>Ga0209536_100010365_pt1 | contig 13759 bp, 9 predicted proteins | sample DeeMarSeWOR28_12_FD_187461 | JGI IMG/M metagenome (GOLD analysis project Ga0209536, IMG submission 187461) | Marine sediment microbial communities from White Oak River estuary, North Carolina - WOR-2-8_12 (SPAdes) (version 2) | ecosystem: Environmental > Aquatic > Marine > Intertidal zone >...
CGATTTGCGTATCCAGGCCGATGACACTTTCTCCATTGATCAGGTTTAGCGCTCGAAACAGCAGGAATATGATCATCCCCAACGAGATACTCTGAAATATCCCAAAAATCCAAAACACTGTCGCTTTCATGTTTTTTTCCTTTCTAAACAGTCTTATTTTAACCCCAGTTTTTTCCCTGCCGCCAACAATCGAATCGATTCTTGAATCCTTTTCTCTCTTGTCTCTCGTCGCTTGGCAACCTCGATCCATCCAAGATATTGTTTCTGGTAGGTTGGCGCTAGATTTTCAAATGTTTCCCCAGCACCCTTGTTTTTGCTCAACGTCTCTGCAAATTCTAATAGTAGACCAGCCAGAATTCTGTTTCTTTTTCATGGTCTGCCGCCAGCCAGGCTCGCCATTCAGCTCGATGTTTTACTTCAACGGTTTTCATAGCTATACTCTTTACCAGGGGCAGTTCTGGGAGTGTACGATTTTCGGAATTTCCCCAGTGGGTGAGGCTCGTTCGATCGCATCAGATTCTCTGTCATGATCACTCCAATTGTTTCATAATCCGAGAATTATGAAAGCTCTTTGATCTTCCGAAAAGTTGCCAAGTTCTTCAAAATACTGGATGGGCCATCTGACACAAGAATCTCGAACCCACCCTTTAGATCCAATATCAACCCTTTTATGAAGGGATACTTTACATATTTTCGAGAGTCATGAATTTCATCCGCTGGGGATATCGTGATGGAAAATCCATTTTCTAAGAAGTAGTCGTTGATCCTGATTTCAAACTGAAATCGGTCAGTTTCCAGGAAGGGGATTCTTTCAAAATGCTTCTTATCAAAAATTCTGGTGCCAGAAACAGCTGGTGCTGATTTCACTAATTCTCTAAATATCCAGGGTTGGCTGCCTTTATTCATGATGACCATATCAAAACCTTCACAATATTTTTGAATCATGTCTGTGATATGCGTTTCATTCAAGTTTATCAGGTCTGCATCACACAACATGATCGTAAGGTATTCAGATTCAAGGACTCCCCTACAAACCGCCTTTGTCTTGTCAAGATTTTGTTGTAACGAGATTACCTTTGTGCCGCCATAATCTTTTACAAGCTCATCTGTCCCATCTGCAGAACCATCACTAACAACAATGATCTTTTTTATAGCTGGAACTTGTTTAAGCGGTCTCAGCACATTGAGAATATCTTTCGCCTCATTGTATGAAGGGATGATAGCTGAAACATGGATGTTTCTACGTTTGTGTGGCTTGTTCATACTTTGATTTATGAATTTTGATTGTATCAGCTCCCGTGAAATACCCACCATCCCCTACAAGCTTACTTCAACCCCAGCTTCTCCCCCGCCTATTGTGTTTCTTGTCGAAATATTACAAATTCCTATTGTTGTGAGGATACTAATAAAACGACGCATACAAGTAAAAGCAATACCATTGCAAAAATTAATAGTAAAAGCCGCCCGATCATAACTTTTTGTTGGATATGAAGTCCTAACTTTCTTTCAATTTCATGATATAGGGTATTAAATTGTGATCGAAAGTATTGGCCATAAATAGTAAGTCTAATTTCCTGACCATCCGTAGATGAGCCAATCAGAACCAAGTTCCGAACGAGTGCAAATTTGTAAAGTACAGCCTCCCTGATTTGCTCAAAAGATACTTGTCTCCCATCGTGAAAGTCAAGCAATAGGGCTGGTGGGTCAAAGATTGCCTTTGAAACTTTCTGCTTGTTGACCACTAATGTGCCTGCAATCAAATCGGCAATCCGTTGATTTAGTGGAGTTAGCAGAGCTACAATTCCTCCAATCAAAGTTGTATTTTCAATCGGATTGAGAAAGGCACGGATTGCGACCTGGCCCCAATTAGCCCTGCCGCCCTTTTTGCTGATCACTACCAACTGACCGGCAGATTTGCCGATTGTTGTGCCAAAAATTCCTTCAGAAATGAAAAAGTAGAGGATCCAAATAATTGGAATCGAAATTATGAGGATGCCCTCATTTGCCTGCAAGTTATCTGGAAAATTACTTAATGTTTGTTGAGTTATCACGGAGATTACACCAATTATTATTCCTGCAATAATACTGATGATAAAAGTGTCAATGATGAAGGATCCCCATCGGTTTACAACCCCCTCGGCTTTAACCGGCACAACTGTAATTTCAGTAACATTAGAAGGAGCATTCATAGTTCACTCCTGAAGTACTTAGTTGAATCAGTTTCCATTAATATTATATAATGCTAAAGCCAAATTTCAATACCCAATTTTTATTTCATCATTGGTGTAACATCCCCCATCCTATACCACGGAGTAGGTGAAATTGTCGATAACTTGATACAAAATTATTTCAAGAGTGATATAATTCCCGCCATGAGAAATAAGTTTCAACTTACCTTAAATCAAGCCGCCGCCGCTACCAGCGCAGCCCGCGCAATGGGCTGCAATATAAACCTGTGACGGCGTGAGACTGAACGAGTCTCTTCAAGTCCCGAATCGCACAGGTTCGGGACTTTTGATTTATTCTATTCCGAAAATTGCTCTAGCCGCCGTCCTCGGCGGCGGGGACGCCGCCTCAAGCGATTATTACGGGCAGGCTCTTGCAATCTGTTCAATTGGTATAATCTCACCACTTAATTCATTGGGAGCGCTTCGCACATGACTAAAAAACGATCAGGCAACGAAATCCGCCAGGAATATATTGACTTCTTCGCCGAGCACGGACACACCTTCGTGCCCTCCTCTTCGCTGGTACCCGGCGGGGATGCCACTTTATTGTTTACCAACGCTGGCATGGTGCAATTCAAAGATGTGTTCGTCGGCACCGACAAACGTCCCTACACGCGGGCTGCCAACTCACAGAAATGCATGCGCGTGGCCGGCAAGCACAATGACCTCGAAGACGTGGGCCGCGATGACACCCATCACACCTTCTTCGAGATGCTCGGCAACTGGTCATTTGGCGATTACTACAAAAAGGAAGCCATCGAATGGGCCTGGCAATTGCTCACCGACGTCTGGGGCTTGCCCAAAGATAAACTCTGGGCCACCGTCTTCAAAGACGACCAGGGTGATGTCCCTACGGATGAAGAAGCAGCCAACTATTGGAAAGCGCAGCCCGGGATGAGTCCGGAGCGCGTGCTGTATTTCGGTCGGGAAGATAACTTCTGGGAAATGGCCGAAACCGGTCCCTGTGGGCCGTGCTCCGAAATCCATCTCGACCGCGGCGAAAAATACTGTGACATGCAGGGTATCGAGGGCCACGTCTGCGGCGTCAATGGCGATTGCACCCGCTTCCTGGAACTCTGGAACCTAGTTTTCATCCAGTACAACCGGCTCGGCCCCAACCATCTCGAACCACTGCCCGCCACCCATGTGGATACCGGCATGGGCTTCGAGCGCATCGTCTCCGTGCTGCAGGATGTCGACTCGAACTACAAAACCGACCTGTTCGAAAAGGCGCTGGTCGTGCTGCGTGGGCTGACCGGTCATTCCGAAAAAGAGATGCTGGCCGATTTCACACCTTACCGCGTGATCTGCGACCATGCCCGCACGTCGGCTTTCCTGATCGCGGATGGCGTTGTACCCGGCAACATGGGGCGCAACTACGTCTGCCGCATGATCATCCGCCGCGCAGCCCGTTTTGGCTCGATGATCAATCTGACCGAACCTTTCATGGCAAAAGTAGCCGAAGCGATCATTGAGACCTATGGAGACTTTTACCCCGAATTGGAAAAGAACAAGGCGGCCATTCTCGATAACCTGACCAGGGAAGAAATCCGCTTCGCACGGACCGTTGAAACTGGAACCGCTCATTTACAGACTCTGCTCGATAAGCTTGATCCCGCCAAAAACCCTGTTCTCGATGGGCACAAAGCCTTTGACCTGTACGCCACCTACGGCCTGCCCTTCGAGATTGCTCGCGACATCGCAAAAGAGCAAGATTTGGACGTAGACGAAGCTGGCTTCCGCGCCGCGATGGACGAGCATCGCATTGCATCCGGTGGTGGCAAAGCGATGGGCCCGCTTGGCGGTGAAGAGGCTGAATTCTATGCGGGTGTGCTCAAAGCGCTACAAACCGACAAGAAGCTTAGTTCAGAAGGTGTGGAATACGATCCTTATGAAAGCACATCCGTCCAAGGTGAACTTCTTGCCCTTGTTTCTAACGGCGAAGCCATCACCGAAGCCAGCGCAGGGGACCGTGTGGATGTCATCATTCCGAAAACTGGCTTCTATATCGAATCCGGTGGCCAGGTTTCAGATACTGGCTATATTCGTTCTCTCCCCCTAAATTCGGAGAATTTGGGGGGAGCCGGAGGGGGGTCGGGCTGGGAAATCGAAATCACCGACATGCGTAAACCCTCCGCAGGCGTGATCGTGCACGTGGGCGAAGTCATATTCGGCCATCCAAAGATCGGTGACCAGGCGGTCGCCGAAGTGGACATGCAGCGCCGTCATGACATTATGCGCAACCACACCGCTACCCACCTGATGCACGCCGCGCTGCACGAAGTGCTGGGCGAAGGTGCACGCCAGGCTGGCTCACTGGTCGCACCCGACCGGCTGCGCTTCGACTTCACTCACCCCGAAGCGATGACACCTGAGCAAATCGAGCGTGTCGAGAAAATCGTCAACGATTCGGTTGCGGCGGATATGTCGGTGCAACCAAAATTCAAGCCACGCGAAGAAGCGATCAAAGAAGGTGCAATGGCGCTGTTCGGCGAGAAATATGGCGAGACAGTCCGAACGTTAACCATAACAACCAACGATGAGCATGACAGATATTCCTACGAACTTTGCGGCGGCACGCATCTGGAACGGACGTCCGATGTCGGCGTTTTCCTGATCACCAGCGAAGGTTCAGCTGCGGCTGGCATCCGCCGCATCGAAGCCGTCACTGGCCGTGGTGCCTATGATTTGATTGCGCGACGTTTCAAAACCCTGAAACAAACTGCAGGCGCCCTAAAATCTTCCGTAGATGAAGTACCGCAGAAAATCGAAAGCCTGCAAAATGAAGTTGCCACGCTTAAGAAAGAACTGGCCTCCTTGCGTTCTGGCTCGGCTCTGTCTACGTTTGATCAGCAACTTGCTAACGTGCAGACAGTCAACGGGATAACGCTTTTAGCGGTTGAGATTCCTGGCCTGGACAAAGACGCACTCGGCAAACTGGCTGACACCTTCCGCGAGAAGTATGCTGAGAATGGTGTATGCGTCATCGCGGCACCTGTCGAGAACAATGTGGTCGTGATGGCAACTGTCACCCAGGACCTGATCAAGAAAGGTATCAAGGCCGGTGACCTGGTCGGCCACATCTCGCGTCAACTTGGCGCTGGCGGCGGTGGCGCGCCGCATCTAGCCTTTGGCGGTGGCAAAGATGTCGCTAGAGTAGGCGAAGCACTCGCTTCCGTACCCGGATGGCTGGAAGAAAAAGCGAAATAAGTTTCATTAGGGCGGGTAGAACCCGCCCTTAATTTTTTTGCTTGTGGGGAAATGTGTGCTACGCAATTTTGACCCGAAAATTAAACTTTTTTTCTCACATGACACAATAATCACACCACAAAATGGAACTACAAAACAAGGTATGCAAATTCTACTGAAAACCAGGAACAAGTGGGTTCCCCCTTTTATATTTTTAGCAGTACTGGTCTTTGCCTTTGGGTTGTTGATTCCCAAATCAGGATTCTACTGGGACGATTGGCCTCCTATCCTAATCGGGAAATTGCAGGATACCCGTATATTCTGGGAATTCTATCAATACGATAGACCTTTTTCAGCATGGACATATGTGGTTCTATTTCCAATTCTTGGAACAAAGCCAATCATCTGGCAAATTTTCACCCTTGGGATTCGCTGGCTGACAACAATCTTTGTTTGGCTGACCCTCCAGGAATTGTGGCCGTCTCATAAAAAACAAGCTGTATGGGCTGCACTGTTATTTGCTGTTTACCCGTCCTTCGATCAGCAGGCAATTTCAGTAGCCTTCAGTCAACATTGGATATGTTATCTTTTTTATGTTTCCTCCATCTGGGCAATGATCAAAGCCGTACGTACGAATACAATTGCGTACGCGCTTCTTTCGTACATTCTGGCTGTGGTTCAACTTTGGACCATGGAATACTTCGCAGGGTTGGAATTGCTGCGTCCATTGATACTCCTGATCTTGGCTGGTGAAACCCAACACAACTGGAGCCAAAGGATAGGCTTCCTGGTAAAAAAGTGGTGGCCTTATCTTGTGATTTTTTCAGTATATGCGTATTGGCGAATATTTCTGCTCGAGTTCCCCGGGGAGGATCCCAATCCGATTGTCATTTTCGCGCGCTTGCAAAATAATCCAACCACGGCCCTTTGGCAGTTATTCGAATTATCCTTCCAGGACACGGTCTTTACCTTGCTCGGGGTCTGGAACCAGACCATTGAGGGGCGCGCGATAGAACTGGACAGCCCATTTTTCAGAAACGCTATTGGGGTTTCATTTCTTAGTGCAGGCATTACCTGGTTTGCTCTTTCCACCCTTCGCAGTGAAATAGATGATTCACATCCTAAACCTGCTCTCAAATGGGAATACCACGCCATGGCAATCGGATTAATTGCATTGATGTTGGGAATCCTCCCGGCCTGGATGGCTGGCAGACAAACCACCGCTTCATTCTATTCAAGTCGTTTTTCCCTTGCAAGTATGTTTGGCGCGAGTCTATTCCTTATCGGCATACTGGAGTGGATCACGCCTCGATTTTTTGTAAAGATCACGCTTGTTAGCGCCATGATTTTGGTGACAACAAACTATCATATACGAATCAATGATTTATACCGAGATTCATGGGAATGGCAAAGAAAGTTTTACTGGGAGTTATATTGGCGCTCTCCCTACATAGAACCGAATACACCACTAATCTCCGATAACGAAGTACTATTGTACGCCGGTGGTTATGCCACATCTATGGGATTGAATTTGGCCTATAACGAGGGAGCCGACCCCGAAAAACTGGCTTATTGGTTTTTTAATCTAGATGACAAACTGGAAGGTCAAATCAATCGTTTTAACGCAGGCAGAGAAATTAGCGGAACATTGCGCAATATGAAATTCTCCGGGGAAAGCACTAATAGCTTGATTATCGATTACGATGGTAAAAGTTGCCTGCATGTTCTTGCAGATGGGAGAGCAGAAAACGCCTTATTATCCCGCTCACTACAACAGGTGGTTCCCGTTTCCAATCTCGAACGCATTCAATCCGAAACCGGCAGCTTGCCACCGGACTCAAACATCTTTGGTCCCGAGCCCAAACATGGCTGGTGCTACTACTACGAAAAGGCAGAACTTGCCCGTCAGTTCCAAATCTGGGAGCAAATAGCTCATCTCGGCGATCAAGCTTTGTCTACTGGCCTCACACCACACGACCCAATAGAATGGTTCGTTTTTATAGAAGGGTATGGCTTGTCGGGACAAGAGGAATTAGCCGCGACCCTTACCCAAGATGTATTCAATGCCCGAAAAGATTACGGCCCGGCGCTTTGTGAGTTATGGAAGGATATGGCTGCCCAACAAAATGCAAATGCCAAGATGCTGAACGAGTGGGAAGCGTTGAAATCAAGTCCACTTTGTCAATTTGATGCAGATTAAATAGTGGGCGACCACTTGGTCGCCTATTTTTATCGAAAATCAGGGAAATTTGTTTTGTACAAATCCGGTGCCACTTGCAACCATGCCGCTGCCAATTGAAAGGCTACCAGATCTTCGAAGGTATTACTGACAATCTGCATTCCAAGAGGAATGTTATCAGATGTAATACCGTTGGGCACACTGACGACCGGGTGTCGGCTTAACAGATTCCACATCCAAGTGGTAAAGAAGCCCATGCGCGATTCAACCTTCTTGTCGTTGACAGTCACAACGGCTTTTTCAGGCGAGGAGAACCAGTCGGCTGCCACATTGGGAGTCAACATAGTCGGCATCACGATGGCCTGATAGCCTTTGGTGAAGACCTTCTCCTGTACCTGGCGATTATATTGCATGAGCAACTCTTCCGCTTCGACCGCGTATTGCGGTCCCATCTTATCGCCATAGGATTCGAGAAAATCCTTCACATACGGGGTTAATACATCAGGATCTTCCGCTGCCATGATTGCAAGCAAACCCATTTCTGTGGACATTAACCCGGCAATCATGGTTTCGAAATCTGCATGACGGAATCCCAGATCCATGACCTCGACTTCGCAGCCCATTTCTTCCAATTTCTTCATCGCATCTTGCATTGACCTTGAAACTGTCTCGTCCACCGCTTCACCATATGCATCGAGGGTATCCACTACCACCTTCCAGCCCGCAACATCGCCGTAGTTTTCTGGATAATCCAATTTCGGCCGCAGGGATGAATGGGCCAGGGGGTGCGGCCCACTCATATAATGCTGGAGCAGGTTCATGTCTGAAAAGGTACGTCCCAGAGGGCCAAAGGATTCGTAGGAAACTTCTGAAGTAGGGATGCGGCCAAATGGAGGCTTGCAGCCATAAAGTCCGCACATTGCAGCGGGAATGCGGATTGAGCCACCCATGTCAGAGCCGAGTGCCAGTGTAGTAAATCCCGCGGCAAGCGCTGTGGCCGATCCGCCTGAGGAGCCACCCGGAGTGTAAGCGGTGTTCCAGGGGTTGCGCGTCACACCCCACAGATGCGACCAGGTCACGCCGGCAATGAAGAACTCTGGCGCAGTTGTCTGGATGTGCATGAGCACGCCGGTTTCGCGCAACATCTCAATGACAGGCAAGTCTTCTGCAGCCGGTTCGACATCCTTCATCAGCAGGGTGCCCCAGTGATGCCGCCACCCTCTGACCTGGTAATCATCCTTAACGGCGCAAGTCAGACCTTCCAGTGGGCGCGGATTACCCTGTATGTAGCGTTTTTCAGATTCTTTGGCAGCTTCGAGGGCTTCATCGAAATGCTCGTAGGCGGCACAATTGACTTTGTCATTGTAAGACTCGAATTGTCGAATGTGGGCGTTCAACATCTCAACCGGTGAAAGTTTTCTCTCACGATACAACTGCAAGATTTCAGCGGCTGATAAATAAATTAGTTCGTTTAACATCGTTACTTCTTCCTTTGATCATCAAAAAGGCAGGATGAGTTTTCACTCATCCTGCCTTTAGCCTTGTTACTTCTTATTAATTAACACTTACTTGTATTTCCAGTTCTGTACACCCCAGGCCATGCTGCCCCAGGTGCTGACAGTCACGCCTTCCAGATTGTCGGCAAAGCCATAACCATCCTGGAAAAGGTACAGATATACCTGTGGCAGATCATCGCTGACAGCCTGGCCAATTTCGCAGTAGGCAGCCTTGCGAACTTCGAGGTCGAAGTTGGTGCCAGCGATCTCCAGCGCTGCATCCACGTCGGTATTAACCCAGCGGAAGTAGTTTCCGCCGGTGGGTAGATCAGCCGAGGGGATCGTAGTGGACGAGTAAGCGTTAGCAACGTAGTCCTGTGGTTCAACCGTGAAGCCGCGATCGAAGATGAGCATGTCGTAGTCACCAGTCTTACGCGGCGACTCATCTTCCCAAGAGCCGAAGATGATCGAGAAATCGTAATTCTGGATGCGAGCCTCAATACCAACTGCCTTCAGATTCTCGACGATGAACTCTTCGGTACGCTGTAGCGGCTCGAAGTTAGTGTATCCTTGCAATTCCAAAGAAAGACGGGTGCCATCGGGAGCATACTCAGCTCCTTGTGCCACACGGATGCCATCCGAACCCTCTACCCAGCCCGCTTCTTCCAATAATGATTTTGCGGTTTCAGGATTATATGGGAAAGGTCTTGGCAGGTCACAGTAGTACCAACCATAGGCGAACGGGTTGGTCGAGTGGCCGACGGAACCAAGCAACACATCGTCCACCAACGTGTCATAATCAATGGCAGAGGCAATCGCCTGGCGAACACGTAGATCGCCCAAAATTGGATGGGGCGGCGTTGGACCGGGATCACTATCGAAAGGCGCGCTCAGGTTGAAGTCTATCGCCATATTCCAGATGCCGGGCACTAGTTTCTGGTGGGCTTTACCGGTCAGCAATGAGTTGTACTCAGCTTCATCCTCGCCCGGCCACAGGTGCACCTGGGCTTCACCCTGCAACATCATGGCAGTCTGCGCGGCAGGTTCAGGAACAATTGCATAAACCAGTTGATCAAGGTAGGGTTTACCTTCTTCGAAATAGTATGGGTTGCGTTCCAAAGCAATACTCTGTCCCGAAGCCCAGTTGCTAACGATAAAGGGCCCCGCACCTACCGGCTGGCGGTTCCATTCCCAGTTGGCCATATCGGCGGGATTGCCAGTGGCGTGGCGTGGCAGCAGGCCGTAGGCAAATTGATCGATGTAAGCGGGATATGGAGTGGAATAGGTAATGACTGCTGTCAGGTCGTCCGGTGTTTCCACAGACGCGATCTGATCGAAGCCACCAGTACCCGTCAGCGCGCCGGAGTCCGGGTTGGACAGCACTTCCCAGGTGAACTTGATGTCATCCGAAGTAATTGGCTCTCCATCTGACCACTTCAAGTCTGGTTTAAGCTTCCAGGTAACAGTTGCGAAATCCTCGGAGAGGCCACCGTTGGCCGGGGTGGGCAATTCTTCAGCCAGCATCGGGACGAAATCGCCGTTCTCGTCGATGGTTACCAGACCGGTCATACTGGTGGCTTCTGCAACCTGGCGGACGATGGCCGCCTCTGCCTGGAAGTAGTTCAGAGTGGTCGGCTCTTCGGGGATGATGAGCGTCACGGTTCCTCCGCCTTCTTCCATGGGGGCAGCAGGCTCCTCCGGGGCGGGCGCGGCAGGCTCCTCGGGAGCAGGTTGCGCGGGCGCTTCAGGGGGGGCCTCCGTGGCGGCACCTCCGCCGCAGGCGGTCAACAACATAACAATCACCATCAGCAGGGTCAGCAGTTTGGATCTCATTTCTTCCTCCTTTAGGAATATATTTCACCGGGATCAATTGTTCCCGGTGTGAATCACATAGGGGTCAAACGCATCTCGCAGGCCATCACCGATGTAGTTGATTGCCATCACGGTGATAAAGATCATCAGGCCGGGATAGAAAGCCAGCCAGGGGGCCTTGAATACATGCACCTGCGCGGTGGACAGGATGCTGCCCCAGGTTGGCGTAGGCGGCTGGACTCCGAATCCAAGATAGCTCAAGCCTGACTCCGTTATGATAGCATACGCCATCTGAAGCGTGGCACTGACCAGGATCGGTCCAAGACAATTTGGCAGAATATGTCGCAGGATGATACGGGAACTGTCGCTTCCCACTGCGTGTGCGGCAATTACGAAATCACGTTCGCGCAACACGAGAAAAAGACTGCGAACGAGACGCGCCGGCCACATCCACGAAAGTACTGCAATAATGACAATCACAACAAGGACGCTGTTTTTAAGCCAGAGTACAGGCTGCTCTCGCAAGAAAGCACCTAACAGAATAAGTACAAAAAGCGTTGGAAATGTCAAAAATGCATCAGTCACACGCATTAGGATTGAATCTAACCAACCACCATAATATCCAGACAGCGCACCAACGATTACGCCAATCAATATTGACGAAAAGGTGGAAAGCAAGCCGACTGTCAGGGAGACACGTCCGCCATAGAGAATACGAGTGAAAATATCCCGGCCTAACTCATCCGTGCCAAACCAGTGTTCTGCACTCGGAGGTTTAAAATTGTTGATCGGTTCCTGCTCTGTTGGAGAATAAGGACTGAGACTCGCAAACAATGCAGATAGAATTAAGATAATCAGTACGCCAATCGCCAAGCCGGCCAAACGATGCTTGAAGAAACGCCTGAGAATAAGGCGCGCCATACCCTGCTTACGGGAGCTGATTTTGCCACCCTCAATCATATTTCACCCTTGGGTCAAGTATTCCATAAGCCAGGTCTGCCAGGATATTTGCAACGATAATGAGCACAGCAGTAATCATGACCACACCCAACAGGACAGGGTAGTCGCGTCCACGAGCAGCATCCCAAAACAGGCGTCCCATGCCAGGCCATGAAAAAATTGTTTCTACAAAAAGCGCTCCAGCAAACAAGCTGGGCAGGTCCAAAGCCATTAAAGTTACCAAAGGCAAAATTGCATTTTTTAATGCATGCGAGTAATTTACAACTCGTTCGCTCAAGCCTTTAGCGTGCGCCGTACGAATATAGTCTTCGTGCAACACATCCAGCATACTGGAGCGTAAAAAGCGTGAGTACCAGGCCGACCATCCCAGGCTCAAGGCGGTGACTGGCAACATCAGATGCCAGAGCGTATCCAGGAAATCTCCTTCTTTCCCGAAAGTGTTCATACCCCCACCAGGAAACAGCGGATTGCCATTGAAGGGGTTTTTCAACGTGACATAAAATAATAAGATCAAGCCAAGTCCCAACCAATACACAGGCAAGGATTGTCCCAGAAAAGTCAAAGTCGTCGCAACGTAATCAAATACAGAATAAGGCTTCAACGCTGAAAGAATCCCAACAGGTATAGCAATCAACAGTGCAGCGAGAAACGAAAAGCCAACTAGGATGAGCGTATTCGGGATGCGCTCGCCGATCATCTCTGACACCGGACGCCGGAATTTGATGGATTGCCCCATATCACCACGCAACATTTTTCCAACCCATTCGGCATATTGCACGGGCAAAGGACGATTGAGCCCAAGTTGTTCTTCTAACTTTTGGATTTGCTCTTCAGTGATATTGGGGTTACGGCGGGCAGCCGTTAGCGGTCCACCAGGAGCGGCGCGTACCATAATAAACAGCAGTATGCTGATAATCAACAAGATTGGAATAGTTTGCAGGATACGACGTAATGCATAGGTACTCATTACTTATGCCTCATGAACGATTTCGCCATTTACCATTGTAAGTAAAGCGGTGACATCTTTCAATTCTTCCGGCTGGGTCTTGAAAATATCTTCCGATAACAATACGATATCTGCTAGGTAGCCTTTTTTCAATTGCCCTTTCTGGTGTTCCTGGAATTCCGCATAGGCTGCATCTCGGGTATATCCTAAGAGAAGTTCTTCCAATTTCAAACGCTGGTCAGGGTGACCGGGTGCATAAGGCTGGCGGACAAGCGCCGCGTACAAGCCCAACATCGGGTTGTAGGGAGCGACCGTCCAATCGCTGCCGAAAGCAAGGGTAGCACCCGCATTCTTTATATCGCGCCAGGCAAAAGAAACTGGCCAACGCTGCTCACCGGTGCGTGCAAGCCAAACGTCGGCATCTTCCACACTCATCGGCGCGTGGATGGGTTGCATCGAGGCTATCACGCCTAACTCCTTGAAGCGAGACATATCATCCGGATGAATGATCTCGATATGCTCAACCCGATGTCGGCTATCGCGCACCCCATTTGCCTTTTGGATAGCTTCATAACCATCCAGCGTGCGTCGCACCGCTCCATCCCCACAGGCATGCACGAAAATCTGCAAGCCCAAATTATCACAGGCAGCTGCCATCTGGGTGAACCTCTCCAAACTCCAGATACCGTCTTCCATCGCATCAGGGTCATCAGCATAGGGATCTATATTTAATGCGGTATAGGATTCCCAAACACCGTCCATGAAAAACTTGGCGGCACCTCCACGCGCATACACACCCTTAACCTTTGACATTTCGGCCGCTTCTGCCAGCATTTCCTCCGTTGCTTCTGGTTTGACCCAATAAGGGACATATACACGCAGCAACATCTCACCTGCATCTTCCGCAGCCGCATAAGTCAGCATTTCTTCCATATCCCCGTTCATGTTA
>Ga0209536_100010366_pt1 | contig 13758 bp, 10 predicted proteins | sample DeeMarSeWOR28_12_FD_187461 | JGI IMG/M metagenome (GOLD analysis project Ga0209536, IMG submission 187461) | Marine sediment microbial communities from White Oak River estuary, North Carolina - WOR-2-8_12 (SPAdes) (version 2) | ecosystem: Environmental > Aquatic > Marine > Intertidal zone >...
GAAGGTACAGGTGACCGACGACCCCCACAGTGGTTGCTGGAATGTATCCACGGCTTACATCAGCGATATCGCTGATGATATCATTTATATTGATAAAGGCCTGATCCGTGACTACAGATCCGATCTGAACGGACTGGTCTCCAATGCTTCTTCAGTCATTGATGTGATCGAGGCCGAGAACTGCAGCATCTCGAATCTGGTGATCGATGGGAACCGGCAGGAGAACTTCTTTGCCGATGGCTGCAACAGCGCAGGTATCCTGATCATCAGGTCAAGGTTTATCACCGTTGACGGGGTGCATGTGAAGGACTTCAACGGGGAAGGCATCAGCTGGCAGATCACCGAGCATGTTACCATAAGGAACAGTGAGATCTCGGGCAGCGGCAATACCGGCCTGCATCCGGGTACCGGATCCCCTTTTACCGTCATTGAGAATAACGATGTGCATCACAATGACCGGGATGGGCTTTATATCTGCTGGCGGGTATATGAAAGCCAGGTCAGCGGGAACAAGTTCCATCACAACGGACGCTATGGGCTGTGCACGGGCCATAAGGATACGGATGTGATCTTTGAGAACAATCATATCTACGAAAATGCCTATGATGGTGTGAATCTCAGGGGGGAACGGGAAAGCAACGCACCGCACAGAAATACCTTCATCCGTAATATTATTGAAAACAATGGCACCGTTGAAGGCGCATACGGATTTGCCATTAATTCCCCGGCAAAGGACCTGAAACTGATTGAGAATTCCTTTCTCAACTCCAGCAAGACCCAGAAAGCTGCCATCTATGTCCACCGTGCCGGACTGAAACCTGAGCTTACTGATAACCAGTTTGATCCGCACGAACTGGGTGAACTTGTGTTCGAGGCTCCTGAAGGAGAGCAAAACGGAGAAATACCTAATCCAGATAACATGCAAGTAGACTACCGACCCATAGGCGTGTTCCATACGGAATTAAGCCCGCAGACCGGGGCCCCCCGCCAGGGATCGCTGGAACCTCAGAACCGGGGTACCATCGAGATATACCCGGAATATGAAGAGGCCCTGAAAGATATCGGGGAATATGACTTCATCATAGTATTGTACCACCTGCATATGTCAGGGAAGTGGAACGCTTCCGTAAGGCCCCCGGGGAGTACCAGAGATTTTGGCCTTTTTGCCACACGCTCCCCGAACAGGCCAAATTCCATAGGTTTCGGCGTACTCAAACTTGAGGAGGTGTCCGGTCGGCAAATGCGGGTAAGCGGAGTTGACGCATTCGACGGGACTCCCGTCCTGGACATAAAGCCCTGGCTCCCTTCCATCGACTGTCCGGATCGCCATGCCTCAACAGCGATCGAAAAGGAGCTTGGGATCACAGACTAGGGTTTCACCAGGCTTTGTATATGATCAGTGGAAGATGCGATTCAAAGTCCAGCACGAAATGATCGGATGTTGCCTGATTCAGGCTTGCCGTGTACCAATTGGACAGCTGCAGATCGTTCAAGGGGTATTTCAAACCTGAAGCATGTACCCTGACCCTGTTGTCCACAGAGAAGACAGATATTCTCTCCCCCGGAAAACTATCTATTTTCTCACCGCTCTTCACCAGGATAAAAATCCCGTAGTCCGAAATCATCCGGACTTCAATCACCGGGAAATACTCCAGCATCAGGGAGATATTGCCCAGGGTATGATCCTCTCGCAGTCCGGTGGCTCCCAGAATGGAAACCGATGAATGTCCCATATCCATACAGTAGCGTACAGCCTTGGTCAGGTCGTTGCTCTCCTGGTCCTCGTCACGGATCAAAATGGACGCATAGGTTCTCCTTGCCTCTTGGGATAAGGAATCCATATCCCCTATGATCACGTGGGGCTTCAAACCAAAACCGATCAGCTTGTCGGCGGCACCGTCGCAGCAGATCAGCTTCTCAGCCGCCCTCAGAAGCTCCAGGCTCTGCGGACGGGAAGGGAACAGGCCGTTGGCCAGTATGACTATGCTATGCTCCGGCTTCATCTGCAAAATCGGTTTTCATCGTACGCTTCCACTCCAGGTATCCGTAAACGGCCATCCCGGTATAGACCGCGTAAAGGATCACAGTGGGATATAAACCCTTGTAAATATAAAGAGCTATGCTCACAAGATTGGCAACAATCCATAAAAACCAGTGTTCAATGATTTTCCTGGCAAGCATCCAGGTGGCCACAATGGCCAGGGCCGTGGTAAAGGAATCTCCAAGGGGCACCGTGGAATCGGTAAGACGATCCAGCAGGAAATAAATACCCGTCCAGCTTATTGCAAAGGCAAAGAACAGGATAAGGAGCTGCCCCTTGCTTCCCCGGATCACCGGGAGCTGGCCTGTATCTGAACGCTTTCCGCCCCAGCTCCAGTAATACCAGCCATATATACTGATCAGGACATAATATACCTGCAGCCCCATATCGGCATAGAATTTTCCATGGAAGAATATGTACACATAGGTGGCAGAGGTAATCAGTCCCAGGGGCCAGAGTAGCCTGTTCTGTTTTACCTCCAGGATCACATAAAGAATTCCTGTGACTACGCCGAAAATCTCAATCCACATACCGGTCTCCATATGCCTTTCAGAACCTTAAACTCACCTTGGCCAGGTAATTGATGGTGGCCTGCGGAAAGTAGGCCGACCAGTAATATTCTTCTCCATCCTCCCACCAGGTCCCCCCGTAGGCATTGTTCTCATACAAGGCATTAAACAGGTTGTTGACCTGGAACTGCAACGCAATTATGCCCAGCTTCCTGACAGGAAAGGTATAGTCGAACCTCAGATTATTCACAAACCAGGCATCCATTTTCAGGTTCTCGTTCATGGTATTGACAAAATACTGTTCGCTGACGTACTGACTGATCAGGTGCAGCTCCATGGATTCTGCCAGGTGAAAGGCCAGGTCGCTGGAGGAGATCACAGAAGGTGAATAGGCAATATCCACATCTCCCAGCTCGCGCGTGGATTCCGTTCCGACCCATGTATTGGAGTCCCAGTCCACATAGGACTCCACGAAATCCCTGATCCTGTTCCTGCTCAATGTCAGGTTGGCGTTCCATTCCAGGAACGAGAATGCCTGTATTCCAAAACTTAACTCCAGCCCGGCCCGGTATGACCTTTCCACATTGGTCATGATGGGATAGCCATCGTTACTTAACTCTCCGGTGGGAACCAGCTGGTTCCTGTAATTCATGTAATACAGGTTAAGTGCAGCAGCCAGCTTCTGAGACCTGAATGAATATCCCAGCTCCAGGTCCCGAAGCCGTTCAGCCTTCGGAGCGGAGGCGGGATCCCCGGTTGCATCCTTGAAGTTCTGCCTGGTGGGTTCCCGGTTGCCGACGGAAAAGGATGCATATGCATATTGGGTGGCATTGATCTCAAATTGTCCCCCCAGCTTGGGATTGAAAAAATGAAATTGGTGTTGCTGGTCCAGTTCACGCATGTAGCCATCGTCGTCAATGCCCGCCATCAGGTAATTGACGTAACGGTACTGCACATCCGCAAATAGATTCAGGCGAGTGGATAACTGATAATTGGATTTGAGATACAGGTTCCCGTCCCACTTTTCGGCATTGTTGTTGTACCACTCATGTTCCTTTTCAGTTTCTCCTGCATAACGCATCCAGATGATCCTGCCAAAATGATCCCCCGCATACCGGTTCAAAGCTCCTCCACCTGTTAATTTCAACTGGTCGCGGGAAAAGATCAGCGAGAAAACCCCGCCGTAGAAATCGTTATCCAGCCATTTCTGCCGGATCAGGTCGGTATGGGTAATGGTGTCGTTTCCCGTAATAAGGGGAGGCAGATAATATTCTTCCAGGGCCTGGCCCTGCTTAAACTGCTCGTAATAGCCTTTACCATCCACATAAAAAAGTGCCGCATTCAGGAGCAGGTCCCCGGTAAGGTTGGTTGAATAGACCAGGTGGTAGTGGTTCTGCCAGTAATTGTCAGTTTGGTTCTCGTAATAACGATTCTCCCCTGAAGGAGTGACATATTGCCCGGCCGGGTTATAGGTGCGGTTGGTATCAAGTGTGACCTCGTCCACCCCCCACCAGCTGATACCGGTATGCTGCTCCCCCAGGATCACATTGGCTTTTATCCTGCCTTTCTCCGTAAAGTAAGTACCCGTGAATTGTGCGGACTGGTTGTCGGAGAATGCATAATCAACATACCCGTCCGACTTGAGCCTGGAATAACGGACATCCAGGCTGAAACGGTCCTTTATAAGTCCGGTCCCGGCCTTTACCGTATTAATCCAGGTACCGAAGGATCCGAAGGCGCTGCTGACTTCCGCATGGGCATCCCTGGAGGGGGGATCGGTCTGCAGATTGACCGTGGCACCAAAGGCTGCGGCACCATTGGTGGATGTCCCCACCCCCCGTTGAACCTGGATGCTGCTCAACGAGCTGGAGAAGGCAGGCATATTCACCCAGAATACCTGCTGGGATTCCGCATCGTTCAGCGGAATGCCATCCACCGTAATGTTTATCCTGCTTGGTTCTGAACCCCGGATCCGGAAATTGGTATAACCGATGCCCGTGCCCGATTCAGAAGATTGTACCAGTGAAGGGGTCAGGCTCAGCAGGTAGCCCATATCCTGTCCCATATTCCGGGCGGCAACCTCTTCCTTCTCCATGTTTTCGTATGCCATGGGCGTTTTATTCCCGGCCCTGGTAGCCCGTACCACCACTTCATCGGCTATGAACACGGACACAGGTAAAGAGATTTCATATTGCGCCCTGAAGGGCGGGGTCAGGTCAATTTCACGGCTCTCATATCCCACGTATGAAACCGTTAATACATAGCTTTGGCTCTCATTCAGATTCAGTTCGAACCTTCCATCCCCGCCGGTAACCACACCCAGGAGCGTGTTGTTCACCACCACATTGGCTCCCACCAGGGCCTTCCCTCCGGTATCTGTAACCCTGCCGGAAACGGTTACTTTCTGTGCATGGGAGGTAAGGGAAACCACCAGTAAGCATGTTAATAAATATATCTTTTTCATGATCGAAGTATTTAGTACAACATGATCCGAAAAAGGGGGTCTTATCAGGAATTTTGTGTTCCCTACGCTGGCATTACCCAGATCAGGTAAAGGGTTTGATCTCAGCCCGTAATCTTAAGGCACCCCAAAATCAATGTAAAGGTACAAGAAAATTATTATCTTTACACATCCTATTATCTACATATATACATATATGCAATTTAAACAACTGGATATAAAGCCGCAGCGGAACTGGTTCTCCCGTACCGTCCATTCGCCCCGCTTCAAAACAACCATGACAGCCGTGGTCATCGGTGCCGTCCTGGGCTTTCTGTTTTTCTATGTTACCGAAGGCCACCTGATGGAAAGTATTCCGGGAAAGGATACTGTTAAAAGCCTGCTGATCGGCGGATTTTTCGGATTTTTCATTACCAACAGTCCCTGTGCAAGGGGCAGGTGCTAACGGGTGCTTGCCAGATCAGCCCGGAATGTGTAGCTTTGGCCGATGACCAGGCAAAAGCGATTTAAAGTCAAGGAACATCAGCTTTACACGGTTCTTCCCCGGGTGTGGAAAGAGTTGAAAAGGGAGAACCGTATTGATAAGATCTACCGTTTCAGGGCCAGAAGAATCCAATTTTTTAGCTGGCTGTTTTCCACGGGCTTTCTGCTACAGCGCCTGCTTTATTCCAGGAGGGTAAGGAAGATATCCTTTAAAGAAAACCAGCCTCTATTTATCCTGGGGCTGTGGCGAACTGGCACCACCCACCTGCATTACCTGATGGCCCAGGATGCACGCTTTGGCTACCTGAAGAACCACCAGGCATTTACCATGAACTTTTCGCTCCTGAGCCTGGACCGCCTGAACAAGGTCCTGAGCATCTTTGTTCCCGGGAAACGTCCCCAGGACCAGGTCAGCGTAACCCTGGACGATCCAGCCGAGGAAGAACAGCCCCTGTGTACCATGACCACCCGGAGTAGTATCCATTCCTTCTTCTTTCCCCGGAACAAAAGCTACTTCACCCGCTACCATCTTTTTGAAAACGTCAGTGATGCAGAGAAAAAGGCCTGGCAGGAAGATTACCTGTTCCTCTTACAAAACATCTCTTTCTACAGCAAAAAGCGCCGTTTGCTCTTAAAGAATCCCCATAACACGGGCCGTGTAAAAGAACTCCTGGAACTCTTCCCGGATGCGAAGTTCATATTCATCCACCGCGATCCCTATACCGTTTTCCGGTCCACCAAGAAATTATACAACCGCATGATCAGCAGCCAGATGCTGCAACACTGCAGTCAGCGCGAGATAGAGAATTGCATTCTGTCAGATAATGCAAAGATCCTAAAAAAATACCTGAGGGACAGGAACATGGTCCCCGAAGGAAGATTGATTGAAATTGCCTTTGATGACCTGGAGAACCGGCCCCTGGAATCCATGGAATCCATCTACAGAGAACTTGGATTGGAAGGATTTGAAGAGGCCCGCCCGGGCATGGAGGCCTACCTGGATTCAGTGAAACAATATAAGCGGAACAAATACCGCCCGCTTGGCCGGAAAACCCTTGAAAAGATACATACCTCCTGGGATTTCTGGTTCAGGGAATTCGGCTACACAAAAGCATCCGGCTGAAAACTTTTGCAGCCACCGGATGCTTTTTACCCTGGGGTCATTTCAATTCGTGATCTGGGCAGGCTTTCCGGATAATTCTTCTGGAGAAACTCGATTAGTTTTTCTCGGACATGTACCCGCAGATCCCAGGCTGAGGGAGAATCTGCCGCACTCATCAGGGCCCTGAGCTCCATGGTCCGTTCTGTTGAATTAGTTACCTGCAACACATTCACTTTCCCGTCCCAATTGGGATCGGATTGAAGGATCCGGGTCAGCTCTTCGCGCAACTTGTCAACCGGAACTGTGTAATCGGTATAGATAAAAACCGTGCCCAGGATATCCGCCGAAACACGTGTCCAGTTCTGAAAAGGCTTTTCTATAAAATAGGTGGTGGGCACAATCAGCCGGCGCTTGTCCCAGATCCGTACCACCACATAGGTGAGGTTGATCTCCTCGATCCATCCCCACTCGTTCTCAACAATGACTACATCATCAATGCGGATGGGCTGGGAGATGGCAATCTGGAATCCGGCAAGCACGTTCCCGATCATTCTCTGTGCGGCAAAACCCAGGATGATACCCGCCACTCCTGCAGATGCAAAGAGGCTTACTCCCACCCTGCGGATCTGTTCGAAGGTCATCAGAGCCACCGATACAGCTATCACGATAAGCGCAAAAATCAGGATCCGTTCCATGATCCTGAGCTGGGTATAGACCCTCCTTGCCTTCAGGTTATCCTTTTCCCCCAGGTCATAGCGGAGCAGGACCGCATCCCGGCCAAGTTTGATTCCCCCGATAAGCAACCAGGTGATAAAAAATATTACCAGGAGTCTCAATAAATGCTTTCCCGCTTCAACCAGTTGATTTTCCGGAGCAAAGGCGAAAAGAATGATATACAGGGCCAGGGTGAGGAGCAGTCCCAGACTTGGATTTTTAGTTTTTTTCCGGATCAGCCTGAACACCGGATTCTGGGATTTATTGCCAATTCGTTTGATCAGCGTATAGGCGATAATATGAATGGCAATACCGACGGCCAGAATCAGGATACTAGTAATAAGGGCACTCTGCCAGTTACCGTCATCGTACCTGTCCACCAGTTGATTCATCAGTTCTTCAAACATAAGCCAGTCGCCAATGATTAATGATCTAATATATGGAGATTTTCACAAATGAATGAAGCGCTGTTTCTTCCTTTGACTAAAGAATAAAGGTATGGGTATACTTCAACATAATGGTCCGGGCATGAAAACGCGGATGGCCTTCAATTTCCCGACGGTCGATAAAACACCGGTTATCGTTATATACCAGGTAAAAGTCGTTGCCTTCACGGGGATTATAACGTAAGCGGAAATTACCAATAAATTCATCTTCTGTATTCACATACTGCACCAGGAAGTTGGCCGAGAACTTGGTGCTGAACATGATCTGTCCACGCATGTTCAGCGCATGAATATTCATCATGTCTTTAGATTCCCTGTCCGGAAAGGTGAGGTGGTTGAATTCATAGCCCGGGGAGAGGATGAAGCTAGATGAGAAATTGATGTTGAATTCGGATTGAAAACCATAGCGGTACCCGTCATAAAATTGACCCAGATTTGCATCGCCCCTAAGGGAAATACGCTTGGCCTCAGATGTCCCCAATCTGAGTTCCAGGGCTGTGAAGGTATATTCCCCGGCCTCGATTAAAATGCTATCAGACAGGTAAAAATCCTCATGGACACCCTCCCAGGCAGTCTCCGTGGAAATCTCCGCATGGACGCCCTTTTTGGTATTGATTTCAAAACCGGGGGATACCTCCATGGATTCCAGCCCCCCGTCCTCAATCCGCATGTACCTGTTGAACCTGACATTCACATTATAGTTGAATAACTTCGATTCTTCGCCCGGTATCCAGCCATAAAGCATGCGGACCATTCCGCCATGCACCCCTGGTCGCATGATAAATCCGATACCAGGATTGAACCGGGTCCCGGCGTAGGTATAATCCAGATTGTATGCAAATCCCTCCTCGGACCTTCTTTCCCAGTTCAGCAGGATGAAGGATGGATCAAGCGATGACAATTTGCTGTCTATTTCCGTATCATAGCTCTGGGCCCATTTCGCAATCAGGTAATCGTCCCCGAACAGCCTGAAGATACCATCCACGCCATAGGCGTAATTCTGTTTTCCGTCCATCCCGATACGTGAGGTAAAGATCCCTCCCACATAGGAGTTGGGGTTGATCACCTGCCGTCTACCCCGGATCACCCCGAAATTCTCGCCAGCGAATTCTTCATGTTCTGCCGTCTGCATGTCCAGTACACCCAGGTCCCATTTTCCAACCCTGCCTGTGAGCCTTGCTCCTCCATAAATCCTGATCTGCTGCCCTTCAATCAGTCCGATATTCCTGGAATAAAACAGATTATCCGCTCTTCCCCCCAGGCTGAAATCGAACAGGCTGGACCTTTCCTGAAAGAACTTCCGCTTTTCCGGGAAAAAGAGGGAGTAACGTGTAAGGTTTACCTGTTGGTCATCCGCTTCCACCTGTGCGAAATCGGTATTGGCAGTCAGGTCCAGGGTCAGGTTGCTGTTGATATTGTATTTCACATCAAGCCCCACATTATACTCAGGAAAGTTTTCCCTGTTGTATTCCGTCTCATCTTCGTTTGGAACATACTCCTGAGAATATCCGGTGATGGCATAGGGCGAAATGTAAACAGGCCGGGTAGGCCGTGCCCCCTCTATTTCTATTTTACCGGCCTGTGAAGGCTTCATGGTTGCCGTAAATCCATACTTGGGATCTATGGGGGGATAGGAATCGGTTTCGTTGTTGGCGCTGATATTGCGTGTGATGATAAGTCCCATGGTGGCCACATCGTTTTCCGGCTTGAATTTAAGGCTGGAGAAGGGGATACGCATCTCCACATACCACCCCTCATCATCAAGTGTCGTTTTCACATCCCAGAAGGTGTCCCAGCTGATATTCATGCCACCCGGTCCCCCGGGGCCCATACCACCGGCTGCATCATTGGCTATTGTATAATCGGTCCGGAGACCGGTAGGGGCCGTATAGAATGCCAGAGCGGTCTCGTTATCATTGTAGGAATCAAGGACTATGCCGAATGCATCATAGTCGAAAAGCATTTCATCCCTTTTTTTGGTGGCCGCATAGATCTTCGATGCATCCTCCATATAGAGACTGGCCCCCACCCACAGGAATTCATCATCATAGCCGACACGCACATCGCTTACTTCGGAAGGCTGGTTGCCGAAATTGGGACGATGCATGGTCAGGGGGAACTGGTCCAGGGATAGCCAGGCTTCTTCACCCGGAACCCCGTCAAATTCTATGGCAGCTGTCAGCCGCTTTATCTTGACCGGTTCCTGGCCGATGGCCAGGCTTTGAAAGAGTAGGAATAAAACCAATATGGATAGTCTGTATGCGCTTTTTGTATATACTTTCATCATTCAAGGATTGGTGTTAAAGAACATATACCATTGGATGACCATGCCAATCCAAGGTTTAATAGATTGATTCTAAATAATATACCTTAGAATACCTGAATGATCGAATAGATGCCAATGCCCATAAACAATACGGCCACCACTTTCCGGAACCAGAACTCAAAGGATTTGATCCGATTGAATAAGCTGCCTATGCCGGAAACTGAAAAGGCCAGCAGCCAGGCGAAGATCACGATGGGGATAGCGGCCGACAGGGAAAAGACCAGGGGAAGCCATGGGGCGGATGTGGAAATCATCAGGGGCACGAGCATTCCAAAATAGAGCACCCCGCTGTAAGGACAGAAGGCAAGGGCCAGTACCAGCCCAAGGAGAAAAGAATCCCATGCCCGGAAAATGCTCCGCTTTTCAAAGCTCCGGGCAAGCTTACTGGAGCCTCGAATATGGATTGGAAACAAGCCCAGCATATACAGGCCGATCAGCAATAGAAGGGGCCCGATAATATACTCGGAATACTGCTGGAATACGGAAGATAGCTTAAACTGATCGGCTCCAAAGTAAAGCACCAGTGCCAGAAGTGTATAGCCAAATACCGTTCCCAGGGCATAAAATACACCGTTGGAGAATATCCTCACGGGCCGGCTCAGGTCCTTCCCTATATAGCCCATGGCTGTAATATTGATGGTCAGGGGGCAGGGCGCAATGGCCATCAGCAGGCCCAGCAGCAATGCGGATACCGCGGGCCCCGCTGCATTGGCATAAAGTTCTGTAAGCAGGGCCTGCATTAATCCAGGGCTTTATCCAGGGCCTGATCCAGCACTTTTCTCAAGGCTTCCCGGTAATATTCGGGATGGGTGCTTCCAAACATAAAAGCCGGGCTGGTGAGGTCATCGATGCTGTCTCCCCGGACCACAAAAAGGGTCTGCCCGGAGGCCTGCAACTGCCTGGCCGCTTCCCTTCCATGTTTTGATTGAAAATTCAGAGAGATAAACTTCACAGTTCCGGAAGCTATTTCCTCTGGGTATTCATTTTCAAGCAGTAAAGTTGTTTCCTCTTCCACTGCATTGCAGGATTCGCAACGCTGAGCCAGGTGAAACAGGACGATCTGTACATAATCCGCATCTGCAACAAAGATCCCGGTTTCATTCCGGTTCCCCTCCCGGCAGGAATACACCGAGATAAAGATCATTCCTATGAAAATCGCGCTTACCTGTTTCATCTTGCCTGATATCTGGGGCTTATTGGGATAACAAATTAGTCCACAGAAGAGTTCAGTGATTGAAGCAATGGTGGAATTTAAAGAAAAACCCGTAAACAACGGGTTCTTCATGATGATAAGTTTATGTTCGGGAAGTATCTGACACCGATCATTCCGCCACCTTCACACACAGCATGCGGCTCTGATCCCTGATCAGCAGCCTCCCATCCGCCAGGGCAATGGGTGCCCAGTTCTGTGTGGACCCCCCTACTCTGGATGCCATCTGATCCTCCTTATCAGTGCCGCCAGCTGAAAGCAATTCAGAAGAAGCTAGCGGTTTGAATCCCGTAGGATCCGGCTCGATCAGGTAGAGGGTTGTGGCACCATCTGTGGCCAGGATCAGTCCGTCGGCCAGGATCATGCTCCCCTTGTTGAATGCCGGATCCCTTCTGGTCTTCCACATGATCTCCCCATCCATGTTCATGCAGCTAAGTCCGTCCCGTTTGTTATTGGTACCGTACTGGGCATAGAAGTACCCCTCATGCAGGATCGCCGGTTTTGTCTGATCGCCAAATTCCTCTGTTTTGAAGAGTTCCTTGGCAGCATAAGTGCCGTCCGCAGCTTTTTCGACTTTTACCATAACCGCACCAAGCTCATATCCGCCGATAACAAGTACGCGGTTTTCGCCTGCATCTATGGCACTGGGTACCGGAATATGGCAAACCCAGTCGGCATATTCCCAAAGAATTTTCCCCGAGGCCGGATCCATTCCGACTATACTTCCGGGCACTATGGGCTGACCCCTGCCCCCGCCGGAAGCAGTAACCATCACCAGATGATCATCACCATCTATCTTTACAATGGCCGGACTGACATAACCCGTAAGTCCAAGGCTGGGTGTCTTCCATTTCAATTCGCCAGAATGCTTTTGGTAGGCCACCACTCCCGCCTCCGGGGCCTGGGATGCCACTATCAGCAGGTCGCCGTAGACCAGGGGACACTGGGAGATGGCCCAGGAGGGGAAGCCTCCCGGTTCACGGCTTCGTTCACCCGTATTGGGCCGGCCGCCGTAATCCGTCCAGATATTCCTGTTCCAGACCGGTTTGTGTGTGTTGATGTTGATGCAGTACAGGTCCCCGTTGAGACCGCAGGAATAGACGCGATCTCCATCCACTGTGGGCACACTGCGCGACCCGGGGAACATCACAGAACCGGGAGATTCATATTCAAATTTCCAGAGTTCTTTTCCCGTGGACAGATCAAAACAACGCATTTTATCACCCACCTCGTCATCCCTGTCCAGTAAATATACTTTTCCGTCCTTAACCACCGGGCCACCGTAACCGATGCCCACATCCACCCTCCAGAGCACTTCCGGACCGTTTTCGGGCCAGGAACGCAGGAGGTTTTCCTGAGGAGAGGTGGAGTTTCTATCAGGACCTAAGAACTGTGGCCAGTCCTGTGCCTGTAAAGCTGTCATCCAAGCCAGGAGTGGAAGCAAGGCTATCAGCTTCAGCAAATGTTTTGTTTTCATGGTACCTTCAGATTTAGTTATTTCGTGATTATAAGTTTGATAGGCTCCCGGATCAATGGTTTAAAGGAACTTCTTACGAAAAACAAATCATTGATTAAGAAATTCACACATTTTAATGGAGTATCTGCATACTTCATCAAGAAATATCAAATCTCTGGCAGGATTCTCAGTGAGATTCATCAATCCGGTATTCAAACCAGTCGTAGTCCGCATGGGCCGCAGAGGCCTTGCCATTGCCTGTGGCATACATTCCCACATATATTCCGGTAAAGAATCCGACGGTCTCAGTGGCCAGAAATTTGGAATCAGCGGTTTCCACATCCACAAAAGCATCGTTCCCCTGGGCATAAGAAAAGGTGAAGGTGGATTTTTCACCTTTGATCCTCAGGTTGACAGGGCCTGGCATCAGGGGGATCTCTTCTGACCGGTAAACCGTACGGCCGAACTGCAGTTTTACGACCAGGAACCTTTCCTCCTCTTTCTTTCGCACCATGATATCGAAGTGGGAACCATTGTTCAGCAGGACCATCCCTGCTTCCTCGTTTTCCCCTTGCGGGTCAAATTCGAGTCGTGTGGTGGCCGTGAAATAATGGTCCGTCAATCTTCTGCCGATAAAAGTCGGGGCACTTCGGCGTCCTATGGTCTCGGCTGATCCTCTCAGGCGCAGGTAACCTTCACGTTCTTCCAGGGATATGTTTTCAAAATCGGGATAGCGAACGTAATTCCATTCCAGGCCCAGCTTATTCGAATCGAATTCAACACGCGCCGCTTTCTCCGGAACCGGATGGAGGGGAAGGGTCGGACAGCTCATGTCCACGGTGGCGGTCCCGTTCCCGTTAACCACCGGCCAGCCATTCTTGGGCCAGGTCACCGGGGCCAGGCAGGTCTCCCGGCCCAGGATGTGGTGGGCCTTGTCAGAGACGGTCCGGTAACCGTGGAAAACGATCCACCAGGAACCGTCATGGGCCTGGATGATGTCGGCATGGCCC
>Ga0209536_100010367_pt1 | contig 13758 bp, 10 predicted proteins | sample DeeMarSeWOR28_12_FD_187461 | JGI IMG/M metagenome (GOLD analysis project Ga0209536, IMG submission 187461) | Marine sediment microbial communities from White Oak River estuary, North Carolina - WOR-2-8_12 (SPAdes) (version 2) | ecosystem: Environmental > Aquatic > Marine > Intertidal zone >...
TCATAGGATTCATCACAAGTGGATAAGGGCAGAGGATTTTTAAACGGGAAGTTAGGTGCATCAGTTGTAAATCCTGCCACAAAAGCGTTTCCGGCCTGATCCACGGCGATATCGTTTGCCTGGTCATCCCAATCTCCACCCATGTAGGTTGAATACACCAGTTCGTCTCCTTCCGGATCGAGCTTTAGCGCAAAACCATCCCCGGCCAGTATCCCCTCCCCATTAAACACCGTTTGTATGGCATTGACTGTTGGGAAATCATCGGACAACGTGTACCCCGCGACCAGTATGTTGCCTGCGGTATCAATGGCGATTCCCCTGGGAAAATCATCACCATGTCCTCCAAAATAAGTTGAGTAGATCAGCTCGGTACCCTCCGCATTCATCTTGGTGACAAAAACATGGGCCGGCCCGGTAAAATTGGGTACCAGATTATTATGTGTAGTCGGAAACTGGAGAGCTCCGGTAGTGCCAGTGATATAGGCATTCCCAGCGCTATCGACGGCAATCGCCGCGGCATCGGCCCCGCTGTTGTTACCCAGATAGGTAGAAAAAATAACGACCGGATCAATCACCAGTGGAATCTTTGTGTCATAATCGCCAATTTCAAATCCAATCTGATCGTCTCCTGCGTAGGTATATTTTGCCTTTATGATCTTACGGTTTCCTCCGGTGGTTTGATAAGCTATCGGTGGTTTCATGAACATTTTTTGGCTTTTATTCATAAATACCAGGTTGCCTTCAGTATCAATCCGTGGCTTTTCACTGCAATCAAATTGTAAAACAATGTCATCAGGATTTCCACCGGGTGAAACCATAAAATCGTATTCCAACCGGCCTTCGTTACCGTAATACATTAAATCTATTCCGTGATAAACATCGCGATATAATACTCCGCTATAGTTTTGGATACCGGTCAGCCAGTTTTTAGGTTGATTTCCCAGGAAATAATTTGTTCTACACTGAAGTGGATTTTGTCCGATAGTTTGTGGATCCGGATTGGCACCCGCTAAGCGCATCCGGATAACAGAAGCAGATGGTTCTGCTTTAACCCTATCGCTTGAATTATGAAGCGACAAGATCGCCTCATTATTCGTGAGGAACAGGTCATAACCTTTCCCCCGTGAAATGAACTGAACCGGCTCCTCCACTTGTCCCATGTTGGGCTCAAAAAGCATTTTCAAACTTATTGGTTCTGGTTTGAGCTCAATTTGACCTTTTCCGGATAACCCATTAAAGGAAAATTGCGTTTTTTCATCGGTCAGTTTTTGATCAACCAGAAAATGGATATAATAAATCAACAAAAGAAGAACGATGAACAGGGAAGTGATTTTGATAGTTTTCATAAGTCTATTAAAAAAGCAGTGCTTGAGTATCGCAATTATGTGCTATTCTATTTCGCAACAGAACATTTACAAAAATGATTTTCCTCCAAAAAATAAATTAGATTTTGCACCTTCTCCCTCGACATTATTTCAGGATAATCCAGATTCCTGTTTGTCTCAATGTAATAAAAATCAGCTAATAATTGAAAAAAAAGCGGAGTTATTTTCAGGTAATAGGTCAAATAGTAAAGGCGGTCAGCAGGCAAATAAATGTGACAGATCTCATATTCCTATAAAACTATATCTTCTAATTTCCATGGATCCCTGCTCACCCTCAATCGAAGCGCATTTGCTTCGTCATCATTTATGAATTCCTCCTTATCGGGATCCCAGTTTAGTTTGCGTTCCAATTGCATAGCTATGTTTCCCATATGTAAGGCGGAAGCTGTTCTGTGACCCACTTCTACCGGCACAAAAGTTTCTTTCCGTGATTTCACACAATCAATGAAATTGCGATGCTCACTTTCGGCAGTATATAATCTGATATTTTCCTCTTTTAGTTCCACATTCAGGATGGATTCTTTGCTGGCCTCCAGTTCACCACGCCATCCATCGCACCGGATCCATCCTTCCGTTCCATGAAAGGCAATGGACGTTCCGCCTGAAAGTACCTGCATCGAAACACCGTTTTCGTATTGATAAATAAGATCAAAAATATTTGCGGTGTCGTATATGTCTCCCGACATAAATTCTCCCTTCCCTTCAACACGTACAGGTCCTGAAGTATCGGAATCATTTGCCCATTGTGCGGTATCCACATAATGTGCTCCCCAGTCCGTCAGCATTCCTCCGGAATAATCCGATATCCAGCGAAAATTCCAGTGACACCTGCCCGGTGAATATGGGGCTTCCGGTGCAGGCCCAAGCCACATATCATAATTAAATCCTTGCGGTACGGGCTGGGTTTCCGTACTTGCGGGCATCATTTTTATAACATCGACATCCGGTAATTGAATGAGGATCTGTTGTAATTGCCCTATGTACCCATTCCGGACCAGTTCAGCCATTCTATGGTAAACAGGAATAGCTCTGTCTTCAATGGATGTCTGATAAACCGTGTTATTTTTCTTTATTACATCACACAATACCCTTCCTTCACTTATTGTCAAAGTGGGTTTTTCACAAATTACATCCTTGCCTGCCTGGGCTGCCAGTATAGAAATGGGCACATGCCAATGGTCAGGCGTTGAGATCATTACTGCATCGATGTCCTTTCTTGCCAGCAAATCCCGGAAATCATCATACGTCACACAATCTTTGTTTTGATATTTTTCATCGACCACTCTCTTGGCTTCCATCATGCGTTTCCTGTCAACATCACATACTGCCAGTACTTTTACTTCATCCATTTCAAGAAATGGAGGTAAGTTCCAGCTCATGCAGTGACTACCATTACCAATCATCCCCAAGGTGATCTGCTTTGAAGGGGTAAAGGGTTTGATTAAATATGGAGCTGCGATTATACCGCTGGAAATCCTGGTTACAGCTTTGACAAAGCTTCTTCTATTTGTTCTTTTCATAACACAATAGATTTAAGATGAAAAAAAGTAGGTAAATCAATACTTCTACTGTCCACCGAAAAAGCTACCTGCCGCTTAAAGTTAACAAATATTACCGGTAATTTATATAGCCAATAAGGCAAACAGGTTATATAAAGCAACCGGAATACGTCGTTATCATCAACCCTTCTTTGGTGACGGACCGTCATTAGAAAGGATTATGTAACTTTGTTAAATTTGAACTAATTTCTGAAATTAGCTATTATGTTAAATAAAGCAACCGGAAGACGTTTTTATCATCAGTCTTTTATTATCAGCCACTTTAGAGTATCTTAAAACAATAACGGCACAAATCTTCAATATTGGTTGAAATGACACATGAAATCAAACTGCTTTTTCACACGCTAAAAACCTGGCAGCATCTGGGGAAAAAAGCCGTTTTTGTTTCCGTGGTGTCACTGGAAGGCTCTTCCTACAGGCGGCCGGGTGTGCGTATGGTGATCAGTGAGGATGGAGATTACGTGGGTGCGGTCAGTGGGGGCTGTGTGGAAAAAGAAATCGAACGGCAGGCACAATCTGTCTTCCAAAACGGAAAGGCAAAAATAATGACCTATGACGGTACCTTGCGGATAGGTTGCGAAGGCATCATTCATATCCTTATTGAACCGGCTGTACTTTCAGAAGATCTTATAAATGACTTCGACAACCGGTTAAAGAACAGGTTGCCGTTCACGCTCGATTCGTATTATTATCGTGATATTGGAGAATATGATAATTTGGGTACTTTGCTCACAATGAATGGCAAGCAGTATTCACTTCATCCTTCTTTTGATCCCGATAAATTGGAAAACCAATCTTGTTTTTCCCAATCATTTGACCCGCTTTTTCAACTTTATATTTTCGGGGCGGAGCACGATGCGGTTCAGTTGTGTAAGGCGGCGAGTTTATTAGGATGGGAAGTCACCATCGTAGCTGCCGAGGATGAATCAAAATCGATTGATTTTTTCCCTGGCGCTGCCTCATTAATTACTCCTTCTTTCGAAAATATTGACACATCGCTTTTGGATGATCAAACGGCCATTGTGGTCATGACCCATAGTTACAATAAAGACGTACAATACCTGATGGCATTAAAAGATTGCAGACCGGCGTACCTCGGGCTTTTAGGATCTGCCAAGCGACGGGAGCGTGTTTTGGCGATGCTTCTGGAATACCTTCCGGATACATCCATTGAATTTCTGAAACAGATACACGGGCCGGCAGGAATTAATGTCGGAGCGGAAAGTGCTTCAGAAATTACCATCTCTATTTTGGCTGAAATTCTGAGTGTCATCCGAAAGCAGGAGCCAATGGCCTTGAAAAACAAGACGGGTTCTATTCATGGATAAGCTATCAAAACAGAGAACACAAACCTGCCCAATCTAGATTACTTCTTTCCTGAACTGGCTTATTAATCATATTGCATGAATTTCATAAGTATCTGTTTGTTTTGTATTACTTATCGTAAGAGGAAGGTGTGAATTTTGTATCCGGTACCATGTCCTGAAACAAAATCAATGATAATTCTACAGTGATAAGTTTATTTAGACAATTCTTATATTCTTCCGTCAGGCATCTGATTATTCTTTTTCTTTTCCTCCTTTCCTCTCCCCTTTTTGCCCTGGATCCGCCAAGAAGTATTATCGTAAAACACATTAAGGAAGCAATAAAAATCGACGGAAGGCTCTGGGAAGCTGCGGATGTGGGTGGAAACTTCTGGCAGTTTTTTCCAATGGACTCCGTATAATCCAAAAATACAACAGAATTCAGATTACTGTATGACGATCATTATCTTTACATAAGTATCCGGGCTGGAGTGGCATCGGATAATTTTGTTGTTTCTTCGTTACGCAGGGATTTTACTGGTTCCAGCAATGACAATGTAATCCTGATGGATACCTTCAAAGACGTTACTGCTGCCTTTCTATTCGGGAGGATTCCCTATGGCGTACAACGTGAAGCCTTTATTAAGGATTAAGAAATTTTATCATATAGGTTATGAAAACAATACAAAAAAGAAAACTCGGTAGAAGTAATCTGGAAGTTTCAGCAATAGGCCTTGGATGTATGGGTATGAGTTTTGGCTACGGACCTCCAGCCGATAAAAAAGAAATGATATCCCTCATTCATGCAGCTGTTGAAGAGGGTATCACCTTTTTTGATACGGCAGAAGTGTACGGCCCCTATAACAATGAGGAACTGGTAGGAGAAGCTCTGGCTCCTTTCAAGAGCAAGGTCATCATTGCAACGAAATTTGGTTTTAATATTCAAAATGGTAAAATGACCGGTTTAAATAGTAATCCCCAGCATATCAAGGTAGCTGTTGAGGGTTCCTTAAAAAGGTTAAAGGCTGATACTATCGATCTGCTGTACCAACACCGTGTGGATCCGGAGGTACCTATTGAAGAAGTGGCCGGGATGGTGAAAGAACTGATCGTAGAAGGAAAGGTCAAACACTTTGGGCTTTCAGAAGCAGGTGCCAATACTATTCGCAAAGCTAACGCGGTGCTACCGGTAACGGCCCTGCAAAGCGAGTATTCACTCTGGACCAGGCAACATGAAAAAGAGATCATTCCCACCATCGAAGAACTGGGTATCGGGCTGGTAGCTTACAGCCCGCTTGGTAAAGGTTTTCTGGCCGGGAAAATTGATGAAAACACTCAATTCGCTGAAGGAGACATTCGCAACATACTGCCAAGATATCAGGAGGAAGCCCGCATAGCCAACAATGTCCTGCTGGATATGATTCAACAATTTGCGGAGCGGAAGAATGCAACCCCGGCTCAGATCGCCCTGGCCTGGGTTCTGGCGCAAAAACCCTGGATTGTACCTATTCCCGGAACGACCAGAATGCATCGTTTGAGAGAAAATATTGGGGCTGCTTCTATTCTACTTACGAATGAAGAATTACAGGAAATGAAAGCTGGTTTAACGGAAATTAAGATAATGGGAACCAGGTATACCGAACAAATGGAAAGGACAACGGGATTGTAAACTGAAAAATTGAAATCTTGTTATTTCCTCATCCGACCAACTTGCTAACTTGCTCCCCATGGCTTGTGCGCTGATGATGTTCGATGTTGAATTTTTAAGATCAATCCTTCATCAATAGATGGATCCAACATTTAATTGAAAAAATCTGTTGCAGTTGAAAAACAAATCCGATTCTTATCACCCCTGACTAGTTGGTTAATGGATATAAATGCAATTGTGTTTATATCCATTTAACCAATAATACTGAATCGTAGGAAAATAGGATATTTCGTTTATTCACTCCCTGGCCTTTAATGAACTATCAATGCAACAGATGTCCCACAGGATCATGTTGTGTAAATCCCAAGACAAGGGGATTGTGAATTTAAAAAGGTGGCCCGTTGCCAGACCACCTCTTAACAAATAACAATTCTCGTCCTTGCGGCATGTAAACGTTGGTGATATCAGGCCATGTCAAAACGGTCAAGGTTCATGACCTTGGTCCACGCCGCCACAAAGTCTTTAACGAACATTTCCTGAGAGTCCTCACATCCGTAAACTTCAGCAAGGGCCCGGAGCTCTGAGTTCGAACCGAAAATGAGATCGACCCGGGTGCCGGTCCACTTGAGTTTGTCGGTTGCACGGTCACGGCCCTCAAACACGTCTCCGGACTCCGAACTCGCTTTCCACTTCGTACCCAAATCGAGCAGGTTGACGAAGAAATCATTGGTGAGCGCCTCCTGACGCCTAGTGAAGACGCCGAATTGGGATAGATCGAAGTTCGTATTAAGGACGCGCATACCGCCAACGAGTACCGTCATCTCAGGCGCCGTCAACGTCAACAGTTGGGCCCGGTCAACCAGCATTTCCTCAGCCGATACTGTATATTTTGTATTCTTATAGTTTCGGAAACCGTCTGCAGCAGGCTCAAGCACTGCGAATGCTTCCACATCGGTTTGATCTTGCGACGCATCGGTGCGTCCCGGTGTGAAGGGAACCCTCACATCGTGGCCGGCATTTTTCGCTGCCTTCTCGATGCCTGCGCATCCGCCCAAAACGATCACGTCGGCAAGTGAAACCATTTTGCCACCGGACTGAGCACTGTTGAATTCTTTCTGAATGCCTTCTAGCGTCTTAAGGACTTCTGCCAGTTGAGCCGGATTGTTGACTTCCCAATCCTTCTGTGGCGCAAGGCGAATGCGTGCACCGTTGGCACCACCACGCTTATCAGAACCACGGAAGGTCGAAGCCGACGCCCAGGCGGTAGATACCAGTTGAGACACAGACAGGCCTGAATCAAGTATCTTAGCCTTCAATGTGGTGATGTCTTTACCTTCAATCAGTTTATGCGTTACGGCTGGGATAGGATCTTGCCAGATCAGCTCTTCCTCAGGAACCTCCGGGCCCAGATAGCGCGCACGAGGACCCATATCGCGGTGGGTCAGCTTGAACCAAGCCCGGGCAAAAGCGTCTGCGAACTCATCCGGGTTCTCATAGAAGTGTCTTGAAATTTTTTCATACGCGGGATCAAAACGTAAGGAGAGATCCGTTGTCAACATGAAGGGTGCATGTTTCTTTGACGGATCGTGGGCATCCGGAACTAAACCGGCGCCTGCGCCATCTTTCGGTTTCCACTGATAGGCACCTGCAGGGCTCTTTGTCAGCTCCCATTCGTAGCCAAAAAGATTTTCGAAGAAGTTGTTGCTCCACTTCGTTGGGGTCGTGGTCCATGCTCCTTCGAGGCCGCTGGTAATTGTGTTGCCAGCATTACCGCTGCCGAATGTGTTTTTCCAGCCAAGACCTTGCTCCTCTATGCCGGCACCTGCAGGTTCCGCACCCACGTACTTGCTTGGATCTGCAGCTCCATGGGTTTTACCGAAAGAGTGCCCACCTGCGATGAGCGCAACCGTTTCGTAATCATTCATCGCCATCCGGCCGAAGGTCTCGCGAATATCGCGGGCTGCAGCGACCGGGTCAGGATTTCCGTTCGGACCTTCCGGATTCACATAGATCAGACCCATTTGAACAGCGGCAAGAGGATTCTCCAGGTCGCGGTCACCAGTGTATCGCTTGTCTCCCAGCCACTCACCTTCCGAACCCCAATAAATGTCTTCCAAAGGTTCCCAAACATCTTCTCGTCCCCCACCGAAACCAAACGTCTTGAAGCCCATCGATTCGAGGGCGCAGTTACCAGCAAGGATCATCAGGTCGGCCCAAGAAATTTTCCTGCCGTATTTCTTTTTGATTGGCCAGAGCAGCAAGCGAGCCTTATCGAGGTTCGCATTGTCAGGCCAGCTATTGAGCGGAGCAAATCGCTGGCTCCCGGTGCCCCCGCCACCGCGGCCATCGGAGATGCGGTAAGTACCTGCGCTATGCCATGCCATTCGTATGAAGAACGGACCATAGTGACCATAATCTGCCGGCCACCAGTCCTGGGATGTGGTCATCAGATCGAAGAGGTCTTTCTTCACGGCATCAAGGTCAAGGCTTTTGAACTCCTCAGTGTAATTGAAATCATCGCCCATCGGATTGGACAAGGAGGAGTGTTGGCGGAGGATGTTTAAATTCAACTGATTTGGCCACCAGTCGCGGTTTTTTGTTCCGCCACCGGCACCGTGGTTTAAAGTTCCACCCATAAACGGACACTTGCTTTCGTCATTGACATTGTAACTTGCGGCACCTGGTGATGTGCCCGGATGTTTGTTATTTCCCATTTTTTATTGAATAAGGTTAATAATCTGTTAAAATGACAAATATATGATAATCTATATTTATAAATCTTATTCACCAATAAGTTTAACTTATACCCCCGATTCAGCTTCGTTTTATATCCGTTCACAGAAGATATTGCCATACCGAACAATGCAAATCCATTACAGTTTGCATTTGCCTCGCGGTAGGCACAAAGGCCACGTATCGTACTAATTCCAGGTACTGCGAAGATAGCCCATATGAAAGAGAATACCAGCAGAATCTGACCCGGAAGTACGAGGCAATTTTCGAAGAAACAAATCATCAATCATTTGACATTCAAAGTAGCCTCAAATCTCCGCGCAAGATTCAGGTAACATGCTGATTATACGCTGAAGTCCCTGGCGGAGACTCCGGAGAGGAATAATGAGTAAATAATTGCAGTATCAAATTTCGGCGGACAAGGACGAAAGATTTACCCTTTTTAAAATTCAATTTCTTTTTTATGGATAAATCGAATTCGATTTATGTTAAATTCAAGTCAACCAATTTCGTTCAGATCCTTCGCGAGATCCCGAATTAATTATTGGGCAGAAAGAGTTGTCATTGTTTTCAATCCTATAACCATGCCCGATATCATATTCTCTGACTAATCCGTGTAAATCTTTATTTTATCAAATACGGTTTTGGACGAACTACGGCAACCTGAATGAAACTGAATAGCTCATCCGCTGAGGTTATTCCGCTTACGGGATGTATGATCTGGCCGCTTGAATCGGCTAAAATTGACATTCCTACGATGCCGGGCTGCACAATTTGACCTTGTTTGACCTTTATTATTCCATTATACACCAGTGCGGGTTGCCCATTTCCAAATTCATCGGAGGTTTTATTAACCGGATCATTTTCCATGTAAAAATCATTATAATCACCGGAAAGATTCATCTCAATCCAAAATCTGTATGTTGAATCCGAAGGAACATCCACCCGGATAACGAAAAAATCCTCTCTGGGAGTTGCCCCGGAGACCGCATCCAATTCCAGAAATCCCTGATTTCCTGAAAATTTACCCGATTCATTCAGATGAAACCAGTAAGGAATGGCCACAGGTACTTCCGGTTTACCCTCCCAATCCCCCTCCCAGGCTCTCCGGGTGACGTAGACATTTTCAAGTCTGCCCTGGCTGTTTTCCAGCCAGATGGCAAACGTAGGCGGTTCACCATAGGTAGAGATCTGGATTAAATCCCGGTTCAATTGAATCATGAACTCGAGTTGCGTCTTGTTCCAGGTCCGTAGATAGGCGAAGGCAATAAGCAGGACGATAGCCAAAAGTCCGCCCACAAAAAATTTAAAACCCATACCGGAAAATCGGATTCCCATAGCGGTCGAATCAGGTAATCTCCGGTAATTCAAATCCATCCCGGTACCAGCCGGTTGCCAGATCATTCGCCTCCCGATTATCTTTTACAAATTCTGTTTCCCTATCTATCTCAAGCCGTAGATTACCCAGTCGATGGGACATATTGGCATAATGCAGCATGGTGGCACTGAGATGTCCCTGTATGATGTTCGCGTTGGGTACCTGACGGGTACGAATACAATCCAGATAATTCAATAAATTAGCCTGTAAGGGAAATCTTCCGTACATCTGATCGATCTTTTCTCCATCTTTACCGAAAACCTGCCAGCCCCCTCCCATTCTTCCCAGGATCATCATGGCTTCAGTACCCTGAATAATGATCTTTGTGCTGTTGGTTGTCCAGTCGGGAAATTCATCGCTGTAGCGGATTTCCGGAGAAGTCTTCAGCATATATTGACAAAACTCCCCCACGTGTAGATTGATGGTGAAATTTTCATAATCGTAAACTACATTAAGGACATCCGGAATTTTTCGATCATCTTCAACGGAATATCTACCGCCCGAACTGCAAACAGACCTGGGTAATCCCGGATTCCCCAGCACAAAGCGCATCAGGTCCATCTGGTGTATCGCATCTTCCATACACATTCCCACGCTGTGATCCCAGTAATAATGCCATGATTTATTTCGTGATATGCTATAGGGTACGCTTGGAGCAGGACCCAGCCACATATTCCAGTCGATATAATCGGGTGTGACTTCTTCGGGTTTTTCGTTAAGCGGCACCGGACCATTCAGGAAGCCGTTGACGGTTACATTCATAATCTTCCCCAGCTTACCTGACTTGATATAATCAGCCGCTTTCCAGTTATATTCCGCATTCCGGTTCTGCAACCCACATTGAAGTACCCGGTTGTATGTGATAGCCGCCGCTGCAAGTTTCTGTCCTTCAGAAACATTATGGGTGATGCATTTTTCAAGATAAACATCCTTTCCAGCCTGCATAGCCCGTAAGGATGCCAGAGTATGCCAGTGGGTTGGAGTGGCAATGATCACCGCATTCACCTCCTTATCATCAAAAACGGTGCGCATATCCCGGACACGTTCGGGTTCGTAACCCTGTATTTTACCAAGCTCACTGATGGCCCTTCCTCCACGTGTATCATCCACATCGCAAACGTATTTAAATTCGGCATTGGCTTTTAAATTACCCACTTCGAGGGCCAGGTTGGTGCCCCAACCTCCCGCGCCGATCTGGGCAAGAATGATCCGGTCATTCGCACCCAATACCGGATTCCCCGCACTCAGCTTCCGGGATTTGTACTGAGGTACTTCGCGTGAAACCGACTGTTCATCGAGTTTTTCTACATTACCAGATTCTGGTTTACATGCCCCAACCTGAAACCCAGCCATTCCCAGCAGGGAGTTGATCAGAAATTTTCTTCTTTTCATGATTAAAATATCTAGTTGATAATTAATTTAATATCAGATGTTTATAATTAATTGACAAATATTTGCTTTAAGCTATGTGATATGGCTGACATGGTAGTTGTTTCTGGAAGATCATTAATAAAAACTGCATTACTTCCGAGATATACCTAACCTCGCCCTTCCAAGGAAGGGAATATCCTGGTTTATTAGTGAAATTGATTCCTATGTTCAATTCAGGAAAAAATTTCATCAGCATATCGTAAAATCTATTCATACCACGGTCCACCATAAAGCGTTTCCATTCCATATTCCAATGCATCGAAAATCCGGGAGGAGTTACATGTACGAAAATATCATAATCCATCCAGGTGCTACTCTTCTGATGACTTGTTTTTTTATGAATTTCAACTAGCATATTCGATCTATCTACTTCATCATAATTCCGGGATTATAATAAGAATCCGGTATGATCACTCATTCGTCACGGACATGAAAAGGGATATTTGCCACAGCCACATTATTGTCGCCATCCTTCACATATACAAACATCCGGAAATTCGCACCTTTTTCTGATGGAGCCTTGAACTGGACCAGTATTCCTCCCTCCTTTTTTTCTACGATAGCTCCCTGAACGGCCGGTGGTTTGGTTTCACCCTGTCCCGCATACGCTCCAAATTTTTTGTTTTCAGGCACTAATTCCCAATGAATCGTCAGGGTTTCATTATCCGGATCCCTGGTATATACGCGGGCATAATGAACGGTTTCTGCAGCCACATCGATATTATCCCACGCATTCATCCCATCGATCTGCAATGAATCGATTCGGGGTGCCCTGTTTTCCGGCCATATCCCGGACCATTCATATTGCATTACTTCGACAGCCTCTTTTTCCGAACCGTCATCATGGAACATATTGTACCAGGTATGTGTCCTTTCCTGCCGGTTGCTGGTCCAGAGGAACACGTAGGAGCCTACACACCAAGGATCGGCTCCGATCACCTTTTCGTATCGTTCTTTGTATACCCTGGCCTTTTCCGTACTAGTTTCTTCGATCACCACACCCCATTTCGTTCTGGGTACCTGCCAGTGTCCGCTGGGGCCCCATTCCGTAACGGCATAGGGTTTGTCCCAGCTATATTCCCTAAGCCAGTCCGGTATTTCCCATAGGTCCGCATAGGCATTGATACCCAGCAGGTCGACATCGGTACATCTCTCCACAATGTCCTTCATCTTTTCATTCTTACCCCGTCCAACTACGGCCATCGCAGGATGATAGCCATCCACCTGGTGGATCATGACGGCAATATCATTGACGGAATTCCACATATTCAGATCGTAATCAAGGTCACCGGGAATATGATCCAGTTCGTTTCCGATCGCCCACATCAGCAAGGCCGGATGATCCTTGTAGGTTTGAACGATCTCCTTCATCCGGTCAAACTGTTCCGTTACTGCGGTCTGATCACTGTAGTTAAATCCGTTCCGCTCTGCCTGCACAGGAAGGCCAAAAAGCACCGTGAGGCCCAGACTATATGCGCTATCCATCACTTCCTTTACCTTATCGCCGTATCCGATCCGGACCGCATTTCCTCCATATTCTGCCACTTTATCTATGTAGCGCGTCCCGAGAGTCCTGGCCCCTTTGATGAAATAGGGATTCCCATCCAGTGTTAAATTAAACCGATCATTATTTTTTTCAATACGTACCGTGACCGGTGCAGTGGGTTGATCAGCCCCCTCTTTTTTTGAATCACATGTAACTAAGTGAAGAAAAACGAGCAGGCATATTAAAAAGTGCTTTTTCATTATCATGGATCAATTGTGAAATCGGTATTTTTGGAATTCCTGGAAACTGTTTATACTAATCCTGCGTTAAATTAAAATTAAATATTCTTTTTTCATTGTCCGTTTCTTTAGTTATCAATTTTCATAAAAGACCTTATCTATAAAACAACTCCTGCCTGGTTGCGGATGAAGAATGGTCATTCGACTAAAATACAGCCCTTACGGGGAAATGGAGAATTTAGTATTAATTACAAAAATACAACTTCCGGGCTCGGGTAAAACAGGACATTTTTTCCTACTTAATAGCGGAGACTTCCGTGTTTTTTAATACTTAACTTCTCTTGCCTCAGAAGTCCACGGCGGAGAAATCAGGGAAGAATATTCGTTACTTTTTCTTAAATTTTCTTTCGAAGTTACTTTTGAAAAGAGATCCTGAGGAAATAATGGCTGGATAAAAGAATCTGTCACGGAAGTACGAGGCCATTTTTTGAAAAACCAAGTCATAAAACTTATTGCATTTTAAGGAGCCTCTAACTTCCGCGTCGGATTTAATAGTGAATAATTACATCCGATTCTATTTCCGGTATCCCCGGTG
>Ga0209536_100010368_pt1 | contig 13758 bp, 11 predicted proteins | sample DeeMarSeWOR28_12_FD_187461 | JGI IMG/M metagenome (GOLD analysis project Ga0209536, IMG submission 187461) | Marine sediment microbial communities from White Oak River estuary, North Carolina - WOR-2-8_12 (SPAdes) (version 2) | ecosystem: Environmental > Aquatic > Marine > Intertidal zone >...
GGAGTTGTTGCCTACTTCATGGCTCCGTTCTATCTCGAACCGCCTCGCCCAAGGCTATTCGAGCCCGTAGCCCTGGAGGACGTTGCGACCGGGGTGCGGCTCGCTGTTCGCGTCGCGGGGCCGTCGGCGCCGGCGTTCGCGGCCCGATTGAGAGAGATCACCGCGGACGTCGACCCAGCACTCCAGCTGCACGAATTGACCACTGCGGCAGAGGAAGAGCGCGAAGCCGGTCGACTCCTGGACTACGTCGCGTTGGGAGTCACCCTGGTGGTGTTGAGCGTCGTGCTGCTCTCTGCTGCCGGCATCTACGCGATGATGTCGTTCACAGTCGCCAGACGGAGGCGCGAGATCGCGATTCGTTCGGCCCTCGGCGCCGATCCGCGTCACCTGCTCAGGGACATGTTTGCCAGGGCCAGTGCCCAGCTCGGAGCCGGCGTGGCGTGCGGTCTACTCCTGGCGGCCTTGGTCGTCCGGCCGCTGGGGGGACAGGGTCTGATCCTGCTGCCACTGGTCGCAGTCTTCATGATGGCGGTGGGCCTGGCAGCGGCGCTGGGGCCGGCGCGGCGCGGGCTGGCGGTGCAGCCCACCGAGGCGCTGCGAGAGGAGTAATCGCTAGGGCATCGAGCCCGTGTGTGGCAATCCTGCGATAGTTGCTGTCGTACAACGGCTGTATGACCAGAAGAAGACCGCATGTGCAGGGATTCGCCAAGTATAACGTGTACGATTTTTTGATGTCGGAGTACCTGTTGGAGAAATGGGGGAGGTTGACTGAAGATCGATAGTCGCTCCCTGTGCTGGGATCGAGTGACCTCCCATACTTGTTGGATCAGACCACTTCTACCTGCTTGTACCACGGCTCCTGAATCCGATACGTCTCGAACCCGGCCGAGGCGTATAACGCGTGAGCGGGGCCGGAGTACGAGCCGACATACGCGAGATCGGCCCCGAAGCACCTGAGCCGCTGTAGTCCCACCGCAAGAATAGCCTTGCCCAAACCGTGCCGTCGGTGTTCCGGTGCGACGCCCACCGGCTCGAAATGGCCCGTGCGCGTGACGTCGTCAAACCATATGGTGCAGAAGGCAGCCAGTTCACCGTCTGGCGCGACTGCGATCAGATCTAGATCCCTGCGATACAACGGAGCCCGCTGCACGTTGTGATACCACAGGTCCTCGACGCGGTCGTTCGGCTCGTCGGGATGAAACGCCCTCCACGACACCGAGCAGCGAGCCGCATGTTCATCAGAGTCACCCATGGAGCGAATCGTGTAGTCATCGAGAGGTGGCAGTGGTATGATCGCGTCATTCAACCAGCGTCGTCGTTGGTGCTCCGCCATATCTTCGTGCCGTATGCTGTAACCGCGACTCTGCAGCAGGTCCTGCAGCGCGATGTCCTTGGAGCCGGCCCACACGTGCAGCTCCCGGCCTCCTATGTCACCGGTTGCCGGCAAGTACTGCTCGGCGACCGACAGCATCTCGGCCTCCAGTTCGAGGCTACGGAAGCAAGGGTGTATCTGGAGGAACACGCTGCCGGGTGCTTCGCGGTTGAGAACCGCTGCTATCTCTCCAGTGTCACACTCCCAGATGAAGACGTCATGTTCGAGGGTGCCGTCTCCCACGTTGAGGATGCCATGCCAGCGCCAGTAGTCGAACCGGGCCACGTCCCAGCTCACCTGTTCCCGCTGGTTGGCAAGCAGCACGTCGCGCAGGAACTGGCGAATCCGCCAGTAGTCAGCGTCACTACCGTATCGACGCATAGTCGGCTTCATAGCGCAGCTCCCTACGGTAGAAAGTCGACACGGTTTCGTCCAGCCACATTGGGAAGCTCGTCGATCTACAGCACTACGGGTTACTTCTTGTTGAGCATGATCGTGGAGCGGATCGAAGGGCGTCCCCTCGGTCAAGTCCTGCAGTCTTGCATCTTCGGACCGCTGGGAATGAGCCATACCAGCTTGGCCGATCCCGAGGCCATCATTTCGTACCGTGCCTGTGGTCGCCGTCTTCATGATGGCGGTAGGTCTGGTGGCGGCTTTGGGCCCGGCACGGAGTGGCCTGGCGTTCCAGCCCACCGAGGCGCTGCGCGAGGAGTAGGCTTGGGGTCAAGTGCCACTGGCGCGGAACGGTTTTCAAAGGCGCGAGATCGGAAAAGCCCCTGTCTACCGGCGCAACGGAGTCGGTTCGGATGGCATGGCGGCAGGCCACGTTGCTCGCGGGTCGCAGCCTCCGTTCTGACTCATCCGCCTATCGCCGTTACCCGAATCAACACGACGGCCAGTAGCGTTACGACTTCGCGGTGATACATGCTGTTCTCGATTGTGTAACACCCCGCCGTCGAGGAGACCGCCGTCCCAATGCTGCCAGTCAGTCGGATCGAATCTGCGACAGCGCCCTTCTGACCCTCCCGGAATAGTTGTCGATCTGCTCAAAGTGTTCAAAACCGATGATGATCATATCGACAGATCCGAGTGCCAATACAAACCGCAGGGCATTGTCTATCTTCTCGTCATCCTGGGGATAATCCCCTCCGCCTACGAGCTTCATGCCGATGACACCCTTGCCCGAATCATGCAGCTGGTGGATCAGGGAAATGACCTCTTCGGGCTCGGGCTTATCCATGGCTATCCCGTATGGATTGATCCTGGCGTGTAGCACATCCACCCAGGGGCTCTCTACAGCGGCTTTCATGGCCTCCCAGGTGTGAACGGAAACCCCGTGGGCCCTGATGACCCCGCGTGACTTCAGATCAGACAAGATATCCATCTGCCGCTTCTCGATCTCTGTCCAGTCATCCGCCACCATGCAGTGCAGCTGAACGAGGTCTATGTAATCCGTATTCAGCTCTTTTCTGAAACGGTCCACCACGATGTTTGCATCCGGACGCTCCGGCTCCGGTATCCCGCCTTCCCTGGTCCAGATCTTGGAAGTGATGGTGACCTTCTCACGGGGGATCGTTTTGAGTGCCTGCGCCATCAGGCCGTGCGATCCATAGGAGTCCGCATTGTCAAAGAAACGGATGCCCACATCGTACGCATGCTGAACCACGGCCAGTGCCTTACCCTGATCCTGCCGCACGAGGGCGGATGAGCGATTGACGCCATGAAAACCCATTCCAATCCCAAGCAGGGTCGTCTCGAGTCCCGAATCACCCAATTTGACCAGTTGGAACGGATCGTTGGAGACTCTGCCCAGGACACCTGTAAGGGGGTTGCCGAACACGAGGTATCCCGTGCTGAGCGACAGGGCGGATACGAATTCACGACGATTGTACTTTTTCATGAGGCTGCACCCACGTTATCGAGTCGTTGTGTCACCATCCCCGTTCCTTCAGAAATCTATCCAGCTCTTCGCGAGGCATCGGTAACAGTTCGGGATGCTCATCGATCCACTGCAGGAAATCTGCTCTGATATCATCGCTCCACCGGCCGTCTACCTGGCCGGGGGTATATATCCCTTCTTGCAGCCGCTGGTGCCCGAATGCGTCCCTCAGCGCGATGAACTCTCCGTTGATCACCACCCGTTCCAGCAGATGGGGCGGTATGAATATGACGCCTTCCCGTTTAGCTAGCACCGCATCTCCCGGAAAGACGGTTGCAGTCCCGATCCTTATCGGCACGTTGATGCCGGTCAGCATCATTTCCTGGATGAATGAGGGGTCCCAGCCCCTCACATAGGCGTTGAAACCCTCGATCTCTTCGAGTCCCTCAAGGTCTCGGGCCCCTGCGTCGAAGATCACTCCTCGCTTCGAATTGGCGTATATCGCATTTCCCAGGTTGTCGCCGATCAGTGTTCCATCTACGACCTTCCCGTAACCGTCGGCCACATATACGTCGCCTTCCGACAGCAGGTCGATGGGCCAGGAATTGGAAGCGCCTATCATGCCTTCACGGTGGCCCTTCTCCAGTAGCCGCTCGGCATACTCGGGCCTCGTGGGCATGTACTGGGCCGTGAGGGCCTGTCCGGTGAACGGCCGATCTTCGTGCAGCATCTGCCAGTCGCCGGCAAACTGGTTGTGATAACCTTCCCCCCGGAGCACACCCCAGGCCTCTTCAATGGAGATGTTATTCAAGCGTTCGAGCAGATTGGGCGAAAGCTTGGGCCGCCCGTCGGCCAAACGCTCTCCTTCCCATTCGAGCGTATAGAACTTGATCTCTTCCGGAGTGGCGATCTGTGCGTGTGACACAGTGATGTCTGCCAGGCCGAGGCAGATCAAACCGAGAAACACTATCGAGTTCTTCATGGCGTGAAAACCTCGCTAGGATCTAGCTGCTTCATTTTGCCTCGTTATCGGCCGGCACCTGTTCCGGCTTGCCCCTCCACCAGGTGGCCAGGGATGATCCGGTCACATTCATCATGGGACCAAATACGGCCGGTGCCAAGCCAATGGTTGCTACTTTCCCCATCTCCAACGCGATCCCGCTTGCCAGTCCGCCGTTCTGCATCCCTACTTCCAGCGCAATGGTCCTGCATGACCGCTCATCCATGGACAAGAACCTGCAGCCCCAGTAACCCAGGAAATAGCCCGCCAGGTTATGGATCAGGCAGGCCAGGATCAGTGCCAGGCCAATGGCCATCAAACTGTCCCTTCCTGCGGCAGTGATGATGGTGATGATTACCGCTATCCCCGCCATGGAAATGAGTGACATCGCCCTGTCCAGCCATCCTTTCCTGCCGCGGGCATAATGCCTGAAGACTAGGGCAGCAAGGATCGGCAACACGGAGAACCATACCATATCAATGATGGTGCTGGAACGGAACTGCTGAAATGTCACCTCATTGACCTGGTAGTTGAGGGAATTCTTTGCCACGATGATGGCCAGATATACGAGGGCCTGGATGACGATGCTGCTGCGCTTTGTCAGCCCATACCCGATGGCGTTGAAGACCAGGCCGGCCACGATCGGCAATATGACGATGTTGACAATGCTCAGCATCATGTTCCAGAAATCGATGGGTACGTATTGACCGGCCAGCAACTTCATCAGGAGCGGGGTCATCAGGGGTGCCAGCAGGGTGGCCACCGCCGTGAGCGTTACGGAAAGTGCCAGGTTTGCCCGTGCGATGAACGACATGACATTGGATGCAAGGCCGCTCGGTGAGGATCCCACCAATACGATCCCCGCAGCGATCTCCGGTGGGAAACCGAAAGCTGTGGCAACGCCGATCCCGACGGCAGGCATGATGGTGAACTGGCAGGCGATACCAACGATCACACCCCTGGGCATCCGGATCACGTCGGCGAAGTTCTTGATGCTCAACTGCGACCCCATGCCGAACATGATGATTTGCAGCAGGGGAACGATCGCCCGCTGCAGCTCGAAATCGCCAACCTGCCTGAAGGACTGGGGATAGTTGAGCGACACCGTCACGGCGGCGAAGATCCATATGGTATAGGAGAACCGCTTTAGTGTCGGGTGACCGTAGAAACCGAGGGCCAGGGTCACGAAGAACAGGGTGAGCAAGGGACCCGTCAGGTGCTCGACACCCAGGATCCAGGAAGCAGTAAAGCCTGCGAGGAAGAGCAGGGAAGAAGTCAACAGGGACTTGAAGACGATATTGCGCATAGCCTGAGCAGGAATTGACTGCCTATCGCGTGGAACGATAAGATTTGTTAACTGACCCCAACCGGAAATCCAATATCATGCAACACAAAAACGCTCGGGAAACCCTGGATTCCCGCCGAGGGTTCCTGAAGAAAGCCGGACTCGGCGGCCTTTCCGCAGGATTGCTACTCAATGAATCCATGCACGAACAGCTGGGATATCTCACCCAGAACGTTAACCGCAATTCGGCACCCACAGAACTCGAGATCACGGACATGCGCATTGCCGAGATCAGCGGGGTAGTCTTCCGCACACCCATTGTGAGGATCTACACGAACCAGGGGATCGTGGGGCATGGCGATGTTCGCGATGGCGCCGCAAAGGAATATGCCCTCTTCCTGAAAAGCAGGATACTCGGCGAGAATCCGTGCAATGTGGAGCGGCTGTTCAACAAGATCAAGCAGTTTGGACACCATGGACGGCAGGGCGGTGGCGTCTCCGCCGTGGAGATGGCCCTGTGGGACCTGGCCGGGAAAGCCTATGACGTCCCGGTCTACCAGTTACTGGGCGGGAAGTACCGGGACAGGGTGCGGCTCTACTGCGACACCACGGCTGCAAATGATCCTCATGAATACGCCCGGCGCATGCAGCAAAGGGTAGACCGGGGTTATACGGCTCTGAAAATGGACATCGGGATCAACCTTATCAGAGACATCCCGGGCGCGGTCATCAATGAGCCTGGAGGCGCACTCGAACCGTGGCAATATGAGTACAGAGATTACGGCATGACAGAACACCCCTTTACCGCCGTACAGATTACGGACAGGGGCATGGACCGGCTGATGGAGTACATCGCTGCGATGCGTTCACAGATCGGATATGAGATACCGCTGGGGACAGACCACTGGGGACATTTCAGCGTGAATGAAGCCATCAAGATTGCCCGGGCCACAGAACCGTACAACCTCGCGTACATAGAGGACATCATCCCCTGGCACTACACCGATCAATGGAAGGAGATCACCCGCTCATCCACCACACCCACGCAGACCGGGGAAGATATCTACAAGCTATATGGCGGATTCCACGATCTGATCGCACAACACGCCGTGGACATCGTGCACCCGGACCCCAACACGGCTGGCGGGATACTGGAAACAAAGAGAATAGGGGACTTTGCATCCATGCACGGGGTTGGGTTCATGCTGCATCATGCAGCGGGCCCCGTTTCCTTCCTGGGTGCCGTGCACGCCGCGGCTGCCACCGAGAACTTCCTCTGGCTGGAGCATCATGCAGTGGACTCACCGCGGTTCGACGATCTGGTGACCGGCATTGAGAAACCCATCGTTCAGGACGGCTATGTGAAGGTACCCGAGTCACCCGGCCTCGGCGTCGAGCTCAATGATGACGTAGTCAGGCAGTTCCTCGTGGAAGGTGAAGAACTCTTCGCCCCGACCCCGGAATGGGATGAGATTCGCGCGTGGGACCGGCTGTGGAGCTGAGGAAGCGACTGCAATCCGTCATCCCTTCGGTCTCATGAACTGCCGGTTGAAGGTCCTCGAGAAGAAGTCGGACAGGCCGGTCATGGAGCAGGCGCGGGAGATCCTGACCTGCATTGCCGCCAGTGTATGATATTGGCCGCGTCGGCTCGCCCCACCCGGTGGTTGGGTGATCCCAACCCTGTGATGGTCCACTTCCAGCCGCTCGATTCCCGAGGGTAGAAGGGGAGCGTGTAGTGCTGCACTCTCGTGGCCTGCACCCGGAACCACAACTGCTGTTCAGCATCGTTGTTCGGCAGCAGGACACACTTCTGCTCGCCCGGTAGGACGCTACCGAATACCAGACCGACGCCGCCTAGGGCGATCAGGTATGAGGACTTGTTGTCTATCAGCAGGGTGATGAGGTAGGGATCGAATTGATCCTCGGCATCCGCTGGATCCTCGGGATCGGCTTGATACTCGAGATCGGCTTGATCCTCGGGATCGGGCTGAACCTCTTGCCCCTGAGGTAGGCAGGCCGATAGCACCAATAATAGCAAGGCTAGCCGCTTCATTCGCCCTCCCGGAAGCTCACAGAATGACAGGCGCGGACACATCCCACCCCAGCAATCTGCATCGTAGGGGGGTCGCCGTAAACCCATGTCGCCTAGTTCATGCCGGTGCTGAAGTCGGAGACCACTGCGAGCGGGCTCGTTTCTAAGGTCTGCCGCTTGCTTGGACTCTTGGTACCATCATCTCAACGCTTTTGGCACCGGTAACCCTTCTCCAGCACGATCAAGTCGCACTCGTTACGGGTTTTTAGGGTAGGGTAGCCCCGCGGAGCCTAGTGACCACGTTCATCAGCGCCCTGCCATCGTGGTAAGCGCTCTTCCAGATGCCGCCCTTGTCACGCTCGGCAGCCTCCGGTTGCTTGTCCACACCGCCGACGTACCATCCACCCCGCTCATGATCGATCAGGTCGGCGCTGATGTACGACCACTGCTGCAGGAACTTCTCGTGGTAGGCATGCGGATCATCCGGATACAGGTCGCCAAACAGGAGTAGCGAGTTGAGACCTTCCGCCTGAGTCCACCAGTTCTTGCCATCTTGAGTGATGGACACGGTTGTCTCGCCCTCGTCGTATTCCCCGGCATCATAGAATCCGCCAACCTCATCGTCCCAGCCCCACATGAGCGAGTGATCGACCATCGCCTTGCCGCGCTCGAGTGTTGCCGACAAGTCGGTGCCCAGTGCCTCAGCTGCTTCCAGCATCAAAAAGGCCGTTTCGACGTCATGTCCGAACGAGACGTGATCCATCGGCCCGCCCCGAATCGGCGTCCCGCTCGAATCGAGCGGCAGGTAGGGACGCCAATCGGCATGTGAGAAGAGCGTGAGGTACGCTTTTTCTCCGGCAAAGGTATCCCTGATGATCTCCAGCATCTCGTTCAGTCGCGCGCCCAGCAGTGAATCGGGCCACACGTGATACAGTTCGGTGAAGGCCTCGAGGATGTGAATCGAGGAGTTCTGATCCTTGGGTGGTATCCGTATCTCCTCTGGTGGAACCGGAGTTCCGTCGCGCTGCAAGTTCTGGAAATAGCCGCCAAACTCCGGATCGTGCGCGTGCTCGTCCAGCCAGTGGAATGCCTGCTGTGCAAGTTGCAGTGCTTGCTCGTTGCCGGAGGCGGCGTAATAGGCTGCAAGACCATAGATGCCGAACGCGTGGCCGTACGCTGTTTTGTCGGGGCCGGAACCCTCGAAGAGCGGAGCGCCGTCCCTCGAGACCGTCCAAAAAAACCCGCCGTATTCCCTGTCCCACATCTTGTCCCGCAGGAAGCGAAATCCGTGGGCCGACATCTCCAGGTAAGACGTGTCTTCCGGAAAGAATCCCGCTGCCTTGGCGGTGGTCCAAGTGTGTCGTGCCTGGGTGACGATCATCTTCGTCTGATTCTCGGCCGGCTCCCAGTCCGCATTCCATTGCGTCAGATAGCCGCCGAACTCCGTGTCAACGACGCGCGGATACCATGCAGCGAACAGTTCATCTCTCAGGGAGGCCTCAATCTCGTCTGCCAGGGCATTCCGCGCTGCAGCGGTGGCAAGTGGTCTTGCATGCTGCACCGGTTGGGACTCGCTGCACGAGCAGAGTAGCAGTACGAGTGCGAGGGACGCGGTGAAATTGGTGGCAGTGTTCATTGTTGAGGTATTGCGCCGCGATGGCGTCGATGGTTGAAGGTGGCGTTTGGCTGCCGCTATAGCCGGGTTTCGGCAGTTTCGCTAGCGGACACCGGTGAGCCGAACCGTCGCGCGGCGGAGGGTGACCGCGATGTCGTTGGAGGGCGACAGGGTAGCTTGGAGGGTCGTACGTGAGTCCGCAAGGTCTAGCAAACAGTGCAATTCAGCGCCCTGTGCTGCTGGCAAATCTCGTGTGGCTCCCGGAGCGGCAGTCGCTCGACCGTGTGGCCGCACCGTTCAACGGCATCGAGCTGCGGTCGGTGACGCTCAAGCTTGGGCGGCAGGGGGCGTGGCCACCTGAGCGTCGCGTCCTACAATCTGATGAAATAGGCTCGATTCCCGTTTGAAGAACCCCTCGGTGTGGAAGCTCTCCTCCAACCCGTACAATTCGTAGTCCAAGTGGTGGCAGATCTCGTGCAGCACGGTGCGCAGAAACGTCTTGAATGCGACGACGCGTTTCTTTGCCGCGGTGCGCATCCACACTGTGATCACGGCCACGTCGTCGTCTTCCGGTTCGTACAGTCCTTGCATTTCCCCCCAATCATGTGAGGGCCTGGCGGCGAGAACCTTGACGTGAACCGGTGGTGCGCCGAGGTCGGTGACCATTCTCGTCACGAGGCGTTGGACGTATGCCTGAACTTCCGATCGGTTTGCTTCCTCCAATGCGGCCCGGATCTGCTCTACCAGCGGCCACATCGATGCTGCTGCCTTCAGCGGTACCCGGATGATCCGGTCGCTTTCACGGTAAGTGGCTTTGTCGCGAGCGGAGAGCTTGTCGTAGTAGGCGTAAGGCATCGAGAAAAATACACTGTCGGCGTCGCCATTCTACGGTCCCCTCTACGTCCCATTCTCGCCAACGCTGAGAGCGCGGGAGATCGCCGATTGGTGACTTCGAATCCTCGTTCCGCGACTTCAAAACGTCGTTTCGATGCTTCAAGCCATCGATTCGAAACTCACGTCCTGTCGCCGCCACTCAGTTCTCGGTCAGTGCCAGCTGCGTGGTCCACTCTTAGGGGATCGTGCGTTAACCGCCAATGGCCCGCTTGATTCCCTCGGCGACGTCCTCCACGGCGCCCGTCCCCGAAACGATCTTCAGCACTCCCAGTTCACGGTAGTACCCCACCAGCGGCGCGTTTGAGCTCCGGTAAGCAGCGAGCCGCTGTTGGATCGCCGCCGGGTCCTCGTCGCTGCGCTCTTCGGCGGACGCCTTTGCGAGCCGCCGCCGGACCAGCTCCTCCTCGGGGACATCGAGCAGCAAGGCTGCCTTTATCCGCTCCCCTTCCGCTGCTAGCATCTTTTGCACTGCCTGTGCCTGCCGCACCGTGCGGGGGAAACCGTCCAACACGACTCCGGCTACGGCTTCAGGGACCGCGAGTTGCTCTTTTACTAGGCTCAGTATGATCTCGTCTGGCACCATCGATCCGCGATCCATGTACTCCATGGCCTTACGGCCCAGCTCGGTGTCGCTTCGGACCGCATCACCGAGGAGGTCCCCGGTAGCGATGCTGCACCCACCTAGCCTGTTGGCGAGGATCTGCGCCTGAGTGGTCTTGCCGGAGCCGGGGGGGCCTAGCAGGATGACGTTCATGAGTTCGTGCTCGCTAGTTGGCGATTACGGATCGATAGTTGGCTAACGCTCTTGGTCAATGTACCCCCAGTGCCCCAGTCCGAGAACGGGTCGCTCTCGGGTCGCCTTTGGACCAACCGGGTTGGCGATGCGATGTGGTTTGCTGCGAACGGAGAACTTCAATGATCTCCCCCATTCCGCGTCGTGTTGGAAGGGCAAACCGATAGTCCCAGACTACAGTGAGTCGGAAAACCTTGCCTCACGGATATCGCGTTCGCGTCCGGTCGGCTGCGTCAGCCTCACGTAGAGTTCGGGGCGGCGTGCCGACATCCACCGGATTCCGGTGCACATGTGTCGCAGGCTCGGATCGAGGTCCGCAACCACCAAGTCGTCATCGACACTTTGTGATTCCGCGATGATCTCACCGTACGGATCGAGAATCATTGCGTTGCCGGTCCTGACTTCATCGTCGTCAACGCCTACTCCGTTGCTGAATATCAAGAACACTCCGTTGTCGTGTGCTCGAGACGGCAACCAGCGAAGCAGCCAGCCTCTGCCGTTGGGGCCTCGGCATGCATCCTCGATCGGCCGGGGATCTTGGTTACGATTGAGCCAAAGTTGGGGATCGATGCGTTTCATGCCGCGGGGACTGCGCGAATCGCAGCCGCCCGTTTGGTGTGGCGCCAGCAGTACTTCGGCGCCACGCAGAGCCGTCAGTCGGACATTCTCAACGATGTTGTTGTCGTAGCAGGTCAATACCCCCGCGCTGCACCCTTGAGGAATGTCAAAAACCGTGAAATCGTTCCCGGACGCCATATGCTGACTGATGAAACAGTGCAGCTTCCGATGTCTGGCGTATGTGCCGTCGGGCATAGCGACAACGTACGTGTTGTAGAGCGCGTCGTCCTTCGATCGCTCGATCAGCCCCGCACCAATCGTCATGCCCGACTCGCAGGCGAGGGATATCAACGACTGCGTTGACTGACCATTGGGAACTGGCTCGGATAACGCGATGATGTCATCGCGAGCGAGCTTCCGCACGTGCCAGTAGCCTGTGACGCACATTTCGGGAAACACCAAGAGATCAACACGCCGCTTGGCCGCCAGTCTGACAAAGCGGCGGATGATCTCCAGGTTAGCCAGCTTATCGCTGGGTCGATGGTTGAACTGAACGGACGCGGCGCGAATGGGGAGCATGGCAAAGTACACCACGTTGTGAGTTGGAACTTGTTCGCGAACTCGTTGCACATACACTTCTCGCCGACCAAGCACAAGCTCCGTGTCGGGCACCACCCAGTCGCTTCGGCACTGAGCGGTCGTCGAACCGCCTCCGGTCAGGGTTAGCCGGCCTGGAGGCCGCGGCTGGTGCAGTCGTCACCGCGGATGAGCCGTCGCCAGAGGGTGTGTTCGAGGCACCTCGAGCCGCATGTCACCGATAGCGCTACTCGCCGAAACGCAGTATCCCGAAGCGCTGGAAGTCGTGGAAGCTGCCTTCAACGGGGGCCCAGTACCAGGCGGTAGGGGTCTCGCCGTCGTGGTCGACACGGTAGAAGTTGGCGCGCCACAGGGAGCCGGGCCGGGGAGGGACACCCTGCAGCGGCTCGAGCAGGGCCCACGGAATGAACACCTCCGCCTGCCAGCCGGTGATGGTTGCTCCGGGCTCGCGCGGCCCGCCAAGTGTCGCTGTGGCACGGCGCGTGCGACGCTCCTCATCGTAGTGCCACGGCCGCCAACCCAGGAACTCTCCCCCGAAGTTGGGGACTAGGATGGGCAGCTCGTAACCGAGTGGAGAGATCTCGTACTCGAAGTACACGGGGTGGGACTCGTCGGTCCACAAGAACACCTCGAAGACGTCCTCGTTCCACAGGTCGAGGAAGTCCTCGGTCATGGTGGCTGTGATCCGAGAGTCGGTGGCATCCATGAGGACGTAGAGCCCGGTCGCGGAGTAGAGCAGCTTCACGCGGGTCTCGTACTCGAGCCCGCCCTCTCCTCGCCTCTGAAGCGAGACCCATTCGGCGCGCTCCCAAGGCGGCGCCGACCCATCTCCGGTTAGCTCGAAGTCCTCCGCCGCGGCCACGATCGTCTCCGGGAGGCCACCCGCAACGTCGCCTCCCACGGTCGCGGCGCCACGGCAGCCGGCCCCGGTCAAGACACCCGCCCACAAGCATACGGACACCACTCTGCGGAACGGCACGGGCAGCACCATCGGATTCCTCCCTCTAAGGAGACGGCGTACGAACCTTATGGAACGACTACGGCGGGGCGAAGTCAAGCAGAAGTCGACAGTCGACAGGGTCCTCCCCCCGGGACTCTTGCCGCCCGCGACCTGACAAGCGTATCGTGTGCCTCATGGTCAGGCGATCTCTCTGTGGCACCATCGTTGCGCTGGCAGCCCTCACCCAGACGGCCTGCGCGCAGGAGAGCACGCGACCGAACATTCTGTGGATCATTGCCGAGGATATCGGGCCCGAGCTTGGCGTGCACGGCACGCCGGAGGTTCGCACGCCGAATCTGGACCGCCTCGCCGCTCAGGGCATGCTGTTCACGCAAGCCTTTACCACCAGTCCGGTATGCTCACCTAGCAGATCGGCGTTCAACACCGGCATGTACCAGACGACGATCGGCGCGCACAACCACCGTTCGCACCGCGACGACGGCTACCGATTGCCCGATGGCGTTCGCGTGATCACGGATTGGCTGCGCGACGCCGGCTACTTCACGGCCAACGTCAGGGACTTTCCGGATGGCATCGAGTTCCAAGGTACAGGCAAGACCGACTGGAACTTCACGGTGGACGGAGAGCCGTTTGACACCGATCGGTGGGAGGACCTCAAGAACCGCCAACCGTTCTACGCCCAGGTCAACTTTCCCGAGACCCATCGAGGAAGGCAGTGGGACAACGCCCACGAGCGAATCACGCGGCCTGCGAACCCCGATAATGTCGCGCT
>Ga0209536_100010369_pt1 | contig 13758 bp, 9 predicted proteins | sample DeeMarSeWOR28_12_FD_187461 | JGI IMG/M metagenome (GOLD analysis project Ga0209536, IMG submission 187461) | Marine sediment microbial communities from White Oak River estuary, North Carolina - WOR-2-8_12 (SPAdes) (version 2) | ecosystem: Environmental > Aquatic > Marine > Intertidal zone >...
ATGGCTTTTTCCATAGGAAGAAGCTCCGACCTTTGGTCGGAATTCTTCACGGATTATAACTGCCCTTTATAATCGCATAAACACTACACGCCTCAATCGCAAAATGAAACAAAAACCAAACTTCTCCACAGCAAAGTATCCGCATCGCACGGGCAAGGTTTCGAAAAAAGACTGTTTGTTTTTTTATATGCTGTAGGTGCGAGTACACATAGTCGCGATATTAGGTTATAGCACCTGCGGATTACCAAAAACTGGTGGAGGAATTTTATAAGTCCATTGCTTAGGGGAAGTAAATTCTGCGCCACTCCCCGTTTCCGGTTTCCCGTTATCGTTAGTGGCCATGAAGGGAGAACGAGCCATTAACGACTCATTTCAAGAGGCATGCAGAAGCCTTGTCTTGCAGGCTCGGAATTAAGGTTAAGCGCAGGCGAGGAGAGCCCTTTTTACCATTGTTTTGGCGATCTGGATCTTCCACTTGTTTCTGTCTCCCGGCAGCGCGCGGGCGGATTGGACTGCCGCAGCGCCTGCTGCTTCAGCAGTGGTCTCGTCGATATTCTTCCCCCGTATCGATTCCTCGGCTGCGGTTGGCCGGAAGGGCTTGTTGTAGACGGCGTTGAGACAAATCCGGGCGTCTCCGCCGGCGACCGAAACGGCGCAGTTGACGATAGGAAAATCGATCGATTTCCGAATTGCAAATTTGATAAAAGCACTCTTGGATCCGGCCGCCGGCGCCGGTATCTGGATCTCAGTGACGATTTCATCCACGGCAAGAACGGTGGAGCCGGGAACCGCCATGTCCCAGAATTCCTCAGCTTCGATCAGCCTTTTGTTTGTTTTGATTTTAGCATTGAGTGCTACGAGAGCCGGGGCCGTATCGCTTGGGTTGACAGCGAAGCAGGATTTTACCGCACCGAAGATGGAGTGGTACCGGTTGTCACCCTGCACGGCATAACACTGCCTGCCCCCTTTTCGGACGCAGTTGAAGCGGTTGTCGGGAAGGCGGAAGTACCAGCAACGGGTCAACTGGCAGATGTTGCCGGCGATCGTGCCCATTTCGCGGATATGCGGTGTTGCCGTCCGGTGTGCCGCTTCCGCAAGTGCGCTGTAGCGGGTTTTTATCAGGTCGTTCTGGGCTATATCTTCCAGCCGTGTCAGTGCGCCGATCCGGAGCATGGTTGTATCTTCTTTTATATATTCCAACCCTGAAACGCTTTTCAGATTCACGACAACCTCAGGGTAATTGGGCAACACCTCAAAGCGCATTGTTCCAAGAAGATCGGTCCCGCCGGAAAGAACCGAGGCTTTTCCGGACTTTAGGATCGAAGCGGCTTCGTCGACGGTTTTCGCATCGATATGGGTGAATTTCTTAATTGTTTTCATCGGATGCTCTCATTTCTTTTCAGGCTGACGCAGTAAGGTTGTCCTGTCGTTATTTAAGTGTTTTTGAGGTTACGAGCGGCTTGCAGTACGGCAAGGGGATGCTGTTGATATGTAGCGCACCGGCAGAGGTTTCCGCCCAGGGCATCGCGCGCATCCGCTTCTGTGGGATTGCTGTTTCGATCCAGCAGAGCTTTTGAAGTACATACGAATCCCGGGGTGCAGTAACCGCACTGAAAGGCGTTGTTGTCGATGTAAGCCTGGATTATGGGGTGGCCGGATTTAGCAATACCTTCAGCCGTCTCAATATCGGCGCCATCGCATTCACATGCCAGAGTAAGGCAGGACAGAATAGGACGGCCGTTCATGATGACGGTGCAGGATCCGCATGCCCCGAGCCCACCGCACCAGTCTTTCGGTGATGTAAGGCCGATCTCATCGCGTATAAGCTGGCGCAGGCTCCAATTCGGTTCTACCGTGCAGCGGTATTTATCTCCATTTACGGTCAATTCAATGGCTTTGGCTGCTTCCACCTGGACTGTGGTGACAATCTGACTGCCTTCGGATTGATCTTTGTCGGCATTATCCTGTGCCGATGCCTCCTTGGAGGTTACTGCGATTGTTCCAATTGCCGGCGCTCCGACTACGAGCCCGGCATCTTTCAGAAAATCCCGGCGGGATACATGCCCGGTTCTCTGTTTTTCCCCGTTTTTAGACTTTTTTATATCATCTGACATTGCGTTAACTCCGTTTCAATCCGGAATTTTCCAGCGATAGATTCCTTCTTCCCTAATAAAGAAAAGCACATTGAATAATTACGATACAAGCAAATAGTTTGTTTTGCGACTTTTTAAGAAACCATTTGGTTTCAGAAATAAACGGACAGTTTCGTATATATTGGGCTACTCCCATATTGTCAAGAATAATCAACGCCGCAGGGGCAAACCTTCCGCCTTCGCCCCTAGCCGAATCGAAGATTCGGCCGGGCTTCAGGCTTCGCCGCTAGCCGAAGCTCTGCTTCAGCCGGGCTACGCCTGACAAAACGCCTGACAAGTTGGTGTTCACCCTTTCTCAACCTAAGTCGGCTGTAGGGGCGAACCTTGTGTTCGCCCTGTTTCAACATAAGTCAGCAATAGGACCGAACCTACATTGACCCATTACCAACATCACCGTAAAATAGTAAGTTTGGTCTAACCATGTTGAACGAAATAATAGTGCGCGGCGCGCGGCAACACAATCTGAAGAATCTTAATTTCGAGATCCCTCGTCACAAGATAACCGTTATTACGGGTTTATCGGGATCCGGCAAGTCCAGCCTTGCGTTCGACACCATTTACGCTGAAGGGCAGAGACGCTACGTCGAATCCCTGTCGTCCTATGCACGCCAGTTTCTGGAGCGGATGGAAAAACCTGAAGTCGACAGCGTAGAAGGTCTGTCCCCGGCCCTCAGCATCGAACAGAAAACCACCAGCAGAAGCCCGCGCTCTACCGTGGGTACAATTACCGAGATTTATGATTACGCGCGTCTGCTTTTTGCGTCAATTGGCAGGCCCCACTGCCATATCTGCGGAAAACCGATTTCCCGTCAAAGCCTGGACCAGATTGTTGAATTGATTATGGCTTACCCGCCGGATACCCGGGTGATCATCATGGCACCGGTTGTCCGTGATCGGAAAGGAGAATTTAAAAAGCTTTTTGAAAAATATTTAAAAATGGGATATTTGAAGGGGCGCGTGGACGGACGCGTGCATTATCTCGAAGATCCTATCCGGTTAAATAAGAACCGCAATCACACCCTTGAAATTATTGTCGACAGGGTATTGATTAAAGAGGGCATCCGACGCCGTCTCGAGTCCTCGGTAAAAGCGGCGATGAAACTGACCGAAGGACTTGTTACAGTTGATGCTGTCGATCTTGAGGAGAAGCTCTTTTCTGAGCGTCAGGCGTGTGTTGATTGCGGCGTCAGCATTCCAACATTAGAACCCCGTTCGTTCTCCTTCAATTCATCCTACGGTGCCTGTCAAAAGTGTAATGGGATGGGGATACAACCGGTCGTAAATCCGGATACTTTTATTCAGGACCCGAGCCGGCCGGTTTCTTCTCTTGAGTTTACATTGAAAAACGAAAGGATCACCCGATTTTTGCGTGAATGGCTTTTGTATGCGGTTGAAAAATCCGGTATCGATTCAGGCATTCCTTTCAATCAGCTTCCGGCTGGTATGAGGAAGGCTTTCCTTTATGGGAAATCAGGGTCTGTGGCTCAATCCGAAAAAGTCCTCAATCGTGCGGGTAGATTTCAGGGAGTGTGCCGATATCTTGAGGATCTGTACAACCATGAAGGCAATCCCCGATTCCGTGAAGAGTATGAGAAGCTTTTATCGAACCGGGATTGTCCTGAATGTTCGGGATCCCGTCTGAGGGCAGAGAGCAGGTCTGTGAAGATAAACGGGCTTTCGATTTCCGAATACGCACGCATGCCGCTTGAGGATTCCTACAAAGCGTTCAAAGGCATCAAGCTGACCCAACGGGAAGCTAAAATTGCAGGACAGGTATTGAGAGAAATCTCCGATCGCATCGAGTTCCTTCTGAATGTCGGGGTCGGCTATCTTTCGCTGGACCGTCCTGCCCTTTCCCTGTCCGGAGGTGAAGGACAGCGTATACGGCTCGCAACACAGATAGGATCAAGGCTGCGGGGCGTTCTGTATGTTCTGGACGAACCGTCTATCGGGCTGCATTCCAGAGACAACGGCCGTCTGCTGGACACGCTGGCCGGTTTAAGAGATCTGGGAAATACAATTCTGGTCGTCGAGCATGATGAAGATACCATGCGCAGATCCGACCATATCGTCGATCTCGGTCCGATGGGAGGCCGTGAGGGAGGCGGTATCGTCGCTGCCGGCTCAATTTCGGAAGTCATGCAATCCCGGGATTCCTACACAGGAAAATATCTGAAGGGAGAACTCTCCATTGAATGCCCTGTTGAGAGGCGCAAGGGAAACGGCAAACACATTACAGTTGTCGGAGCCCGGCAGAATAACCTCAAAAACCTGAAAGTCGAATTTCCACTGGGGCTGTTCATTTGCGTTACCGGTGTTTCCGGTGCAGGCAAGTCTTCTCTGGTGGATGATATTCTTTATAAAGTGTTGTCCCGCAAACTGCACCGGGCAATAACGAACCCCGGTCTTCACGATTCGATACGGGGAATCGAGCATCTGGATAAGGTTATTGAAATCGATCAGTCTCCCATCGGCAGAACGCCGAGATCCAATCCGGCAACGTATACCGGACTGTTCACGCCGATACGGGAACTGTTTTCCATGCTCCCGGAATCACGCATCCGGGGATACAGAGCCGGGAGATTCAGCTTCAATGTAAAAGGCGGGCGATGTGATGAGTGTCAGGGTGACGGCATGCGTCGCATAGAGATGAGTTTTTTGCCAGACGTTCACGTGTTTTGTGAAAGCTGCCGTGGAAAGCGTTACAATCGGGAAACTTTGGCGGTGAAGTATAAGGGGTATTCCATTGCAGATCTGCTCGAAATGAATATCGCTGATGCCTATGTGCTGCTGAAAAATCTTCCGGCCATCGCACAAAAGCTGAAGACCCTGAACGAAGTCGGCCTTGGGTATGTTCAACTCGGTCAGCCGGCAACGACGCTTTCAGGAGGCGAAGCGCAGAGAGTGAAACTTTCAAAGGAGTTGAGCCGCCGGGCGACGGGAAGAACCCTGTATATACTCGACGAGCCGACTACGGGGCTCCATTTTCACGATGTCAAGAAGCTGCTGGATATGCTGAACAGCCTCGTAGATCGGGGGAATACGGTTGTCGTTATAGAACATAACCTGGATGTGATTAAGGTGGCCGATCGAATTATAGATCTCGGACCCGAAGGCGGCCACGACGGCGGGAAAATTGTCGCCCAGGGTACACCGGAGCAGGTAGCTTGCGTCAAAGCGTCCGCAACCGGTCAAGCCTTAAGAAAAGTTCTGAGTTCTAGGTTCTGAGTTCTAAGTCAAAGCATAACCCGGAACTCAGAACTCAGAACTCAGAACTCAGAACTTGTAACTTTGAGTCACGACGAAACCGCTTATGAGAATTATCGAGATATTCTACAGTATTCAGGGAGAATCCACCTTTGCGGGTAAGCCTTGCGCATTTATACGCCTTGCCGGCTGCAACCTGCGATGCAGCTATTGTGATACGGAGTACGCCTTCTCCGACGGCATTGAGATGTCCATACCTGAGATTCTTCGGGAAATTGAAGCCTATCCGACGAATTTAGCGCTGGTTACCGGAGGAGAGCCGATGCTGCAGCCGGCTGTTCACGATCTTTTCGACGGCCTGCTTGGGGAAAAATATACAGTTCTTGTTGAAACCGGTGGCCATATGTCTCTGGCATCCGTGGATCCCCGCGTCCATAAGATTATGGATTTTAAGTGTCCTTCCAGCGGTATGGAAGGACATAACGACTACAACAACATCGGGTATTTAACATCCGAAGATGAACTCAAGTTTGTTGTAAGCGACCGGAACGATTTTGACTGGGCCTGTGATCTGATCCGGCGAAACAGGAAATCTTTAAAGGTCGGCAATATCCTTTTTTCGCCAGTTCATGAAAAAGTGAAATGTGCGGATCTGGCGCGGTGGGTGTTGTCCTGCGGCCTTGATGTTCGCCTCCAGCTGCAGCTTCATAAGGTAATCTGGCCCGACATCAAACACGGCAAATAAAAGAACGTGAGTGGAAGTTGGAAGTTAACAGATAAAAGTGAACGGTTCTAAGTTCTGAGTTCTGAGTTCTGAGTTCTATGTTCGAAGTCAAAAGCTGACTCAGAACTCAGAACTCAGAACTCAGAACTACTAACTATCAACTGTTAATCGGGAAACCTATCCAATAATGAAGGACTGGGACTTAGTAAAGCAGGTTCGCCGCCGGGTAAAGGATGAGGTGGGCACTCTTCAGAAGCCGGGTTCCCTCAAGGTCGCACTCTGTTACCCCAGCCCCTATAAAATCGGTATGAGTTCTCTCGGATTTCAGACAATATATAGGGAAATCAATCTCCACGCGGAGGTTTCTGCAGAAAGGGCTTTTCTTCCTGATAATGCTGAAGAATATCGAAAGCGCCGGGTACCGGTGTTCACATATGAAGGTGAAATTCCGCTGGGAGATTTTCCGGTTGTCGCTTTTTCAATCGCTTATGAACTGGAGCTGCCCGGATTGATTGAAATTCTGGATTTAAGCCGTATACCGCTGCTTCGTGAGAATAGGACGGATAAGCATCCGCTTATTGTTGCCGGCGGGCCGCTGACCTATTCCAATCCTTTAATTCTTTCCCCTTTCGTCGATCTGGTTTTCCTGGGGGAAGGGGAAGACCTTGTACATACTTTGCTGGAAACAGTGACCGAAACGAACAGGGAGGGGCTTCTTTCCCGTTTTTCCCGGTTGCCCGGATGTTTTGTCCCGGGATTGTCGTCTGTTATTCCGAAGATTGCCGGTGTTGAAGCTTCCCGACTCCCTGCATATTCTCAGATACTGACAAAACGGGCAGTCTGGGCATCCATGTTTCTCATCGAGCCTGAACGCGGCTGTTCTCATGATTGCGCGTATTGCATAATGCGGCGCTCAGCAAACGGGGGGATGCGGCTTGTGTCTCCCGATAGGGTGTTTTCCTTGATACCGGAGCATGCCCGAAGGGTCGGATTGGTGGGTGCCGCGGTGACGGATCATCCGAAAGTGGAGGAGCTGGCGGGGAGGATAGTAGCAAGCGGCAGACAGATAGGTGTATCCAGCCTCCGCGCCGACCGCCTCAATGACCATCTGGTGAAAATCCTTGCGCAAGGAGGGTATAAAACACTTACCACGGCTTCCGACGGGGTTTCTCAACGGCTGCGCACGCGGATCGGTCGTAGAACAACCGAACAACACCTGATCCGGGCTGCAGAAGTGGTACGAAACGCCGGCATGCAGAAGTTGAAACTCTATCAGATGATAGGATTTCCGGGTGAGACAATGGAAGATGTTGATGAATGCATCCGGTTTTCGCTGGAGCTGGCTGGGATCGCCCCGCTTTCGCTGAGCATTTCGCCCTTTGTGGCCAAGCGGAATACGCCTCTGGAGGGTGCTCCGTTTGAGGAGATTCATTTGCTGGAATCGAAGTTGTCCAGAATGCGTGCCGGTCTCAAGGGGAGGGTGGATGTTCGCCCGAGTTCCGTGCGCTGGGCATGGGTGGAATACAGGCTGTCACAGGGAGATGAAGATGCGGGGCTTGCAGCCATGGATGCTTGGCGTAATGGCGGCAGTTTTTCCGCCTGGAAGAAAGCATTGACCCGACTGTAATCAAAAAACGTTGAAGGTCCAACGTCAAAGGTCAAAGGCCTTCGCTCTGATTATTCAAAACCTGACGCATGAATGGGAGGGATGATTGCGGGGAGATTGATGGATCGTATGAACGTGTAAACGTGTGAACGTTAAAAACCTTCGTTCCGGTTGATCTAAATTCTATGGATGGATGGCAGAGTTACGAGGACATAAATGCTCGTTCATACGTTTATATGTCCACACGTATTCACGACCCTTTATTCCCCATTCATCCATCAATATTCCTCATTCTGTCAACGAAATCTTTGGACCTTAGACGTTCGAACCGGTTTTTTATACTTACGATTATTTGCAATACGGGTAAAAAGTCTTAGTATTAATACTTGACGGTATTTTTATGCAACGGTTGGATAATAAATACGTAAACTGTTTGGTTAAGCAATATTAACAGGTGGAGGTAATCTGAAATGAACGCGCAGCCGGAAAGAAACGGCACAAGTGTGAAAAAGCTCTTTGGCTTTTTCATGGTTTTAGTTGTTCTCGGTCTGGGCATAGGGATCGGGACGTTGATATCGGATCGTGTCGACGCCACGGCACCTCCGGGCGACAGCCAACTGGAAATACAGACGGACGGCAAGCCGGTCGCGGGGGAAGATGTGCTGGCGCTGTCCCGTGCTTTCGAGGAAGTTGCCAGCCGGATGGAGCCGGCGGTGGTCAACATTAATACGGAAGAGTTGATAGAAAGGCGATCTCAAGTACCGGACCAGATGCCGAGGGAACCCTTAAACGAACTTTTCCCCTGGTGGTTCGGACCTGAACAGATGCCTGAAAGACAGATGCCCGAAAGACAGATGCCCGAAAGACAGATGAGGTATAGCCTGGGATCTGGAGTGATTGTCGATCCGAAAGGCTATATCGTTACCAATGACCATGTTGTCAGAGAGGCGACACGCATCAAGGTCAGTCTGGCGGATAACAGCGAATATATGGCCAGAGTAATCGGAACGGATGAAGTCTCCGACATTGCCGTAATCAAAATCGACGGCGATAAGGATTTCCCGTTTGCCAGAATAGGCGATTCCAGAAAGATGAAAGTCGGAGACTGGGTGATCGCAATCGGAAGTCCCTTCAGCCTGGACCAGACAGTCACGGCGGGGATCATTTCCGCTTCGGGGCGTCTTTTAACCGAGGGCCCCTCTGACTATACTGAGTTCAACGATTATCTGCAGACCGATGCCGCCATAAATCCTGGCAACAGCGGTGGTCCGCTGGTGAATATGAATGCCGAAGTTGTTGGAATTAATAGTTTTATATCCACCTCCACCATGTCCAGCGCAGGCGTGGGATTTGCCGTTCCCTCCCATCTTTTTGTCAGTGTCTACAACCAGATTCTGGAGACCGGGAAAGTCCGAAGAGGATTATTAGGCATCGGTTTGAATAATCGGCCATTTACCCCTGCTATGGCGGAGTATTTCGGGGTAAAACAAGGTTCCGGCGTGCTGGTAACCATGGTTACCGGAGGCGCGGGTTCCGACGAGGGAACCGGTCCGGCGGCGAAAGCCGGAATTCAGCCGAAGGATGTCGTCGTTGAACTTGACGGCAAGAAGATCTTCGATGACCAGGATTTACTGGTTGCAGTAGCGCAGATGCTCCCGGGAAAAACGGTCAATGTCAAAGTCATTCGAAAAGGCCAGGAGAAGAATTTTCAGGTCACACTCGCCGAAAGAACGGACCTGGAACAGGCGAGCAGCGGGTACGGTTTCGCGGATGAAGATGAGAAGCCAGAACCGGAAATAGGACTCGAATTCGATGATATCCCCCGTCGAATCCTTCAGAGTCTGAAAATCGAAGGCGGCGCCTATGTGACCTCCGTGATTCCCGGTGGGCTTGCGAGCGATGCCGGATTGAGTGGCGAGATTCAGCTTTGGGGTGAGGTCCTTCCTGGGGATATCATAATTTCCGCCAATGAAAATCCGATTCGGAGCGCCCAGGATCTGCTTGATTACTTCCAGAAAATGAAGAGCGGGGAAGCTGTTATACTGGAATTCCTTTATTTGAAACAGGGAGCGCCGTCTACGCACTATACAAGCATCGTCAAACCATAAAAGCTTGTTCTTTAGAGCGGGTTCGCCTCTGTTTCTGAAGGAAATCCGCTACAAATGAATAAGGAGACAATAAAAACTGGGGCATAATACCTTAATTCTACGGAATTGGGTGTTATGCCCTTTTTTACAGACCACAGTCAGAAAAGCGATAAATGACGGAGTATAATGAAGTTCTTTTTGCGCGAGTCTTTGGCCGATACTATAATCTTTACTGGCAGTTATTTCCGGAAATCAATAAGGATGGCTGATACAAACGGCAATGGCGGATACAAACGAATACCTATCAAATGAGCGGACCAGGGAGATACTTCACTGGGTTGTCTCTACGCATATTTTAACCGGAAAACCGGTGGGATCCCGCAATGTTGCCCGCCACACCAGCGAACACCTAAGCGCTGCAACAGTTCGAAGCATTATGGCGGACCTTGAAAAAATGGGATATTTGAATCAACCGCATGCATCCGCCGGCCGTATCCCGACAGACAAAGCTTATCGCTTCTATGTAGACTTCCTTATGAAGCGGCGAGCTATCTCCGCTCATGATCGTGAATTGATCGACCGGGATCTCAAGCTCGATGACAGTACCGAGCACTTCATGGAGAGAACAAGCCAGGTACTTTCGCGCATTTCTAAAAACGTGGGTATCGTTCTTTCGCCTCCCATCAGTGGTGTCGCACTTAGACATATTCATTTTATTAAACTTAACGATAGACGGATCCTTGTAATCCTCGTCTCGAGTTCGGGGATTGTACAGAATCGGATTATCAATTATTTGGAAGAAATAACTCAAACAGAGCTGGACCAGGCAGCGCGCTATATAGGGGACAACTTCAAGAACCGGACCCTGTTCGAGATCAGGCTTCAGATTCTCAGGATGCTTCGCAAAGAACAGGCTCTTTACGACAAATTCATACAGCGTGTCATCACCCTCAGTACTCGATCTTTTACGGAAGTGGAAAGCGAAGCGGACGCCCAGATCTACCTGGATGGTGCCTCTAACCTAATAAATAACCCGGAATTTACCGATATTAACAAGATGAAGCTCCTGTTCGAGACGATAGAGGAAAAGAACAGGCTTGCCGCCTTGATATCTCGATGTATTGAAGGGGATACTCAGGAAGTTCGTATTATGATCGGTGCCGAGAATGCATTGCCGGGAATTGAAGATTGCACTCTTATTACTTCACGCTATGTTGTGGACGAGAATACAAAAGGATCCCTGGGTATTCTTGGGCCGACTCGGATGGAGTATGCCCATGCAATTGCTCTTGTGGACTATGTGGCGAGGCTGTTCGGTCGCGTGCTGGAAACGGGAAATTGAAAATGACCGGGAGAGAGATTATGAGTTCATCGGAATTGGAAAAGGCCGAACCCGATATGAATGATGAAGAAAAAGAAAGGGTCGAATCCCTGGCTGCCCATGGGGATCCTTTGGTGCGGGCAGAAGCCGACCTGAAGGAGGTCAGAACCGAATCGGCGGAGTGGCAGGATAGGTTTCTGAGAAAGGCGGCGGAATTCGAAAACTTCCGCAAGAGGACGGATAAAGAGAAAGCCGACTCCGCGATACGGGCAAAAATTTCCCTGTTGCAGGAATTTTTACCGATTGCCGATGCTATTGAACGCGCTTTGGAGAGTATGGACCAGGGCAAGGGCGTGCTGAATGAACTCGACCAATACTATCAGGGAGTCGAACTTCTGTACAAGCAACTGCTGGATACTCTGGGCAAGGTAGGAGTTGTCCCTATTGAATCAGAGGGAAAGCCGTTTGATCCTCACCTGCATGAAGCATTGTCAAGGAAAGAAGATCCGGATTATAAAGAAGATACGGTTATCCAGGAATTGCGACGTGGATATCTTTTCAAAGACAGGCTGCTCCGGCCGGCTCAGGTGATAGTAGCATTCAATCCGGAGGCAAAAGACAAAGAATCATAATGGGTAAAATAATAGGCATTGATTTGGGAACAACAAATTCCTGCGTCGCTGTTCTGGAAAACCAGTCAGTCCAGATCATCCCCAACAGTGTCGGCGGAAGAACCACGCCTTCTATTGTCGCCTTTGCCGGAAAAGATGAGAGGCTTCTGGGACAGATCGCTAAACGTCAGGCTATTACAAACGCGGAAAACACCATCCATGCTGTTAAGAGGATGATGGGAAGGCGGTATGACGATCCCGAAATACAGGGAATAATGTCCTATTTGCCTTACAAAATAGCTTCTGCCCCAAACGGTGATGTCAGGATTCTCGCCCAGGGAAAAGAATACAGCCCGCCCGAAATATCCGCTATGCTTTTGCAATATTTGAAAGGCACTGCGGAAGAATATCTGAATGAAGAAGTAACAGATGCAATTATTACGGTTCCAGCATATTTTGACGATTCACAGCGCCAGGCTACGAAGGATGCGGGGAAAATAGCCGGTCTGGAAGTCCGTAGAATTATCAGTGAGCCTACTGCCGCTGCATTGGCTTATGGATTGGACAAGAAAGAAAAAGAACGGGTGGCTATTTTTGATCTGGGAGGAGGAACGTTTGATATTTCGATACTTCAGCTCAGCGAGGGTGCATTTGAAGTTATTTCCACCTGTGGGGACAGTTTCCTGGGAGGAGAGGATTTTGACCAGTGCCTCATTGACTGGATAGTTGATCAAATCAAGGCTGATTCGGGAACCGATATCGGCGATGATGTACTTGCAAGGCAGCGTTTAAAGGAAACGGCGGAAAAAGCCAAGTGCGAATTGTCGACGATGGATAAGGCACACATGAACCTGCCCTTTATCTCATCCGACGGTGATAGCCCGGTACATTTCGATAAAACTATTACTCGGGAGCATTTTGAGACTCTTGTCGCTGAACTGATCGAAAGAACCACCTACTTCTGTGAGAAAGCTTTAAAAGACGCCAAGTTGACTCCAGCCGACATCAACAAGGTCATTCTTGTAGGCGGACAGACTCGAACGCCCGCAGTACAACATCATGTTGAGAAGATTTTCGGAATGAAACCCTCTCTTGAAGTCAACCCGGATGAAGTTGTCGCCGTGGGAGCAGCACTCCAGGGGGGTGTTTTACAGGGGGAACTGACGGATATAGTTCTGTTGGATGTTCTGCCGCTTTCTTTAGGCGTGGAAACGAAAGGGGGGCTGTTTACAAAGATTATCGAACATAACTCAACAATCCCGCTGAAGAAAACAATGATTTTTACCACGGTCTCGGATAATCAGAGAGTTGTAGAGATTCAAGTTTTCCAGGGAGAGAGAGAATTGACGAAGTTCAACCGCTCACTGGCTAAGTTTGATTTGGTCGGAATCGCTCCTGCTCCGCGCGGAACTCCTCAGATAGAGGTCTCTTTCGACATGGATGCCAACGGGATATTGAGTGTTTCGGCTAAAGATAAACTCTCGGGAAATAAACAGGAGATTCGGATCACTCCTTCGTCCGGGTTGAGCCAGGAAGAGATCGATCAGATGATTAAGGATTCGAAGCAGTACGCTGAGAACGATCAAATGAAGAGGGAAGTGACGGAACTGAAAAACAGGGTTGAGGGACAGATGATGGCAGCAGCTCGGAGTTATGCAGAGTTCGGCCGGTTTCTTGACAATGTAGAACAGGAAATGGTAACCGAGGCGGGAAGCTATGGTCCCGCCTGCTCCGAAGCCTACGAGAGTAGCAGCGCCCAGGGCAATGCCGTAGTAGCTCATTGACTTACCTTTTGTAGCTGAAGATGCGTATCTGGCTGATATCGACATAGTTGCCGGGCCCACCAATCCGCCGCTTATCCCGTGGAAAGCACGGACGAGGGCTAAATGCCAGGGCAACTGGCACAGCGAATAACAAAAAACGGCAAGTGCATCTCCTGAAGAGATTGATTATATTAATGCGCATGGAACATCTACGCCCCTAAATGATCCCACTGAAAGTTTAGCGATTAAAAAGGCCCTTGGGGATCACGCATACAAGGTCCCCATA
>Ga0209536_100010371_pt1 | contig 13756 bp, 9 predicted proteins | sample DeeMarSeWOR28_12_FD_187461 | JGI IMG/M metagenome (GOLD analysis project Ga0209536, IMG submission 187461) | Marine sediment microbial communities from White Oak River estuary, North Carolina - WOR-2-8_12 (SPAdes) (version 2) | ecosystem: Environmental > Aquatic > Marine > Intertidal zone >...
AGTATTTTTGTGATGGCAATTCACTCAATAGAATCTCTTTCCTTAAAAGATCATCTTTAGAGGTTTCATATCGCCATGGATCTTTACTCTGATGCCATTTTTCAATTTCATCTAATGGTTGTATCATGAGTGACTTTTAATTCCCATTTATGTCTAACAGCGATAGATCCCCAATTCGGATCGACTGTTTTGCCTGTTCCAAAAAAGTCTGAATCGTCTATACGGAGAGGTAAAGCTCGGACGATATAATCTTCTAATCCGTCAACAGAGCTAACAAAGAAATTTAGTATGTAGTTTCCTCTTACGAGCGGTAATTCAGGAATTGTGCAAGAAACCGTTCCGTGTGTCGGAACATCTTTTAAACCTCCGGTAAATTCTGTTGATAAGCTGACGAGTTTCACTTCCCTGTTTCCGGCCGCCGAACCGCAGATAGTCATGGTGGTCAAGCTGGATGAACCCAAGGGCGAGGCGTTCGCGGCCGCCACCGCGGCGCCGATCACCAAGGCGGTGTTGGAGCAGTTGCTGGCCGCCGAGACGGGTGTATTGGAGCGAACCCGACTGGCGACCGCGGCCCCGCCGCAGCACGGAGATCTGCTGGCGCCGCCGTCCGCGGTGACGACGGCCATGGCCTGGCCGCCGGCCACGGCGAACGACTCCGCTGACAATTGCGTGGTGCCCGACGTACGGGGGCTCACTCTCCGCGCCGCCGCGAAGCGCCTCCATGAACTTGGGCTGCGGATGCAGCTGTCCGGATGGGGCAGTGTGAGAGCCGTCGATCCGGCACCTGGCACGGTAGTGCTCAAAGGGACCGCAGTGCGGTTGACGGCGGACGATCGGGGGAGCCGCAGGTGATCCGTCTTGCGGATATCGCTGCGGCCCTGCAATCCGCCGGGCTGCTGGTAGAGGCGCCGGCAGTGGACGCACCGGTGTTGAGCGTGGCGGAGGACTCGCGCAAAGTAGAACCAGGTGCTCTGTTCTGCGCCATCGAAGGCACGGCGGCGGATGGGCACGGGTTCGTAGGCGACGGGGCGGAGCGTGGCGCGGTCGCCGCCTTGGTGGCTCATCCCGTCGATGTTGCGTTGCCGCAGCTGGTGGTGCGTGAGTCGCGCTGGGCCGCCGGAGTAGCCGCACGGGAATTCTACGGCCATCCGGCAGAGGGAATTACCCTTGTGGGAGTAACCGGAACGAACGGCAAATCGACCACCGTCTCGCTCATCCGCCACTTGCTGAATAGGAATGAGTCGGCCGGCTCCGTGGGTACGCTGGGGGCGATAGACGGGCGGGGCAACAGACTGGCGGGCTACGGCTCACTGACGACGCCCGGGCCGGTCGAGTTCCAATCAGTGCTTGCGGTTCTAGCGGGCCGGGGTGTGACTCAGGTGGTGGTGGAAGCTTCCTCGCACGGCCTCGATCAGGAGCGGCTCCGCTCCGCCTCGTTCCGGGCCGCGGTCTACACCAATCTCACCCACGAGCACTTGGACTACCACGCGGACCTGCAGGCGTATGCGGCAGCCAAGATGAAGCTGTCGGCTCTGGTCGAACCGGATGGCATCGAAGTCGTAAACGCCGAAGACAAGACCTGGGCTGCGCTGCCGCAGCGATCCGGTGTACGCCGGTTGCGGTACGGCCGTGGCTCCGACGTGACGGTGCGCGCGGTCGATGAGCGGCTCTCCGCATCCGGTGCGAGCTGTGTTTTCCAGTTCGGAGCGGAGGAGCGCGAGGTGACGGTGCCGCTGCTGGGCGAGTACAACGTAACCAACGCGCTGGCTGCCGCAGCTACGGTTTGGGGTCTGGGCCTCGATTCGAACCTGATCGTGGATCGGCTGCGTCACGCACCCCAGGTGCCGGGACGGATGGAACAACTCGCCGTGGGGTCCTTCATCGTCTTGCGGGATTACGCCCACACGCCGGACGGTTTCGAACGCGCGATAAGGACGGTCAAATCGATCACTGCGGGGCGTCTCTACGTGCTGTTCGGCTGTGGTGGTGACCGCGACAGGGAGAAACGCCCGGTCATGGGGAGGATTGCGGCCGGCCTAGCCGATCTCGTGATTCTCACCGATGACAATCCCAGGACCGAGGAGCCGCGGCGAATTCTGGAGGACATCGAGCGGGGGATTGGGTCGGTCGAGCATCTCACAATCCCCGACAGGGAACGGGCGATTCAGGAAGTCATTGCCAAGCTTCAGCCGGGTGATTGCTTGCTCTTGCTCGGCAAGGGTCATGAGACGTATCAGATCTACGGCACGGAGAAACAGCCGTTTGATGAGCGGGCCATCGTACAGGCGGCCGTGGGGGAGTCTGCGTGACCCGATGGACCTCGGAGCGGGTGGCCCGCGTGCTGGGCGTCGCCGGCTTTTGCGAACGGCAAACTGTTCCTGCGAGGTACGAAGAATCTCTACTGCATCGACGGCTCCCCCTTCCATGGCGAGTCTGACGAGCGGAGCGGGAACGCAACGGTGCGAACGAGCACGCTCGAGGGCGAGCATGTGAAGCGGAACGGTGTTGCCTCGGCTGGGGCCGCTGGGCATCGCTTCTTCGAGCAGGCGTTTGGGCAGGGTATCATCAGCTTTAGTAAAACCTTCTCTCAGGTTGTAAAGCCGCTCCATATTCCAGGTGCGTTCGCCAACCTTCATCAAGTCATCGGCGGAGAAGTCAAGACCAGAGACCGATGAAAACAAACGGGCGAAGAATTCGACCGAGACAGCCATATTGGTGAACTTGCAAAGCACCAGGCTGTCGACCACCGCCTTCATGTTGCCAGTTTCGTGAAACACCCGTAGCTGGCGATCCGCGCTGCTGCCTTCTTTGAGCATCGTCCGAATATAGTCGATCTCGGCCAAGGCGCCCAGGCGGTCCGCCACATCTTCAACCAAATCCAAAAGTTCACCGATCAACAAACGGAGAGGAATCTGCTCCTCCTTGCCGAAATCGATCAGGTTGCCGTCGATGCCATCTTTGACAGCCCGCCACTTGTTCTCGGCAATCAGGCTCTGGCGGTAAATCCGCCAGGTTTGGTTGGTTTTGCGTAGCTGGATGAGCTTGGCCACCACGGCCTGGATCAAGGCGGCAATAGCAATCACCTCGTCGATTTTGGTGACACAGTCACACATCCTGAACTCGAGCGTGGGGAATTTGGGGTGGGGCCGGATGTCCCACCAAATCTTGGTGGCCTCTTCAATACATTCGGTATTGATCAGGGTTTGCACGTAGCTTTCATATTGCTGGGCCGAGTCGAAATATTGGGGCAAACCGGTGCGGGGCAGATCCTCAAACACTACGCTACGATAGGATTTTAGGCCGGTATTGCGCCCCATCCAGAAGGGTGAGGAGGTGGCCAGGGCAAAGATGTGGGGCACAAAGTAAGCCATCTGGTTCATAACGTCGATGCGCAGGTCGGGGTCCGGTATGCCGATGTGAACGTGCATCCCAAAAATCAGTAAACGCCGGGCCACAATCTGCATCGCGTCGAGCAGACCCTTATACCGGTCTTTGTCGGTGATTATTTGGTCTTCCCACCTGGAAAAGGGATGGGTGCCGGCCGCCACGATCTTGCGATTGTGCTTGTGGGCAATCTCGCTGACAATGCTTCTGAGACGGATTACTTCCTGGCGGGCCTCTTTGATATTGCGGCAGGCAAAGCTGCCGATCTCTATTTGTGACTGTAAGAACTCCGGCTTGACTTGATCCCGAAATAGGATCGCCCCTTGATCGAGAAATTCAGAGATATAGGAGGTCAACTCTCCTGTTTCCGGATCGATGATCTGGTACTCCTCCTCGATACCAATCGTCAAATCTTCAATGTGCACGGCATCCCCCTCTCTCTATTGGCGATTTCATTTTTTAGTTGGTCCGACTACCCTGGATGCATTATATCATAAGCCAAGGTGCTGTTCAACTGGCGGCAAGAACTCGGGGGAAATCCTCTCATTTTGACGGCTCTGTTTATCTATGATAAGCTAATTGCTCAAAGACCTCTATTCCTCCTCATCGACACCAATTGGCTCATTCAAATTCATATCCAAGGAGGCGGTAAATTTCAGAAGAGCGCTCCATCATTTGAAAAGTAATTGCGGTGAGGAATCCAAAAGAAAAATAACGAGGAGAAAAAGATGTCCGATACCTTTGTGGTTCATTCTGAGACGTTCCCTTTTGAAAAAAATGGGCTGCGAAAACTACCGGATCCTTGCATTGTGGTTATTTTTGGGGCATCCGGCGATTTAACTGAGCGTAAATTGATGCCTGCCTTGTTTAGCCTGGCTTGTGAGGGCTTGCTGCCGGAAAAATTTGCCGTGGTAGGAGTGGCCCGGAGTAAGCTGGATGACGATGACTTTCGCCAAAAGATTAAATCCGGGATTGAGACCTATTCGCGACTTAAGCCGGATGAATGTTTGGAATGGAATGATTTTGCCAATAACCTTTTCTATCACCAGATTGGCTATGATGAGCCGAGCGGGTATACGTCGCTAAAAAAACTGCTGACCAAAATCGGAAAAACTCAGAATGCGACCTGCAACTGCCTCTATTACCTGTCCACACCACCGCTGCTTTACCCCGTTATCATTGGGCAGCTTGGCCGGGCCGGCCTGGCCAAGCCAGCCGAACAGAGCTGGCGCAGAATTATTATCGAGAAACCATTTGGCCACGACCTGGCCTCTGCCGTCGAACTGAACCAGCAGATCCATGAGGTGTTTGACGAGAGCCAGGTCTACCGGATTGATCATTACCTGGGCAAAGAAACAGTCCAAAATCTGCTGGTGTTCCGTTTTGCCAATGCCATTTTTGAGCCGCTGTGGAATCGCAACTACATCGATCACGTGCAGATTACGGTGGCGGAAGCAGTCGGTTTGGGGAGCCGGGCCGGTTACTACGATACGGCCGGGGTGATTCGCGATATGTTCCAGAATCATCTACTGCAACTGTTTACGTTGACTGCTATGGAACCGCCGGCCGATTTCAACGCGACCTCATTGCGGGATGAGAAGGTCAAAGTGCTCAAGGCAATTCGTCCCGTAAAACCGCAGGAGGTTGGCAAATATACGGTTCGGGCTCAATATCGGACCTACCGGGATGAAGCAGGCGTTGCCTCGCTTACTGAGACACCGACATTTGCAGCCATCAAATTGTACGTAGACAACTGGCGCTGGCGAAACGTTCCTTTTTACCTCCGCTCGGGTAAAGCCCTGGCCAGTAAGGTGACCGAAATATCGATCCAGTTTCGACACGTGCCCCACCTGATGTTCCCGCTCCGGCCCGGTAAACGGTTGCCGCCTAATGTGCTAGGGCTTTGCCTCCAGCCCAATGAGGGCATGCACCTTAGATTTGAAACCAAAATTCCCGGCGCCGGCATGCAATCCCGGTCGGTCGATATGTCATTTTTATATGAGCAGGATTTTGGCAAGGATATGCTGCCCGGAGCCTATGAGCGGCTCATTCTGGATGCGTTGCAGGGCGATCCCTCCCTCTTTACCCGCAGCGACGAAATCGAGTTAGCCTGGGCCATTGTTGACCCTATTTTAGAGGGCTGGTCCAGTGAGGCCGCCCCGGTCCTGGCTTTCTATGAGTCGGGCACCTGGGGGCCTGGTAAAACCGATGAATTCATCCAGGCCGACGGTAGACATTGGCTGTATGGCTGTAGCAGCAGCGGGCCAGGTCTGGCCGAGAAAACGAAATAAGGGTTTGCCAATAATAGGTTGAATACATGCCGAAAATAAGTCAGCACCCGGATTACGAGGCGGCGCTGGCAGCCCTACAAGAGGTTGCCGTTTTTGTGAAGATTACCCTTTGGGTGTGGCTCTGGCCAAGGCCTCATTTACGGTTTGGGCCAGTTTTCCGAGCGTCCAGGGCTTCTGTAGCCAGGTTACCCTGCCCGCAGGTAACGCTTGTTGAAAACTGCCCGGCAAGTAATTGGTCAGGGCAATAATCTGGATCGTTGGACTCGACTTGAGCAGACTTTGGGCCAGGGCTATCCTACCCAGTTCAGGCGATGTGACATCGACCAAAATTAGGGCGATTCCCTCTTGTTCCCTAATTTCCAATGCTTTGCGTCTGTCGGTTGTCACCAGGACTTGATAGCCCAAATACTCTAACGCAGCCCCTGTTGCATCCCTGATGGCCGGGTCATCCCCTATAAGCCCCAGAAGCTCACCATTGCCGCGCGGTAAATTATCCTCTATTTCCGGCACCGGCTTGGGGGCTAACGGCCGCGCCGGTAAATAGATGCTGCAGGTTGTGCCTTGCCCCGCTTCACTACTTATTTCAATTTCGCCACCATGTTGTTTGACGATGCCGTACACTTGTGATAACCCCAAGCCAGCTCCCTGTCCAACCTCTTTGGTGGTAAAAAAAGGCTCAAAAATATGAGCATAATCCTTTGGAAGAATACCAACCCCCGTGTCTGAAATAGATAAGGAGATCATTTCGAAAGGCTTGTTTTGTCGCTCGTTGTTTTCAAAATCGGGTAAGTGGATTGGCTTTTCTGGCCCTTGAGGTGAGCAAGATAATTGAAAGTCCAAAGTTCCGCCATTTGGCATCGCTTCAACGGCGTTTGTGACCAGATTGGTCAGGACTTGCTTGATCTGGGCTGGATCTACCTCGATCACGAGAGCTTCGCAGTCCGGTTCAATAGTAACGGTTACTTTTATATTCTCTGGGATTGTATGTTTTAGGAGACTAACGGTATCCTGTAGAAATTCTACAACTGCCAGCGTTCGGATTTGGATATAGGATTTACGACTGAAATCCAGCATCTGGCGAACAAGGTGGGCGGCCCGCTGCCCCTGGTCGATGACATACTGAAGATCTTTTCCAACCAGTTTGGGATCATGGAGATGAGAGCCGGCCAATTCAGCAAAGCCAATTATCCCCGTCAGAATGTTATTGAATTCGTGGGCAATACCCCCGGCCAGTTGACCAATGCCGGCCAACCGTTCCTGTTTTTCGATGCGGGCCTGGACGGCCCGTTTCTGGCTAATATCCTGAAGGGTCATGACCATTCCAATGATATTATGCTTATCATTTTTAATAGGAGCGGCGCTATAGTCTATGGGGATTTCTGGGCTGTTTCTGGCAATCAATAAGTGGCTCGTTCGTTTGATTGCCATACCGGTTTGTAGAACAACATCTGCCGGATTATCGATCGGACGGCCTCCATCTTCTTCGCTTAGCTTAAATATTTTGTTCACGCTTTGCCCCATTGCTTCCTGTTCTGACCAGCCGGTCAGTCGTTCAGCGACGGGGTTCATAAATTTGACCCAGCCGTGGACATCGGTAGCTATAACTGCCTCGTCGATGCTGTTGAGGGTAGTGCTAAGCCAGCGTTCGCTTTCCTTAAGCTGTTTGTCCAAACTGTGTCTGTAAAGCGCCATCTCGATGGTGGTATAGAGCTCTCTGTCTTCAAGCGGCTTAAGTAAATAGCCGTGCGGCCCGGTAACTTTGGCCCGTTGAAGCGTAACCTCGTCGGCATAAGCGGTCAGATAAACTGCCGGAATATCGAGTTTAGCTTGGATCTGTTGAACTGCCTCTACGCCATCCATGTCCCCCTTGAGCCTGATATCCATCAACACCAAACCAGGAGCTGTTTCAAATGCTTTTGCAATGGCTTCCCGGCCTGTAGTTGCGATCCCGGAGACTTTGTACCCCAGCTGCTGCAACCGGTTCGAGACATCCCAGGCAACAATGCTTTCGTCTTCTACAATCAGAATTTCCACAGGCGTCATATTTCTTTTTCCTCTTCGTCTCGAACCGAAAATATGATGCTAATCAGACTGGCGGGGGCACGTTCTATTTCCATAAGGCCGTTTAGCTGACCAACCAGCGTATTCACCAATTGTAGTCCCAAAGTCGATGTTGAGCGAAAATCAAAGGCTGCGGGGAAACCAACGCCGTTGTCCCCAACACTCATTCTGATCTGGCCTGAGTTGGTGGTCTGAAGAGTAACCCAAATTTTTCCCTCCCGCCCCTCGGGAAAGGCGTGTTTCAACGAATTTGATATCAATTCGTTGAGGATTAGACCACTGGGAACGGCTCTATTGATTTCCAGAAATAGTCTTTCAGCCTCTATGTCCAGCTCAATATAGTGGGCCTGGGCTTGATATGACCGACATAGAGAAGCAACCAGGTCCCGGATATATTCGGCCAGGTCGACCTGCGCTAGGTTTTCGGAGCGATACAATTTTTCATGAATTAGAGCCATCGAACGAATCCGATTTTGGCTATCTTGAAAACTGGCCAGAACTCGTGGATCTTCAGTATAGCCGGACTGAAGACTGAGCAGGCTGGAGATAATCTGTAAATTGTTCTTGACCCGATGGTGAATTTCTTGGAGAAGCATCTCCTTCTCCTTGAGCGAGCTTCTGATCAACGCCTCTGCCCGTTTCCGTTCTGTAATATCCCGCGTGATTCCCACGAGCCCGCTTGGCCGACCGGCCACGTCTCGCAAAAAGGTTACTTTGACCTCAATCGGAATAGTAGAACCATCTTTACAGAGTTGTTCCAGTTCCAGAGTGCGAGATATTTCTTGATCTATCCCCCCCTCGTTTCTCGCTCGCTCGAGTTCTTTGGCCAAAGCTTGCGTAGCTATCTCAATTGAATCAGGAGTTAGTACCTCTTCTATACCTTGCTCCATTGCTTCCTCTACCGTGTAGCCACTCAGGGTCAATATTGACGGGCTGACATAAGTGAACCGAAAGTTAAGGTCGGCAGTCCAGATAACATCCATCACGTTCTCTGCCAAAAGTCTATATTTTTCTTCACTCCGTTGTAAGGCTTCTTCTGCCTGTTTCCGTTCGATGATGTCAATCAAAACGTGCAGAGCTCCCTCGATAATTTCTCGGTCGTTGGCCTCAAAGGGACGATGGAGGTGTTGGTCTTCTATATCATTACTGACCAAGAAGGCCAGTCTGGCTCCTGGCTCGAATGCCCAGAGCAGGAAGGGGCCGTCGGCCAGGTGGCGCAGCCAGTTTATTATAGGAGTTGGCTGGCTTTTTGAGTTGACAGAGTAAAATTCGGCAGGCAGGACGGGGGGCTCAAAGGTTGACTGGGGAGATCGTGAGAAGCCCAGGGCATTCTGGAAAATGAACTGTTTTTGTTCCGGAATGTACTCCAGCAGCGCGGCCCGGTCGGCGCTAAGCGTATCCAGAACAATTTGCAGGAAATACAAATTGTTCTGATTGAGGGAAACATCAGAGTCGGCGATTTGATAGATATCCCGAATAAGCCTGGCCGCGGTTCGACTGCGCCGGGCATCCCGCCGGGCCCGGGTTTGCTCTTCCTGCAACCGTAATAACCGCCTCCCCAATTCATCACATTGCTGGCGATAGAAATCTCGTTCCTGTTCAAGATCATTCATCAGTTGGCGCCTCCAGCGTAAACAGCGTGAGGACGCCCGTCCAATCGAGAGGTCGACTGCGGCCCAACAACGGAGCAATCTCAACCCCCGAATAGAAGCCGAGGAGAGGGATTTCCAGCCCCAGTTCAGCCTGCAGTATAGCGGCTTCCTCGATCTCAGCTCCGCTAAAGGCACTGGTTCTGCCGGCACAATCAATGTAAAGCGCAAAAATAGCTCTTTTGGGTTCCATAGATTTTAGTAGTTCACGAGTCCGCTGCCGGACCGAGTCTAACATCAATTGGTTATCGCGAGACATAATTTGGACTTTTGTGCCAACCTGAAAATCAGCTTCAAAGAGTGTAACTGAGCCATCAGCCGGATTGGAGTTGATAATGAGCCGGTTGACGTAATTTGCCTCGTCATATGGAGCAAAGGGGTCACCGTGTTTTTCCCCCAGGGTAATAATCAAAGACAAGTTGTCTATGGACGAGGCGTCTTGTTCCAAACTTATCATTTCTCGGAGCACCTGGAGGGCTGGACGACCATCGAATTCATACACGACCGGGCCGTCAATCTTGGTGATTTCTAAAAAAGAGCTTACTGGTAGGCAGCCATGCATAATAGTGGTCTGACTTTGCCAAATGGAGGGCAGCGCTACGGCTACCACTGCGTGTTTCAGCGCTTGACATCCGGTATAGATATAGCTCCTGGTTAGCTGAAGATCCCCCACCGTACCGGCTCCAATCAACTTGAGCGATTTACCGGACAGCCCCTGATAAATACCATCCATTAATCGGTTGCCCACGTATAATTCTGGTGGTGGCCCGAACCGAATGGAGTCGTAGAATAGAAGGACCGTGTCCCCTTCATTGGTCAGATTTTTGAGTTGGTGGCCCAAATGCTGGCCAGCTTCCATTTCCCCCTTGTCTAGATTATCGGCAACAATGATAGTTGGTTTTGGAATTGAAGTCGAAAATGCGGCCACAGCACATTCATACCCCGTATAGGCCAGTTGTTTGTTGGTGATGGCGCCAACGGCTGCTCCACCGATGATCTCCGGCTCGCCCAATTCAGCCTGCAGGGTAGGCAGGATTTCCTCGGGGACGTGTCGACCCCCACAAAAGAGTAAGGCCCAGGCCACTGATTCATTCGACCCCAACATATCCAGGGCCATCCCGGCCGCCTCTTGACCAGCCTGAATCGGATTTGGGTTTTGACTCATACCAATACCAACCATATTTCGTTGATGTTCCAATGTTATGCTCCTTCTTTGACGTTTATCCCTTATGATCAAAGCCACACAACTTCTTAGTTGAACTCGTTCATCTTCAGTGCCGCCATTGACATTAACTGTAATTTTATCAGCACTGTATGAAAAAAAGTACCCAAGGTATCGGTGATTTTTGCTGGTGTTATAGGCCAGATTATTTTGCTAAGAACAGGCAAAAAAGCAGACAGAATAAATGGATCGCTTGTCAGAACAATAGCGTAACGAGATGGACGCGGCCAGACTAAATGACTACAGCCAAGGGTGGGCCTATGCCATAAAGGCGGGTTTGACGGGAACGATTTTTAGGGGATAATGGGGCGCTCACTCACCAGAAAGGAAAACACCTCCCTGCGTCCTCTGAGTTGGCCACTCTACCACGCGGGAAGGTGTTTCCATCACGCGTGGTCATCGTAATCCATTTTTCGCTTTCCGTCAAACAGTACGCCCAAGCTGAGACCTGCCCCGGCCGTGCCCTCAAATTGCCCGACCGATGTCCCCACCCGAACTGTCAGGCCGCTGACAGCCTGGTCCGCTGGGGCACTTACCACCGTTGGGCCTGCACCGGTACAGAAGCTTACCGCTTGTGCATCCAGCGGGTCCGCTGCCAGGGATGTGGGCGCACCCACAGTCTGCTGCCGGACTTTCTGCATCCCTACCGGCAGTACGTGCTTAAGCTACTGTACCAGGTGATCTGGCTCTATCTCATCGTCGGTCTGGGCTTCGGTCGCCTGATGAACCACCTGCCTGAAGACGGACCAGCCCCGGAAACGGTGCGGGAATGGGTCCGGGCCTTTGGCTACGGGGCCGGACCCCTGCTGCTGGCGGTCTTGACCCGGTTCCTGCTAAAGTTAGCGCCGCAAACCGAGCTGCCCGGCCCAGCCCCGCCTCACCTGGCCCGCAGCCGCCAAGTTCAGCACTACCAACGCTTGACCCAGGCCCACGCTTTCTGGCAGTTGGCCGAGCAGTTGTATGCTCAGGTCAAAGGCCGCCAACCCCGCCTGGCCTTTAGCGTGGGCCAAATGTTCCCCTTTTTGCTGCATTGGCTCCAATCTCAGCAGTTGCCGCCTCGTCTTTTTTGGTCGCCAACCCTTTCAACCACCCCCAAACAACCCTTTTGAGAGATTCAACCAACTTGACCACCTGACCGACGCCCGACCAGACCGCCGCCTCCCGGTCAAACCAACAGAGTTTTACTCTGCCGCTCTCGCCCGTTGGCGGTTATACTGGTCTCAATTCTAATACTCAGGAGGTCAATCCTATGTCCCACCAATCCAAGGCTGAAGAGCGCCGGACCGAGATCGCGCTCTTTCGCTACACTCTGATCTTGCCCATTCTACGGGAACCCTCTCCCCGGGCCAGACAGCAGATGCGGCGCAATCTGGCCGCAGTCCTCTATGATATCCCCCACTCTAACCGCCGGCAGATCAGCGTCACCACCCTCCGACGCTGGGAAGACCGCTACCGGGCCGGCGGCTTTGAGGCCCTCAAACCCCAACCCCGCTCTGACCGGGGTCAGCCCCGGGCTGTCTCGGCCGAAACCCTTGACCGGGCCGAAGCGCTCAAACGGGAGCAGCCCTTCCGCTCGGCCCGCTCCATCGCCAGGATCCTCTCAATGGACCACACTAACCCGGTCCTCGAAGCCAACCTGGCCCCGCGGACCCTGCGCCGCCAGTTGGCTCAGCGGGGGGCCACCACCGCTCAACTCTTGACCGAGCAACGCCCCAAAGCCTTCCGCCGCTTCGAGCGCTCCGCCTTCGGTGACCTGTGGCAAGGGGATGCGATGCACGGCCCTACCTTGCCTGACCCGGCCCAACCGGATCAACAACGCCAGGTCTTCCTCTTTGCTTTCCTCGATGACCACACCCGCCTGGTGCCCCACGCCCAGTTCTACTGGAACGAACAACTGCCCCGGATGGAGGATTGTTTCAAACGGGCCATCCTCCGGTATGGCCTCCCCCTGGCCGTCTACGTCGACCGGGGCAAAGTCTACACTTCCAAACAGTTCGATACCATCTGCGCCACCCTCGGTATCCAGCGTATCCTGGCCAGCCCCTACGCCCCCGAAGGCAAAGGCAAGGTCGAACGCTTTTTCCGCTTTGTCCGCTCCGATTTTCTGCCCGAACTGAAGCACTCCACCGTCACCAGCCTGGCTCAACTCAACGAGTCCCTGCTGGCCTGGCTGGAAGTGGTTTATCATCCCAAACTCCACACCGAAACCGGCCAGGCTCCCCTGGAGCGTTATCGCCAGGACCCCGCTCCGGCCACCCGCCCGGTTGATCCCGCCACCCTGCGCCAGACTTTTCTCCATCGTGACCAGCGCAAAGTGACCAAAACTGCCACCATCTCTTTTCAAGGCAATCGCTATCGGGTCCCGGACTATTTGCGCGGCAAGTCTATTGAACTGCGCTACGATCCCTTCGACCTATCTCAACTTGAACTCTGGCTCAACGATACTTTTCTGCAAATGGCTCAACCCGATCACCTGGTCAATCCCATCCATCCTGATGTCAAGCCAGACCCTTTGCCGGCTCCTCCTACCGCCGAGACTGGCCTGGACTATCTGGCCTTGTTGCGAACCGAACACCACCGTTTCGTTCAGGCTCAACTCGAGGGCATCAACTTCTCTCAACTCACGGACCGTCCTCAACCGGAACCTTCTGTCCCGGCTGATGATCACACCCAGGAGGCTGACAATGACCGCTCTCAATGACTTTTTCGGCTTCACCCAAACCCCGTTCAGTCGTTCTATTGCCCCCACCGACCTCTTCCCGGCTCACGGTCATCAGGAGATCCAGGGCCGGCTGACCTTTGCCCTTCACGAGCGCCTGCCGGCTCTCATCACCGGCGATGTCGGCACCGGTAAGTCCACCGCCTTACGCGCCTTTGTCCACACCCTGGACCGTAACCTTTTTCCGGTCGCTTACCTGGCCAACCCTCATCTCAAGGTCTCCACCCTCTACAGCCAGATCCTACTGGCCCTGCAAGTCGAACCGGCCTACTCCTTCAACCGCCTCCTGCCTCAACTCCGCTCCACCCTGTCCGATTTGGCCCGCCAGGGCCGCTATCTCCTGCTCATTGTCGATGAAGCCCATCGCCTGCCCCCCGACATCTTCGACCAACTCCGCTTTCTCCTCAACGACCAGATGGACTCCGCCTCC
>Ga0209536_100010372_pt1 | contig 13756 bp, 9 predicted proteins | sample DeeMarSeWOR28_12_FD_187461 | JGI IMG/M metagenome (GOLD analysis project Ga0209536, IMG submission 187461) | Marine sediment microbial communities from White Oak River estuary, North Carolina - WOR-2-8_12 (SPAdes) (version 2) | ecosystem: Environmental > Aquatic > Marine > Intertidal zone >...
CTGGCGCCAAGCCGGCGATCTGGGATACGGGATAAATGTCCTGGTGATTAACCCGTTGACGCCAACCACCCTTTACGCGGTTAAATGGGACCTTATGTATAAAAGCACGGATGGCGCAACCGACTGGACGGAGGCCAATCACGGCCTTACTAATACTTATATCTACTCTCTCGCGACGGATCCGCGTATGCCGGGAACTGTGTATGCGGGAACGGATTTAAACGGGATTTTTAAAAGTGATGACAGCGGCGCAAACTGGGAAGCGCTTGACCTGCAGTTGCCCAGGCCGAACTACCAGGTATTGTCCCTGGCCGTCGATCCCCAGCAAGACGGAATAGTGTATGCCGGAATTAACACGCGGTTTACTGAATTCTCCAGTGTCTATAAGAGCATCGATGGCGGCGCAACCTGGGATGCTCTGGATCTGGGTATAACTACCGGGATTTGGGCCGCAGCCATTGTCATTGACCCCCAACAGAGCAATACACTCTATACTGGAATCGATGCAGGTCCTGACAAAAGTGGCGTATATAAAAGCACAGATGGCGGTGAAAACTGGGCGCGAACCGGCCTGACGAACAGCGTGACCGCACTGGTTATAGACCCAGCCACACCGAACACACTGTATGCCACCGTTTCCGGGCCCAATCCTGGGGAGATGTTATATAAAACGGTTGATGGCGGTCTAAACTGGATCAACGTGAGCAATGGTTTACCTGCGGGATTTATAAGCAGCGCCTTGGTAATCGATCCTAACCAGCCACAAACGCTTTATATCAGCGAAATCTCCCTGATTGGGATCTATAAAAGCACCGATGGCGGCAACACCTGGCATGAGGTGAATAACGGGCTCACAAACAAAGATATTACTGATCTGGTGGTTGTACCTGGATCTCCCAACACCGTGTTTGCAGGCACAAGAGCCGGCGTGTTTATCAGCACCAACGGTGGCGACAGTTGGACTGCTGTGAACACAGGACTTACGCAACCAACAGTTAGCAAATTGGCTGTTGATCCCCTTTCATCTATTCATCTTTACGCAGGGACGTATAGTGGCGGTGTGTTCAAGTCAAATTTTTCCATTGAAGAGGAAACCGGAAATGGTGGTGACGGTGGCGACAATGGCCATTGTTTTATTGCCACCGCGGCGTATGGAAGTTATCTTCATAAGGATGTTGTAGTACTACGCAAGTTTCGCGACAAAATCTTACTACCAAACGCAGTGGGGAAAAAAATTGTAACGCTATACTATGAATACTCACCGCCTATAGCCGCCTACATCGCTCAACATGAAGTAATAAAATCGGTAACCCGCTGGTTGCTAACGCCTCTGGTTATAATAATAAAATATCCGTTTGGTGCATTGATTGTATGTATGATTGTTATTATAGGAATACCTAAAATCAGACGATTGCACCAAGCTTAGCGCTGAATAACATAATCCAAAGCCGATACCATACGATTCACACAGGCCCTACCCTCCTCGATGGCTTCGTCAGCTCGGTCAAATTCCATCAGCCCTAAATGACTTAGCCTGGGGGCAAGCATTAACTCAGGCGGGTCGCCGGCCAGGCGGCTGCGGGTGATACGGTCTTGCATGATGTTGATAGAACCCACCAATACGTCGAATACGCCGGGTTTTTCCTGTTGTTTGGTCCACAACCGAGACACAAAGGATTCTTCGTCTTTGAATAGATTCTTCTTCACTTGATCCAGAAATCCCATGATAGATAGGTTTTCGTCCGCCTCTTTTTCCTCTTCTTCCTCAAAATCCTGTTCTTTTAAATGCCGCCCCACAATATCGCTGTTCAAATTCACCGCGATCACCACCTCCGCGCCCAAAGCCCGGCATACTGAAACCGGTACGGGATTCACTAATCCCCCATCCACCAACCAATGGCCTTCGACGTGCACGGGAGAGAACAATCCCGGCAATGCCACCGAGGCGTGCACGGCATCCAACAAACTACCTTGCTGAAACCAAACTTCCCGGCCGGTCTTCAAATTGGTCGCCACCGCCGCATAAGGTATTTTCAAGCTTTCAATTTTTACGTCCCCCAATTTTTCGCGGATCATCTTCTTCTGTGAGTTTCCGGTAATAAAACCACCGGCGAATAGCTGCACATCCATATAGCGAATAATGTCCCGCCGGGTGAGATCACATACCCATTGCTGCAATTGCTCCAGATAGCCGGCGACATACGCTGCGCCCACAAATGCGCCAATGGAGGTGCCCGTAATCACCGCGGGTTCAATGCCACGGGCGCGCAATTCTTTGAGTACACCGATATGCGCCCAGCCGCGCGCCGCTCCACTGCCTAAGGCCAGGCCGATTACCGGCCGTTTCTTTTTAGTCATCACTGTTCCTTTTTACATAAACTGAATTGGCGGGAATTTTTGGAATATCATGCTTCAATTGTATGTTTATTGCATCACACCATATGGTTTTCACAACGCCGCATCGAGCTTTTCAACCAAAATTGTTATAAATCAATAAGTTTTGTTATTATTTGCAGGCCTTTATCACCGTCGGCCATAACACGAACCGAATAGATCCCTAACATTATGAATCCACTGAACATTCGTCAAAAATTTTACAAAAATCCCTGGGTTAGCAGTTTGTTATTTATTGCTATTGGTTTCAATGCCAATGCCGCTGCCAAAGACAACGACCAAATGGCTCTCAATGCCACCATGACGCAAATTGGCAACACCATTACGGACTTGTTCCCCATTTTTCTCAACGAAATCAGTTTCAATAATCCGGAAAACGAACAAACCATCAACGATGGCGTTGAACGCATTGTGTCCTCCATTAAAACCGCCGAGGCCCACTTTAATCAACGCTCCAAACCCTCTCAGATATCCTACGACGTGCTTTATGAAAATTTGCAGGAAACCCAACGGGCCATGCAAGCCGGCAATAAACACTACGCCCAGAACTTACTTATCGAAGTGGTTTCCATTTGCACCTCTTGCCACACTCAGGATGACAAACAACGCACCTTATTCCGTGGCAAGGGCCGCCAAGCGTTTACCAGTGATTTTGAATACGCCGAATTTAATTTTTTAACCCGCAATTACGAAGCCGCCATTGAATACTACGACCGCTATTTAAAATCACCCTACAGTTTGAAACCCGAACGGATTATTTTCACTTCGGCAAAAAAATTGCTGACCATTTATACTCAAGTATTAAATGAACCAGGACGTGGTGCTGCGCATTTTAAAAAGCTATTAAAAAGCGACTACCTCACCCCTTTGGTGGAAAAAAACGTCAAGGAATGGATCAAGGGCTTAGAAGAACTTCAAGCCAACCAGGCATCGGAAGTGAAAGAAGTCACATTCGAAGAGTTGGATAAGTATGTGCACCAATATCTGGGTCCTTTGGATTCGCCAGGCTCGGCAATAGTGCCCACCAAAAAACAAAAAGTCTATCATCTTTGGCTGCAAGGCCAGCTATACCGCTATTTTTCCAGCAACCCCTCTGTCGAAACCGTACCGTTGTTGTTGTATTGGTTATCTATCAATGACAGAGCCACCAACTACAGCTTTTACTATTCGCTCGCTGATTTGTATCTCAAAGAATGTATGCTGAAACACACCCAGCACTACATGGCCAAGCAATGTTTCGATGAATACAATGAATACGTCACCTTCAGTTACTCCGGTTCTTTGGGCACGGAAATCCCTGAAGAGGAACAGCGGGAGTTAAAACGCCTGCGCGATTTGGTGTACGGCGGTAACCCAAATACCTCGCAATAAAGCACAATTTCTTTCTTTTTGATTAGCCAAATCCAGCGGTTTGGCGAAAACCCGAAACGTGAATATTCACATTCCAAAGCCGTTGCTTTTGTTTTTGCTTGTTCATCAATAACGATTTCGATTAACATCGCGCCACTGGAATTGGATTTTTTCAAGTGACAACTGCAGGTAGGCCAATGAGTGACCCTATTAGTAAATTCAAAATCATCTCGAGTGGTATTATTGCATTTAGATCCTGCCTTGTAGGACTAGTCATAGCTTTGCTGTTAGCACCCGCTTGTGCGGCAGACAACCAAGTCACCGGCAGCAGCAACGCACAAGCATTTATCAATGCGTTAAACGGCGACAACATCGAGAAAATGCAATCGTTAGCAGACACGCCGTTTTTCATCAGAAATCAAGAATGGGAAAGCGCACCCGACGGGTATGGATTTGTGCTTGGCGGCAAAACGGATCAAAAACTTGATGATAAAAAACAACTAGCCGAGGCGTTGAAAAAGCTAAGCGAAACCGTGGAAGTGGAAGGAGAAAAACCTATCGCCGTAAAATCGCCTGGCGGACCTTCAGTGCAAAAGGAACTTGCCGGTGCAGAAAAACCGTGGGATCCGTTGGATAAATATATATTCCTTAGAGGTATGGGAGATGTCGAACATATTGTAATTGTCGGTATAAATCCCAAGAGCAAAAAAGTGCAAGCGCTCTATATCAACTAAGAAGAAAAAATGGACATGCAAAAGGGGGAATAAAATGGCTACCGAATTCAATCCACAGGGCAAAACCTTTAAACAACGCCTGGACGCCTTTGTAAAAGACGCCAAGGATACACACAAAGTGACGGTCCGTGTGGACAATGGAAGAACCGCCGAATGGCAGCACAAGCACCACGTAGCCCACATGTTTTTATACAACAGCTATAAAAGCACAACTCCTGCTAATACCGATGAGGGTGAACGCACTATCTCCTGGAGCCATTTTTCCGATCCCACAGTAAAATGGGATAAAATCAGATGGGAAGATTTCTTGCGAACCAAAGAAAATAGTGTGCCGGTAAAAGATGGCGATAAATGGCAAACCGGTAAAGAACCCGACAAAGATGCCACCAAAAAAAATGTAAAACTTTTGCAAACCACGGCTGGAATCGGCAGTGGTGGAGAAGCCATGGTATCCGCCGGATTAAAACCCTGCGGTGAACCTTGCAAGTGCGGCGCGGGAAGATCGAAACATCTTGATAGTATGGCAGCGGATTTAAACAGCGTCGATATTGGCACGTTAACCGGTGCACTTACCAAAGCAAAGGCTGGATCGTTCGACGATTATCTTAAAAAGTTTGGTTTGCACCGACCTTTGTTAAATCACCCTACCAGCCCGGAAAAATGGCACGTGGAAGCCAATTGATCTCTTTTTGAATATATTCTTCGCAGCCTTCGTGTGTGCTTAGTATGATCTTATTTGCAGCCACGACCAAGAATAAACCCCACCTTGTTACATATTGTTACAATTCCCTGCACTACTCGGCGCCAATGCTATATATAATAAATTCATGGAAAACCGCATTTCTAAGCCGCGCATCCTGGTTGTCGACGACGATCGCGAAATCCGCGACTTACTCTCGCAGTTCTTACAAAAACACGACTACCATGTTAGTGTCGCAGCCGATGGAGCTGCCATGTGGGCGGCGCTTAATCGAGAGAGTATAGATCTAATTGTTTTGGATTTGATGTTACCCGGCGATGATGGCTTGACTCTCTGCCGCCAGTTGCGCAACGCAAACAACCTACCCATTATTATGTTAACCGCCTTAGGTGAAGACACCGACCGTATAGTGGGCTTGGAAATGGGTGCCGATGACTACTTGGCAAAACCATTCAACCAACGGGAACTTCTCGCCAGAATTAAAGCTGTTTTACGCCGCTCACCCTCTCCGGCGGCGGCTAATTCCTCTACCCATAGCATCCAGTCTTTGAACTTCGAGGGCTGGAGTCTTAATTTGCAGAAACGGGAGTTGTATCGCCAAGGCGATGTTTTGGTACCACTGACCGCGGGTGAATATGAACTGCTATTGGCGTTTTTGGAACATCCGCAACAGGTGTTAAACCGCGATCAATTACTGGATTTAACCAAAGGCCGCACTCTAATGCCGTTTGACCGCAGCATCGATGTGCAAATCAGCCGCTTGCGTAGAAAAGTTGAACCCGACTCGAAAAACCCTACGCTCATAAAAACGGTACGTAGCGGAGGCTATATATTCACCGCTATGGTGGAGAAACACTGATGCACTTAGTGCCACGCAGTATCGCCAACCGCACAACTGTTGTATTACTGGTGGGGTTGTTATTGGTGATGATCTTAAGCGGGGTGATTTCCCACTTTGTTGTGCAAGAGGATAAGGATTCCCCCAACCGCTGGCAACAGATAGAACGCATACACGCGGTAACGCAAGTTCTCACGCAGATCGCCACTGAGCAGCGCGCTCAACTTGCCGAACATCTCTCTAACGACGACATTCGTATCCAGTGGTTTGCGGCAACCACTCCGCCGGCTGATCTAAGGAAAGATTGGGGCGCCGAACGTTTTGAAAGCTTTTTATCCGAGCGGCTTTCCGGTCTACAATTACAAACGATTTCCATAGGCCATTTACAACCCGTTAATAATGACAATAAAGCCGAGAAAGGAATGATCGCTATCGCATTGCAATTAAGCGATCAGTCCTGGTTGCTGTTCTCCTCGGATAAAGAACATCACAGCCACAATTGGCTATTGCAGTTCATCACCGGACTGGTGGTTTTTGGCGGCGGAATTACTTTGCTAGCTGTATTGACCACTCGGCGGATCATAAAACCGTTGCAGACTTTTGCCGAAGCCGCACAACGTTTCGGTATCAATGTGGATGCTCCGCCACTGGATGAAAGCGGCCCCAGCGAAATTCAGCGCGCAGCACAAGCCTTTAACCAGATGCAGGAAAGAATTCGTTTGTTTGTTCAAGAACGTATGCAGATGATTGCCGCCATTTCTCATGACCTTAAAACGCCGTTGACCCGCTTGCAGTTAAGAACGGATTTTATCGAAGACGAGACCCAACGCCAAAAAGCCTTGGATGATTTAAAAGAAATGCAAGTCATTCTGGATTCCACTTTGTCCTTTGCCAAAGAACACAGCAACAATGAAGCACGCACTCAAGTGGATTTGGCCGTGCTCGTGCAAAGCCTGTGCGATGATTACGCCGATGCCGGCCATACGGTTAATTATCAAGGCGACGATCATTTAACCTATCACTGTGCACCGGTTTCCATCCGCCGGGCATTGTCCAATATCATTAACAACGCTGTGCAATATGGAGAGCGGGCGGATGTGGAACTAAAACAATACGCACATCGAATTACAATCAATGTTGCGGATACCGGTCCCGGCATACCTCAAGACAAGCGCGAACAAGTATTCTCGCCCTTTTACCGTCTGGAAAAATCCCGTAATCGCGAAACTGGCGGTACGGGTCTTGGACTCGCCGTCGCCAGAACCATCGTACGTCAACACGGGGGCGATATTGAATTGACTGACCGGGAAAACGGTGGTTTGATTGTAACAATCACACTGCCTCAATAGATCGTCACATTGTTTTCGGGATCTAACTTATGAATCGATTCGTCTTATACTTGCAAATCACTTTATCACTTTATGTCGGCCAAACTCAGGCACTGCCGACCAACAACGAGGATATGGCATTTTTTCAATCTCTGGCGCAAGCGGCAGAGATTAGAACTCACCATCAAGTCACCTATGATGGCAGCTACCGGAAAATCGCCTACCCCATGGGGGATGTTCCAGGGGATATCGGCGTGTGCACAGACGTCGTCATTCGCAGTTACCGGACCCTGGGCATCGACCTGCAACGGCTGGTGCACGAAGATATGCAACGCAACTTTAGTGCATACCCCAAAAATTGGGGCTTGAGCAAACCGGACAGCAATATCGATCACCGCCGGGTACCCAACCTTCAAGTATTTTTTACACGATTCGGACGTAAATTAGCGGTAAGCCACGATGAATCTGCTTATCAACCCGGCGATTTGGTCACATGGATGTTACCCGGCAACCTGCCCCACATCGGCATTGTGAGTGAGCACAAATCGCCTGACAGCCAGCGACCGCTGATAGCGCACAATATCGGTCAGGGGCCAGAATTGGAAGATATGTTATTTAAGTATCAAATCACCGGCCACTATCGCTTTAAACCCAAGCATCCATTGAACACCCAATGATTTACGCAGTATTAGGCATTATATTGCTACTTGCGATTTACGGACCACAATGGTGGGTTCAGTGGGTGATGCGCCGCTACTCACAAGACTTGCCAGACATTCCCGGCACCGGTGGACAACTGGCCGACCATCTCATCAAACGCTACCAACTGGAAAGCGTCATAGTGGAAGAAACCGATCCCATGCGCGACCACTACGACCCGCAAAACAAAGTGGTACGTTTAAGCCCGGCCAATTTCCACGGCAAGTCGCTGACAGCCATTGCCGTGGCCGCCCACGAAGTGGGACACGCCATTCAATTTCATCGCCAAGAACCTATCAGTCAATTGCGAATGAAATATTTGCCTATGGTTTTTATGATCAAAAAATTGGGAATCGGCATATTGGTATTCATGCCGATTGTAACCGCGTTAGTCCGTGTACCACATGCGGCGATCATCATGGGTGCCGCAGGCGTTGTTGCCATGCTGGTCTCTGCCATCATGTATTTGTTTATATTGCCCGAAGAACTGGATGCCAGCTTCAACAAAGCCTTGCCTATATTAACCCAGGGCCAATATATCAAATCCGAACAACAGGTAGCCGTTCGAAAAGTTCTCAAAGCCGCCGCGTATACTTATTTCGCCGCCGCTCTAGCGGATATACTCAGTTTGTGGCGATGGATAGGATATCTGAAGCGTTTTCGATAAATATCCTAATTAGTGATAATTAAAATATTTTATATATTAATTTAATATATGTGGTGATTTTAACCAAAAATCACATCCTTAGCATTTTGCCTACCTGTTCGCGTCATATCTCGCCTTGATCACAATAGAAGACAACCCTACAATACCTGAACAATAATAATAGCCACTTCATTAAGGTCTTTTTCCTAGTTGCAGCGCCACGGTACGATTTTGTGCCGCATTTTTATGCGGCAAAACCGCGTACCTCGAATTTTTGTGAACGAAAAAACAATAACATGTGAGAGAAATCCCGCCATGAAAAATATGCACACCTGGTTGAGATTGAGCTGCTTTGGTTGGTTGTTGCTGTATTGGCCGTTGGCTTATAGCGATATCGAGATTGTGATCGACATATCCGCTGCTTCCAATACTCCAGAGGTTGCCGTTGCAGCCGGTTTTGAGGCGATGTGTCCAAAAATCATACCCATAGAAACCAACGATCCTAACCTGCAACAACTGCAAGCAATTTGTAACGCTTTGGATAATGCATCGGTTGAACAAAAAGAACAGGCCTATCGCGCTATGTCCGCCCGATCCAACACATCGCAAACCTCCGTAACTACAAAAGGACCCGGGGCCGAACCTATGCAATTGATAGGCAAGCGCTTGGCCGCATTACGCAAAGCGGCGCAAAACGCCCAAAGTAAAGTCAGTTTGAATTCGCCTTATTATCCAATTGCCCTATCGGATGAGCAAATCGCCGAAGTGTTTGATCAAGCCACCGGTGGCGGCGCCAGTGCTGACAAATACAGCCGTTTAAGCGGTTTTCTCACTGCCATGGCGTATAACTCAGAACAGAAGGAAACCCAAACCTTAGCCGGATTCCATGGTAACTCCATTAGCGCGGTGCTGGGACTAGACTACCGTTTTACCGATAAAATCTTCGCCGGTATCGCCGGACGCTACTCCCAAAGCGAGGTCGATCTGAACCAAAATGTGGGCACAATGGATGCCGATGATGTCAACCTTACATTGTACAGTACCTATTATCCCGGTCAGGATTGGTATGTGGAAGGCACGGTGCATTACGGCCAAGGCAAGTTCGACCTGACCCGCGAAATTGAGTTTACCCTGCCCACTCCGGCTAACACCATCGATGAAACTGCTAACAGCAGCACAGACGGCAATCAATACGGTGTCAGTGTCGGCGGTGGATACGAATGGGTATTTCAGGATGGCGCAGTATCCGAGATATCAGGCGGCTTGCATTACCGGCAAACCACAATTGACGCCTACTCCGAAACTGGCGCCGGCGGATTGAACTTACATCTCACTGAACAAAACATTGACAGCCTGCAATTCCGTCTAGGCACGCAACTCAGCAAAGCGGCCAGTTACTCTTGGGGGGTCTTACTACCACAGATCAATCTCAACTGGGTGTATGAATTCATGCAAGACGGTGAAAAAATCCAAGCCAGATTTGTCTCCGATCCCACTAATACCAATTTCGCCTTCACCACGGATGACAAAGATCCCAGCTATTTCACTATTGCGCTCGGGCTGGTGAGCGTATTTCCCGGCGGGTTCACCGCTTATATCCAAGGTGAAAGTTTTTTACAACTTGATAATTATTCGCAGCGTGTTTGGTCCTTGGGTGCACGCTGGGAGTTTTAATACAAGAATCACTTAGACGCAGGTAGATCGTTATGAAAACCGCTTATTCGTTTGGCTTTATCCGTTTGTTGACTGCTATTCTCGCCCTGGTATTACTGGGGAGTTGCGAACAAGGCACTCAATCCAACACGGCCACCATCAAGATAAAATTGCCCTCGGAATTCTTGACCAATCACAATAATGGCACAGTGCAACCGGCATCGGTAAGCGGAAAACCAACCGATATCAACCGCATTATCATTTCGGTATCGAGCCAGGGAAGCGAATTGGCCAGCGCCGATATTCTCAAAGCAGGGGGCACGCTGTCTTTCGAAGTTCCAGCGTTTACTGAACTCACCGTTAGCGGTTTTGCCTACGCCGGCAAAATCACGCGTTACCGAGGTTCAACTTCCATAGGCCCCTTTCAACCCGCAAGCCAAAATGCAGTGAGGCTCACGCTGAGGCCCATCAATGGCATCGGCGGTAATATTATTATCGATGGTATTAGGCCTGCCGGTGGTACCGTAAATTTGTTTGAAGTGGATAACGCCGGAAACACATTGGGCGCCGCGCGCGCATCGGCGGTGGTGGAAAACGGAGAGTTCGCGCTGGAAATCCCCCCTGCCATCACCCCAAACAGCCGCTATCTCATTCGCTCCAATGTCGAAGGCATGACTATCGATAGCCGGTATGTGGACTCAGGTTCAATTGAAGTCAGTGCTGTAACGCACGCCACCAGCCTCCTGGTTTCTGAACTGGCGGGTATGGCTCTAAACGGATTAGAGGACATATCTGTACAAGAAGTAAAAGAAATTCAACGGGAACTGCAAAAAATTAAAGACCTTCAGGCCCCCTACAATCCAGAGAGTGAAGCGATAAACGATTATGCACACAAACTGATAGATGCCCTAAAAAGTGATATCGAAACCAGTGCCGTAGCGACCAGCAGCATTGCGAGTAATGAAATTTGCGGTCAAGTTTTAGATGCGAACGAATCGCCCGTAGGCGGCATTGATATGGTCGCCCATGATTTCGCCACATCCATGTTACTGTCCAGAACAACCACGGACGCGACCGGCAATTTCTGCCTGAATGTCCTCGCTGCAGGTGAAAACGAACCATTTACTCAGTTCCAAACCAGTGGCGATTATATCCTTGGAGCCATTAATCGAAGCCGCTCGGAAAATAATCCAACCAAAGGCAGTAATTGGTGGACCCAAAGCGGCGTCACTGTTAGCCGTATCGCCGCCGGCAAGCTCACGTTTGGCGAAACATCTTCCATTAGAGCAGATTTCATTTTGCCACCCGGAGCAAGAATTCAAGGCGTGGTTAACGGCACAGTAACAGAAGTGGGTTCAGAACCGTTGCCCGGAATAACAATCATCGTACGTGAAAAAACCAACTTATACCTTGTTGCGGCCGTGAAAACCGACGCCAACGGTGCTTACTCCTTGAGCGTCCCCGCCGGCCAATACATCATTGAAGCGCGCAATAACACATCACAAGGATACGCCTCCGAAACTTATTCCAGCGGTGGCGGAACCAACAACCTTAACACCGCTGAAATCGTAACCCTCGCCGAGAATGAAGTTTTCACCGCAAATTTCGACTTGCAAACCGGCGTTGAGCTCAGTGGCACCACATCCGACGGCGTCAATCCCATTGTTGGGGGAACAGTCTTTATAGACAACGATGAAGAAGGCGCCGCAACTCGTCTACGAGTGACGAACAAAGACGGTAATTACCATGCTTGGCTAAGACCGGACATGTATGAAGTATACGCCTATGGGCAAAGACATTCTGCGGATTTGACGCAAGGTCCATTACAAAACCCGGTTACATTTAGCGAATCCTTCGCTGAATTACCCATTGTTGTGCAACATAACGGCGCAAATGTCAGCAAGGTAAAAGCCCGCTTATTTTTCGACGATGACGGTGCATTCGAATTTAAATCGATCGATTTCAGTAAAGATGACGGCACACTAATCCTATATTCGGACACCAGCGGTTCCCACGTGGTGGTCGCGCAAGTGGAAGGTCAAGAACCTTACGCGTCGGTTGTATATATGGATCAGACACAACGCAACTTAGGGACTTCAATACCATTGACCGTGGGACAAACCGAAGCGCAATTGATGGTGAGTTCACCGGACGCCGGCTTGTTAAAAGGTGTTGTTACCACGGATGGCACCACTCCCATCGCAAACGTAGGCGTTATCGTGCGCCATGGCGGCATCAACCCGAATAACTTCTTTGTGAGTACCCGCACTCGCAGCGATGGAAGCTATGAATTGAGCTTACCGGGCGGCATCACTTATGATGTTGTGCGATTTGTCAGCAGTGACAACTCTTTCACTGCGATTGATTGCGGTATGATTCTCGTTAACACGGAATCAACTACTCAATTGGATTTGAATACCACCGCGCAACCGCCTTGCATGGGCGATGGTAATCCCGTTCAGAACTCGCCACCTAATGCTGATGCCGGCAGCGATCGTACAGTCTCAGTGAATACGTTGGTAACCATGGACGGCAGCAACTCTTCGGATGTAGACGAAGACGCGCTTACATACAGCTGGTCTATTATTTCCTCCCCCCAAGGAAGCGAGGTCACGTTAACCAATCCAACTGAGGTTGATCCCACGTTTACTCCGGATCAGATTGGCGACTACGTTCTACAATTAATAGTCAACGACGGAGAGGTAGACAGTACACCAGCTACGGTAACCATATCGGCAGTTAATGATCCGCCCACCGCTGACGCCGGGCCAGATCAGACTGTGACCGTGGGGCGCCCTGTCACGCTGGATGGCAGTGCTTCCAGTGATATGAACGGCGATACGTTGACTTACAGTTGGACGCTGATTAACAGACCCGCTGAAAGTGGCGCAACGCTATCCGACACAACTATTGTCAATCCCAGTTTCACTCCCGATTTATTGGGCGACTATGAATTACAACTGATTGTCAATGACGGTACAGCAGATAGTGAACCGGCCACCGTAGTCATCAGCGCCGAGCCTGCTACGGTGAGATTGCAACTCATTGACACAGTGCTAGTTGGAGTCGACCACTCCGCTCAACTCAGTGTTGTTTTAACCGATCCCGCGCCGGCAGGTGGCGCAACGGTAGCTGTCAGCAGCGACAACTCCGGGATTCTTTCTTTGGGTGAAGTTAGCACCGTATTTATCGCCGAAGGCGCCACCAATGGTGAACTTACGGTTTATGGTGTCGCAGAGGGCACTACTACATTGCGCGCCAATGCTACCGATTACGGTTACGTCGAGGGCACATTGAACGTTAGTGTAACGCTGAATCTGATCAGTGTATCGACCAGTTCGAATATCCCATTGGGGCAAACAACTGATTTGCCGGTTACTATTGCGCCTGACGTGGCGCCGGCAGGTGGTATTG
>Ga0209536_100010373_pt1 | contig 13756 bp, 15 predicted proteins | sample DeeMarSeWOR28_12_FD_187461 | JGI IMG/M metagenome (GOLD analysis project Ga0209536, IMG submission 187461) | Marine sediment microbial communities from White Oak River estuary, North Carolina - WOR-2-8_12 (SPAdes) (version 2) | ecosystem: Environmental > Aquatic > Marine > Intertidal zone >...
TGCCGGAGAAGATAATTGGTGACAAGGCTTACGACAGCGACAAACTTGATAATCGTCTGGCGAAAGAACGCGATGTTGAAATGATTGCTCCTCATAAGAGCAACCGGTGTAGTCAACGTACCCAGGACGGCCGGGTATTGCGTCGCTACAAGAAGCGATGGAGGGTTGAAAGGTTTTTTGCCTGGCTTCAGAACTTCCGTCGGCTTGTTGTTCGTTATGAATATCATCTTGAAAACTTTCTTGCTATGATTCAACTCGGCTGTATCGTTATCCTCCTTAGGAGGGTTTTGGGATGACTTCTAAAAAAATAAACAATGATTATATGGTTCTCCTATAATAACCTAGCACCCCGGCTATTCAAGACGGACCTGCCGGTTCTCAATCTTATAGTGCGTTTCTCGTAAAATCTGCAATCTTTAAGCCCACAATCTACCAATTTGTTACCCTCTTGTCTATTATAAAAATCCGCCGTCAGTCCCCGAATGTCGTTGTCGGGGATCCAGATGCCTTTTTAAGCTCATTCGTAATTCGTAATTCTAAATTCAAAATTCCCTCTTTTCTCTTATAGCCGTTCCCGCCTGCCCCGTGAGATAGCGAATCGCCTGCCCCGTGGGTAGCTAAGCGTCACCTCATCGGGGTTATCTCACTGGCGGCCAACAAAATGTTGATAACAATTCGCTAATTCTCTAATCTCTAATTCTCTAATCTCTAATTCTCTAATCTCTAATTGTCTAATTCGCTAAATACTGCCCCAATTATCCCCGCCATTCCCCTAAAACTCAACAAAAAAACCACTCGGCCTGCTTGTCCTCAAATGCCGTCTATCGTCTGTCCTCTGTCGTCTTTCTTCTGTCTTCTATATTTTATACGCTATACGCCGCCTTCAAGTGCTTTTCGCAAAGCTGCCCGTGCCAGCAGCCGCGTCGAGTCCAGCGTAGACAGGGGGCAATCTTTCGGATCCACCAGCAGGGGAATCTCTGTACATCCGAGCACTACGGCCTCACTGCCGCTTTGTTTGAGTTCACCTATTACTTTATTGAAATAGAGCCGAGATTCTTCACTGAACACACCATTAACAAGTTCGGCAAATATTATGTTATCTATTTGTTCTCGCTGTTCTTCAGTTGGTATTAGGCAGTTTATGCCGAATTTCTTCACGGCTTCCGGGTAAACCGGTCCGGTCATAAGGTATTTCGTCCCTAAGATGCCCAGGTTCATAAATCCCTTTTCTTTGGCTTCTGTTGCTACCGCTTCTGCTATATGCAGCCAGGGTATGGGAGATTGTTTTACTGCGATCTCGAATGCCTGATGGATCGTGTTATCCGGACAGATGACGAAATCCGCCCCAGCCCCGGCCACTATACTGGCCGACCGAATCATAAGTTCACCCACCTTTTCCCAATCTCCGCTGCGAATATAAACCATATAGTCTGAAAGCGGATAGGTATGCATCGTTATTTCCGGATGATTATGTTCACCCATCCTGGATGCACCCTCTGTACAGATAATACGGTAGCACAGCGCTGCCCCTTCTGCGCTGCAAGCAACTATTCCGATATGTTGTGCCATACTCACTTTCCTCTTGTTTACCACTGTCATGAAAAGTCTAATTTAGGGATCCGAAGAAATGCCGAAGGAGGGAGTCGAACCCTCACCCTGTTGCCAGGACGGGATTTTGAATCCCGCGCGTCTGCCTGTTCCGCCACTTCGGCTTTGCCACGGATATTATCAAAACTCTGCCAAGATTTGTCAACGGTAAATTCCTCAAGCTTAGGGTTTTCTCGTAAGCTTTTCCGCAACAAATCCTTTTGGAGCCCAAAGCATGCGTTTATTGCTTCCATTAGACCGGTTAATAGTAAAGAACCACCAGTTAAAACTGGTGGCATTTAAAATTCAAGCAAAGCATGCCCGCTGTCTTCTTCGTCCTGCTTTTGAATGTACCTTCTTATTGTTTCCTCGTTTATTCCAACGGTTGAAACAAAATAATCAATCGACCAAACACTATTAACACTCCAATACACCTTATCCAAAAAGGGATATTTCCTTCACATAGCTGTGCCGGCATGGGCTTTAATCATTTTGACGACCTCGCTTACTGAAAACTTTGGGGGTATCGACACCAATAAATGTATATGGTCTATATCTGTGTTCACTTCGATTATCTCTATTTCCGGCTGAAATTTACTAACTTGCAATACCTTTCTTTTCAGATAATCGCCCATACCGGCTTTCAAAACCTTGCGACGGTATATTGAGCATAATAAACTGCATGAGCCTGTTTCTTGCATTACATCCATAATAGCTTACCAGAAGACAGCGGATACTTCCATCTACGGGTTCACACCCGTAGAATTACGAAGGAATATTAAAGTCGTGATTGCCGCTTTGATATGCTCCGGTAGCTCCGGCCAAATCTCCACAATTTCGACCAATTTTGGGTCAGAAAAATATGCAGAAAACAAGCTTTCGTCAGAATCCTCGGAAAATCCGCGTTTTTGAATGGGCAGGGGCGGATTTGAACCGCCGACACACGGATTTTCAGTTCTATACTCTTAAAATAGGCAATTTTAACTACTCACTACTAAACAACTTATAAGCCATAATTTAACCAAAAATAAGGATTTAGACAAAAAGTGGACTAGTGTATGACTGGGGTATACCTGGGGTATGACTGAGTTGTGAATAAAAGAGGACACATTTTGGACAACATGAGTAGGGAGAGTAGGAACTCCTAAAATTTAATCCTAAAATTAAATGTAGTTCTATTAAGGTAAAGCACTTTTGCCGAAATCTTCTGCCTGTGTAGAAAAGTCAAAGAAATCTACGAAACCATCGCCAGCTCCATAGATATCATTCGTTACCTCCAAAAAAAAGAAGGACACATATGATAATTAAGGACGTTTACAGCAGCTAGGTAATAAGTGTTCACAGGTTGGCGAAGACTTTCCAGGAGCCCGTATCAACAGTCGGTCGGTGGATTGGTCCGCATCGTAAGGGTGTTTTGAAAGAAAGATATTATCCAGTTTCAGCCGATCCCGCGATTCGAGCGTGTGTCCGCGGTTTGTGTGATAAGCGGCGTAATCGCACGTTTGGCTATCACCGCATTTGGGTGTTATTAAGTCGTAACGGGCTGGTCATTAACAAGAAGACAGTTTGGAGAAACATGCACGAGATGGGTTTAATCGGTCCCAAGAGATGGTATATGAGACGCTGCGTCCAAGGCAGCGGCTGACCGGGGTGCCTTATGCGCTGCGGGAGCAGAAGCAAATCGCGAATCTGCAGAAACAAAGCTACAGTTCCTCACTTGCTGGTAAGGGATTCAAGCGTCGTTCTTACAATCAATGCAGATAAGATTAAGGTAGTTACTACAGAATCTCCCGGTTACATTATGTTTGCCGAGTTCGAAGATTACGAACCATCGGCCAGCGAGGCGTAACTTACGGTTCGCATTAAGAATAACGGTGACCTGAAAGCGACGTACCGCGTTACAGTGACCAAGCACGAAGTTGCTCGAAGGTAAGGAGGAAGCAGAAATTACGTTTAATCTTTGCAGCAGTGAGAGGTTCATGAGCGGAAGCCGGATGAAGGTAAGCATGTGTTCGTCCAAGCGGAATCTCTATGATTTTGTGCAGTTATACTTTCCATAACGGCTACTCCTGCAGCGGTTTTTTTACATGCCGTCATTTAGAGAATTATATATATCTTCGGTATATTATTGCTGAGGCTGGGGCGTTGTAATGTAACAGATAAAGGAGCGAATCAACTCGAGAGGGATCTTTTTATATTCTTGCTAAAAAATCGCTGGCCTGCTTTATAAACTGGCTTGTGGAGACTAAAAAGATGGTATCGAGCTGCTGCAGCATGTAGTTACCTCGTGGTATGAGGAAATCTCCCTGCTCTTTATATATACCCATGAACACACAGTCTTCGGGAAAGCTTTTATTCTGGGCTATCTCCCTGATAGTCATTCCAACACTTTTTGCATTTTCGGGCAGCCTGACGGCATAAATTTCGGCTTTTCCTCCGCTGAGGGTCATGACCTTTTTAACCTTGGGCTGTTCAATTTCCATCATAATCTGATTTATCAGCAGGTCCGCCATTCTAACGATAGTGTTGACACCGGCCAATCTATAGGCCTGTTCATAGCGGGGGTCCCTTAGGCGGGCGATAATCCTGGGGATACCAAGACTTTTTGCAATAAGGGCGCAGGCAATATTGTCGGATGCAAGGCGCATTAAACAGAGTATGGCATCGGTTTTTTCGGCACCCGCCCGTTCGAGTGTGTTGATATCCGTAGCGCTGCCCTGAATGGCGACAGCTCCTGTTTCAGCATAAATGGATTCACAAACGTCCTGTTCCTTATCTATTACAACGACATCATGCTTGTTTGCCACGAGCCTTCTGGTGACCTCATGGCCTATAAGACCAGCACCGGCGATAATAACGTACATTTTTTTCCCCTTTCGATATCATACAGACTGCCACGCTTTTCGACTGAAAATCAACAAGACGGGTAAAATTTCCAAACGTCCTGCAAGCATTCCAAAAATGTAGACTATTTTGATGACGGGATTCAGGCTCGCCATCTGATCGAGGGGGATATAACAGGGCCCGATATTGCCGAGGGCACTGAACATCCCCGAAAACGCCTCATAAGCACCGAGATTAGATAACAGGGCAGTAATACAGCCGCCGATTACAAGCAGTACACACCAGGCAAAAAACAGACTTCCTACACGGTAGATTTCATTCGCCTCGATTGGTTTTCCATCAATAATGACGGTAGATATCGACTTCGGTGGTGTTCTTAAACAAAAAAGTTCCCGTCGAACCAGTTTTACAAGAATGCTGACACGCAGGACCTTTATGCCTCCACCGGTGGAACCGACACAACCACCAATTACCATCATGACGAGGAATAGCTGTCTTGCCATTTGTCCAAAAAATGGTGCGCCGATATCCATCGTGCCAAATCCAGTAGTGGTAATAATGGACGCAACCTGAAAGAATACGGTCCTGAAACTTTCCTCCATTTTGGACCAGAAATTTGGTTCCCTGAATGAGGCTGCGGTTAATGACTGGGTGTTTATGCATCTTTCAATGAAAATCAACAAGACAAAGACGCCGATAAATGTCCACCAGTACCTCATTTCAGTATTGTCTCCGAGCGATTTGAAGCTGCGTTTAAAAACGCGATAATGCACGAGGAAATTAGTTCCACCCATAATCATTGCGAGAATGAGGATGTATTCTATCCAGATAAAATTTGGAAAATTCGCAATTCGGTAATGGGCGATGCTCGCATCGTAAGGTGAAAAACCGCCCGTTGAAAGAGCCGTGAAACTATGGCAGACGCTCTCAAAAAGAGGCATGCCGGCAAAACAGAGCGCTGCGGTTATGAAGGCAGTTAAACCTGCGTATATCAGCCAGAGGATTTTGAGGGTATTTGCCAAGCCCGGAACAGGGCGCTCTGCAACGATTTTGTGTGTTTCAGCACCAAAGAGCCTGTGCGTACCGGCGCCGCGGTAGATTAAAGAAAGGAAAAAGGTCAGGATGCCCAATCCGCCAATCCACTGTGTCAGGCTTCGCCAAAAAATGATGCTCCTTGGCATTTGCTCAAGACCCGAAAACATTGTAATACCTGTGGTGGTAAAGCCACTCATGGCTTCGAAGAAACCATCCAGATAGTCCGCGTCGACAGCGATTACAAACGGCAGACCACCAATAGCGGAAAAAACGATCCATGCGAGACTACATATCAGCATTGCCTGCGGAATTGAGGGATTTGTCGTCCGGAAGAGAAAATGTAAGAGGATTCCCAAAAGAAGGGCTGAAACGCTCGGTATAAGAAAGGCCAGAAGGATTTTGAAATCCGTCGCGATTTCACCAAATATGAAAGAGACCAGAATAGGGCAAAGCAGAAAGAAACTCAAAATAATGAGCAACGAACCTAATGTATGGAAGATGCCCTGTAGATTTCGAAAACGATTACGCATATACGACTACCATCGCGAACAAGAGGTTTTTATACCGTGTGTGCCCTATCTGCTATGCATTGTTACAATCCGTTTTTTGTATCAGCCATTTAAAAAGTAACTCTACCTGTTCCGGTTTAATACAACAAGTCTCGAAAATATCCTGAACACAAATGACCATTCAGGACGGTTGTTGAAGCATTATAATTCAGGCAACATTGTTCCACAATGCTCTTTTGACCAGCCGATGAGTGCTTTATGGAAACCAATCATACTTTCACCAAGTAACTTATATCGATCATTCAAGATTTTTTTCCGATAAAGTTGCCATCATTTGCGACGATAAGAAGATTAGCCGGATAAGCTGTCGAGGACCTGTTTCATGCTGCGACGGTATTCGTGAAAGGCGATTCTTCCCTTTTCGGAGAGTCGAAGCAGGGTTCGAGGGATCTTATCGACAAATTCCTTTTTAATCTCCACATAACCGGCGGTTTCAAGCTTTGAAAGATGTGAGGAGAGATTTCCCCGGGTGAGGTTTGTCTGGTTCATCAGGAAGAGGAAATCGGCGCTCTCTACGACGGACAGATAAGCCAAAATCAGGAGCCTGGCCGGTTCGTGAACTATACGGTCTATTTCGGCCAATGGCTGGAGGTTCTGGTTTTCCATCCGGTCATTGTCCATTAGATGCCTCTGTGTCAGGTAACGGGTAATCCTTCAAGAAGCGATTGAGCAGCAGTGTTCCGACGAATATCATGATAGCAGCGGAAACGGCAAGCGTCATTGTAATCAGGTTGACACCAAAGAATTTTTTAAGGATGATTTGGCACGGTACCGGCAGGGCAAACAACAAACCGTATGCATACAGGCGTGCACAATCCAGATAGTATGCCAGCAAGCTGAAAACGATAATGGTATTTGCGACCCATGCCGCGGGTAATAGAAATAGGATTCTGGGCCGGCCAACGGGATAGTAACTTATCAGAATTGCAGCAAGGAAAAGAATTAATCCCGCAAGTACAGAGCCTACAAGTATTAGGCGTGATTTCCATATTTTTCGTTTGCGCTTGGTACCGAATTTGACGAGGCCCATGCGGGGAACGGTTATTCGTTTTTTAGCGGCTATGAATGCCAGGATAATCAAGACTCCCACTGTAGTGAGTATGGTCATATTCAGACCTTCCGATACTCCGCGGTTGTCAAGTAAGGCACCAAAGGCAAGGTTCAACAGTAAAAGGCCAAGAAAGATGTCCCATAAGCCATCCTGGAAGGTGGACCTGTACGCTTTCTTTTCTATTTCTTTTAAATTAAGCAGTGTCATTTTTTGCCTCCTTTGCATGTTCGGGGTGTTTACTTAGGAAACGGATAAATAAGACAAGGCCGAAGGGAGTTAGGAAAGCTCCCATCGCGAGGAAGTAAAGAAGTGTTCCAGTCTCGACTTCGGCAAATTTCGGGATTGAGAGGACTAAACCGATGATGAGTGAATAGACCGCAAAGATGTAGTATCGAATGGTTGCGGATTTGGCCACCAGAGAAACGAACATGCCAGCGAGCATGATTCCGGCCCAGAGAGGTACCCATTTCATCCACAGGGCGAAATCGCGGGCATCCGCAAAGAGAATGAAGGCGACGGCGAGGACGGCAATTATAATAAGGGTCACAAGGGCAATACCTACAATGATATCTTTAGGTTTATCGTCGATGAGCTTTACGAAACCGGTTCGCGGGTATGTGAATCGGTTTCTCAAAGCGCTTAGGATTGGGCTAAAGAGAATAATAGCAATCGGGAACATACCAATCAGGACACGGGAAAGAAGGCGAGTGGACATTGCCAACAGGCATATTCCCAATACAAACTCCATAAGGCCATCCTGCTGGGACTGGCTAAAGGTTTTCTGCTCTATTTCCTTGATGTTTATTTGCTGCTCCATTGTTTATTTCCTTTATCAGCCATGTCTGTATCGCATATCGATTTGCGATATAAACCAGTTTACAACAGCAACATGCTAACGTCAAGGGTTTTTCAGGTTTTTTGGGAAATTTTAGGTGTATTTATGTAAATGTTTTTATTGTAAGAACTTATGGGTGGGAAAATTTTGTGTGTTGAGGGATTTTTCAGGATGTTGACAGTGCACATAAAAGTAATTTGTGCAGCTATCAGGCTTGGGAAAGATTTTGGCTTTCTAAAGATACAAAGGGGAAAGCCTACCCTCAAATCGCTATTGTTGCGAAGATTTTGCTATTAGGCCGGTGATGACAAGTATTGTGCCGACGAGCCACATTGCGATAAGGTACACCCATATTATCCAGGGCAGAGTGAAGAAGTACTTGACCAGGTTATGGTAAGCATAGCTGTGGGTCTTGGCACGTGATGCGACAAGGGAGATGATTCCATGCTGCATTATGGGGACTAAAATCCCGAGCGTCCAGATAATTGTGCCAACAAGAATTCTCTTCACTTTCATACGAGTTCCTTTCGAATCAAAATATCGGATATTATGCGGGTTTGGTTCGACATGTACAAGTAGAAAAACTTTGGTTAATCGCTGAAAATTATGCAAAGGGTCAGGCGTAGATTTTCAAGACATGTTTGCAGACGTCGAGGACGGTTACATAGCAAATAAGGCTTAAAATCAGGACCCAGCCAGCGACCATGACAGGGAGGCGCAGCCGGGTCAGGGAGTGGTGGATTTTCTCCAATAAACAGAATAGAATCTTTCCGCCATCCAGAGGAGGCAGCGGAAGCAGATTCAGCAATGCAATGTTTATGTTTAGCAGGACGGCGAATTGCAAAATACTTGATAAGCCGGCGGCGATGAATTGGCCGCCTACGGCCACTATGCCAACCACGCCGGATAACTGGCCGGGAGAGGTGAATAACGCAGGTAAAGCGGAGAGGAACTGGTATGTAATGTTTACCAACTGGACAACCGGGAGAATGGAAATTGCATAGAAGGAAAATCCCGTTGTTATAATGTTCAAAACGGCCAAGCAGACTATGGACAGGATAATATTTGCGACGGGTCCGCCCAAAGCGAAGATAATCCGCCTGTAAGAGGGAATTTGAAAAAAGTCATCGAATTCCTCAACCTCGGGCAGGACGTAGCCGGCGATGGGTAAAGCCGAGATACAGTATTCGGTTCCGCCCTTTTTAAAAGACCACAATTTCGGGCCGAAGCCGATGGAAAAACGTTCGATTGGTATGCCGGAGAGTTTTGCGGCGATAAGATGGCCCAGCTCGTGAACGAGGATCAGAAAGTTTATTAAGATAAAAACCACTAAATAATTCATTATGTCAACCTACTATGAGTAAATCGGCATTACTTTATTATAACATAAGCCGGGCCCGATGTAAAATTCATTTTCGCCGTAGTATGGGGCTTCAGTCTGCTTCTATTTTGTTACGAACGGTGAGAGTTCTCGGAGTTTTTGGATTATGGGGGGCATTTTTTCGATGGTGTAATCGACTTCTGCCTCGGTGTTGTATCGGCTGAGGCTGAAGCGGATTGAGCCGTGTGCGGAGGTGAAGGGGACTCCCATCGCTCGCAAGACGTGAGAGGGCTCGAGTGAGCCGGATGTACAGGCGGAGCCGCTGCTTGCACAGATGCCGAACTTGTCGAGCATGAGCAGGATGGCTTCGCCCTCGATGTACTCGAAGCTGATGTTGCTGGTATTCGGGAGGCGGTTTTCCCTGTCACCATTTAGGCGGGAGCCGGGGCACATTTTCAAAAGTGTATTTTCAAGCTTATCGCGGAGGGACTTTACCTTATCGTTTTCTTCTTCGAGGTTTTGGGCGGCCAATTCACATGCTTTGCCGAGCCCCACGATACCGGGGACATTTTCGGTGCCGGCCCTTCTTCCAGCTTCCTGATGGCCACCGACCATAAAAGGAGCAAGCCTTGTACCCTTCCTGACGTAGAGGATTCCCACGCCTTTTGGCCCGTGCAGTTTATGGCCCGAGAGACTGAGTAAGTCAATGCTGCTTTTGGCGAGATTCAGGGGGATTTTTCCTACGGCCTGTACGGCGTCAGTGTGGAATACGACTCCCCTGCCGGTAACCATCTCGGCGATTTTATCTATAGGGAAGATGACGCCGGTCTCATTGTTTGCGTACATGATGGTAACAAGAGCGGTATCATCATCGAGCTTTTCTTCAAGCTCTGCGAGGTCGAGGCGGCCCTCTCTGTCTACGGACAGTTCTATAACCGTATATCCGTGATTTTCCAGGTCCCTACAGGCGGCCAAAACAGCTGGGTGCTCAACCCTTGTAGTAATAACTTTGTGTTTGTCCGGTGCAGAAGCCAATGAGCCTTTGATGGCGGCGTTGTCACTTTCGGTTCCGCCGCTTGTGAAGATAATTTCAACGGGTTCACAGCCGAGGAGTTCAGCGGCCTTCTCTCGCGCGCGGCGTATTTTTCGGCCCAACTGTCCACCAAAGGTGTGCATACTCGAAGGATTTCCGTAAAGTTCGCAGAACAGAGGCTTCATTTCCTCAAGGACTTCATCGGCGACCTTTGTTGTGGCGTTATTATCAAAATATACGGTTTTCATCTGTTATTCCCTATGCTCGTGGGGCTGGCTTGCGGATTCCTTGTCTTCTTCTACAAAGAGGTCTTCAGATACAAATTCTCTGAGCTTAGCTTCGACGACGTCTTTCATCGTGTATTCTGCGAGCATACATTGTGCACACATACCACGGAAGGCAACGATGACTTTGTCACCCTCAACGTCAATTAGCTCGATATTGCCACCATGCGCACGAAGCGCTGGTCGAATCTGCTCGTTAATGGTCTGCTGGATCAAGTGTATCTTTTGAATGTTTGTCAGTTTTCCTGTGCGTCGAGTGGCTGCGGCGGTCAATTCTTGTATTTTATCTCCCTTGATTTTTTCAATTATTTTTTCTATTTCCCCCTGGCACCCGCCGCATCCGCCACCTGCCTTGCAGTAATTTGTTACTTCTTCTACAGTAGTGAGATTGTTTTCCTTTATAACTCTTTCGATTTCATTTTCGGTGACGCCAAAACAATTGCAGACGACCCGCCCTTCAAGCTCGTGCTTCTTTTTGCCGCCGCTTCGATAGTTTTCGATTGCGGCCTCAAGGGCCTCTCTACCCATGACAGAGCAGTGCATTTTCTGCTCGGGCAGGCCACCAAGATAATCTGCGATATCCTTGTTGGTGACTTTTGCAGCTTCTTCGAGGGTTTTTCCCTTTATCAGTTCAGTCAGGACAGAGGAAGTTGCGATAGCGCTTGCGCAACCGAAGGTCTTGAACTGAGCGTCCTTTATTCTGCCGTTCTCATCGAGCTTGAATGTGAGCTTTAAGGCATCGCCGCAGGCGAGGGATCCAACCTCTCCGACGCCATCCGGATTTTCCACTTCTCCGACATTTCGCGGGTTGAAAAAATGGTCTTTTAGCTCGTCGGTATATTCCCACATAGTTTTTACCCCTGACTTGCATTCAGTGCCTGTTCTACATCGGCTATTATATCATCTATGTGCTCTGTGCCAACGGAAATCCGAACATAATCATCCGTTACGCCCGCAGCGAGCTGCTCGGCTTCTGTCAACTGCTGATGCGTGGTACTTGCGGGATGGATTACCAGTGTTTTGCTGTCGCCGATATTGGCAAGATGAGAGGCCAATTTAACGCTGTTTATGAACTTAATACCGGCTTCTCTGCCGCCCTTGATTCCGAAACCAAGGATAGCACCCTGGCCTTTCGGGAGGTACCTTTTGGCAAGTTCATAATCGGGATGGGATTTCAGACCGGGATAATTGACCCAGCTGACGGAGTCCTGTTTTTCGAGCCATTGAGCAAGCGCGAGGGCATTTTCAGAGTGTCGCGGCATGCGCAGGTGCAGCGTTTCGAGCCCCTGTATAAAGAGGAAGGCATTGAACGGCGACATACAAGAACCCATATCCCTGAGGAACTGGGTCCTTGCCTTTACGATGTATGCCAATTCACCGACGGCCTCGACGTACTTTACTCCGTGATAGCTCGGATCGGGTTCAGTGAGTTCGGGGTAGCGGCCGTTGGTCCAGTCGAATTTGCCGGAATCGACGATAGCTCCACCGATGCATGTGCCGTGGCCACCGATGAACTTTGTGCAGCTATGAACCACAATGTCGATTCCATAATCGATGGGCCTGAAAAGTATCGGCGTTGCAACGGTATTGTCGCAGATTACGGGCATTCCGTTTTTGTGGGCAATGTCGGCAATCTTTTCGTACTGTAGGATGTCGTTTTTGGGATTGCCCATAGTTTCTATGTAAATCAGGCGGGTATTGTCTTTTATAGCTTTAGCGAAGTTTTCAGAATCCTTTGGATCGACGAAAGTTACATCGATGCCCAGTTTTTTGAAGGTCTGACTAAAGAGTGTGATTGTTCCACCATAAAGGGAATTTGAGGAGACGATGTGGCCACCTGAGCCGCAAATGTTAAAGATGCTGACATATATGGCCGACTGGCCCGAACTCAAAGCCAGGCCGCCGACTCCGCCTTCGAGGGCGGCAAGCCTCTTTTCCAAGACATCGGTCGTGGGGTTCATCAAACGCGTATAGATATTTCCAAACTCCTTCAGTGCAAAGAGGTTTGCAGCGTGGTCTGTATCCTTAAATACATAACTGGTAGTTTGATAAATAGGTACAGCACGACTGAGCGTGTCCGAATCTACTTCGTGGCCTGCGTGTAATGCAAGTGTTTCCAAGTGATGTTTGTTTTTTTCTGACATTTTGAAATCCTGATTATTTGTTGGGTAAAATTTCCACCATCCTGTCAATCGCTTTTTTTGCTTTTATTCTTATATCCTCCGGTACGGTGACTTTGTATTGCAAATCTTCCAGTGACCAGAGTACCTTTTCCAGAGAAATTTTTTTCATATTGGGACAAATTGCTTTGTAGGTTGCGGGGAAAAATTCTTTCCCGGGATTCTGCGTCTTCAACGTATGAATTATTCCCGTCTCAGTGGCGATTATAAATTGTTTGGCATCGCTTTTTTTTGCATAGCGTAGCATTTGTCCAGTGCTAAGTAATTCATCTGAAAGGGCTTTTACAGGCTCGGTACACTCCGGGTGGGTCATTACGATTGCATCCGGGTGTTTTGCCTTTGCGCTTTTAATATCATCCCGGGTAATGACGACGTGTACATGACAATATCCGGGCCAGAGGATTAGTTTCCTACCGGTCCTTTGGCCAGCAAATTGGCCGAGGTTTTGGTCTGGTACGAAGATAATGGATTTATCCTTCGGTAATGAGTCCACAACTTCGACAGCATTGGCACTGGTGCAGCAATAATCGCTCTCGGCTTTTACTTCCGCGGAACTGTTTACGTAACAAACGACGAGTGCATCAGGATGTTTTTGTTTCAAATCGCGTAACTGGTCGGCAGTAATCATATCCGCGAGTGGACAGCCAGCATTTTCATCCGGTAAAAGGATGGTCTTATCCGGTGAAAGAATTGCGGCGGTCTCTGCCATGAACCGGACGCCGCAAAAAACTATTACATCGGCATCGGTCTCGGCGGCCTTTATGCTTAGACCCAAAGAGTCACCTCCAAAATCGGCGAGGTCCTGAATTTCGGGAGGCTGATAGTTGTGCGCAAGTATTACGGCGTTGTGCGTATCCTTTAGTTTCTTTATTTTTTCTATGAGATCATTTTTCATTGTAAGTTGGAATACCCCTCACTTACGTTCGGGGCTCTGTTTTCCGTCCTTGTTTTTGTGGGTGTTTCGTGTAAACCAGGTCGGGATGTGGGCTTGTAACGGTAACGCCGGGCGGTACGGAC
>Ga0209536_100010374_pt1 | contig 13756 bp, 9 predicted proteins | sample DeeMarSeWOR28_12_FD_187461 | JGI IMG/M metagenome (GOLD analysis project Ga0209536, IMG submission 187461) | Marine sediment microbial communities from White Oak River estuary, North Carolina - WOR-2-8_12 (SPAdes) (version 2) | ecosystem: Environmental > Aquatic > Marine > Intertidal zone >...
AGGGCTGAATGAGTTGCAGCTTCTTGACAGGGATGAGCCTTTAACAGCAAAACAAAGGAAACGCGCTATCAAAATCAATGATGCCGGACACCATTTGTTATCACTGGTGAATGACGTACTGGACTTTTCACGGGTAGAAACTGGTGAAATTGAAATCAATATGAGCGTAATTGACTGCCAGGCTGTTTTGCGCGATGCGCTCAAGCTGGTCGAAGGCAAGGCAAGTAGTAGAAAAATAAGTGTCCACGTTGAACAGGACAGGAATAACTTTTGGGTATTGGCCGATTATATGAGGCTAAAGCAGGTTTTGGTGAACTTGCTGGATAATGCCGTCAAATATAACAGGCAGGAAGGAACAGTTACTGTGGCATTTGAAGATACCGGCATCGGTTACCTGCGAATCTCGGTGGTGGATACCGGTTACGGTATCCCAGAGCAATTGAAAGGAAAATTGTTTAAACCGTTTTCAAGACTCAATGCGGAACAAATGGGTATAGACGGGACCGGTATTGGTCTCAGTTTCAGTAAGCAACTGGTTGAACTGATGCAGGGTCAGATAGGCGTGGAGAGTCGCCAGGGGCAGGGTAGTTGTTTCTGGGTTGAATTACCAGTTGCAAGCGAACCAGACGTTCGGTCTCGTCGGCCGGCGAGATTCAAGCCAGTGATTTATCGAGGACAGGAAAATTCTGCTGAGCATGGCGGAAAACTGCTTTTGGCTGAAGACAATCTGGTTAATCAGGAGGTCGCGGTAGATATGCTTGAACAATCGGGCTTCGAGGTTGACGTGGTCAATAATGGTGAAGAAGTACTCGATGCGTTGGGTAAAGGCAGCTATCATCTGGTGTTGATGGATTGTGAGATGCCTGTCATGGATGGATTCACTGCCACGAGGAAATTGCGTGAAAGAGAACATCAGAATCATTTGCCGGAAACGCCGGTAATTGCATTGACCGCGCATGCATTTGATGGCGCTCGAGAAAAGTGTATAGCCAGTGGGATGAGTGACTTTCTGGCAAAGCCATTCAGTTATGAGGAAATTACAGCAAAAGTATCACGGTGGTGCAGAGTTCCCACCTCGTCCTCTGCAAATGGACAGTCTTCCAGCCTCAGGCTGAACGAAAGTGTAGGATATGCCAGAGCGTCGGAACAACAGCCTGTTCATGAATCTGGTCATGGGCGCTCGGATGTCTCAGTGCTTGACTTGCAGGCACTTGAGCGACTGCGAATCAGGTACAAACACAGAAAAAAAGATCTCGTAAAAAGGGTTGTAACGCTCTATTTAGAACAGACACCGAAGCTGCTTGAGGAGCTGGCAATTGCCAGAAGGAATTCGGATACAGATGCGCTGGTGAATATTGCGCACACATTGAAATCATCCAGTTTGACCGTGGGTGCAATAGCGCTGGCTGACTCATGCAGGAAAATAGAAGAAATGAGCGTACAGGGGCAGGTCGATGATGCCATTATTGACAGGATGCCACAACAGTACGCTGCAGTAGAAAAGGATCTTCGGGTGGTATTGAGCAACGAGGGATGATGCGAACCAGTTCAGGCGTATTCTGGCATGTACCTGGCCCGCATTTCTCACCAGGGGGTGAGATGAACACGCAGAGATTTGGACCCACAAAGGATTTTACGAAGGAGTGGAATAACAGTGTGTATTTCCGACTGAGTATGTCTTTGTGGATTCAAAGATCAAGTGAGGGCTCATCCATCTGGTGAGAAATGTGGGTTAGAGATATTGTATGCCTGTAGTCGTTCAGGCTTGATATGACACGGTCGCCGGGTTACTTCTGGCCGAATTCTGTAAGTGCATTACATGCCGCGAAGGCGCCAGGAATGCAATGAACTCATGTGTTGTTATTGCTTGGCAATCGTTAAAAAAACATTTCTGACCTGTCAGGTTTTTTTTATCACGCATATGTCAGACGATGTTACTTGCATGGACAGCTCAGGATATTTGATATAAATACCGACAGGAACCACCCAGGCTGGTCCGCATTCCTAATCCCCTGCTGAGAAGTGCGGGCTAGTTGATGACAAATAATTGCTCGAAATTGGCGACCTTCAGTAGTTTCTCAATCTGTTCACTAGGGCTGTTGATGGTTACTGAGCCCCCTCTACATTTTGCATATTCGCGCAATAACAGCATCATCCCCAGTGCAGAACTGTCGATATAATCTGTATTTCTGAGGTCAACATGAAATGTAATACCTTGGTGATCAGGAATCTGGCGATACGCATTGCGGAATTCTTGTGACAGTCTGAAATCAAATCGTCCGTTGATATTGATCTGTACAGTCATGCCATCATGTGAAACTTCCTGAACTACAGACACATCAATATCCCCCTTAAATCGTTTTTTTTGCGCCTGATTTGGCGAGTAATACTGCTGTCTGACTCAATAAATCGGCATTGGCAGCAGAATCTTTAGTGTATGGCCCACGGGACATTATGGCGAAGAGGGTATGAGCGTAAAATATCAATTAAATCAAACTGATAGAACTACAGGGTTGCTTGCGGGCTTATTTGTATTAATTATCGATTATGCTGGCACGTATTTTGCTTGATTTCATGCTGAGAGACGGATATTTGCCGTTTTCAGAGCAGGATAGTGAGTACAAGTATTGGAGCTATAGCTAAATAAAAATGCTGGGCCGAAAAGGTGTCGGTGTCATTGGCTGAATATTGAAAATAATATTCAACAGGTTGATCGAACCGGAGCGTATTCTGCGGCATTGCGGGGACAAACGAGTAACAACATGAGAACCGTATTTTTGGCCTATCAGCATTATTCAGGCGCTCCTGCAGGCATGGCAGGCAGAACCCGATGCATTGCTGTGCTACCTGCTTATGTGCGTTTGTTCCGGCAAATCGTTGCCATGCCGACATCTTTACGAGTGATGTGATTATGCTTAACAGGAATTTCGAACCAGAGTTGCAGGAATTCACCTCTGCCGGGGAAGCCTTGCGTGTTCTGGTAGTAGATGACAGCAAGGTAGTAAGGTCTGCTATCAGGGAAAGGCTGGAGCTGGGCAATCTAGAGGTTATAGAAGCGTGTAATGGTGATGAAGCCCTGGCGCTGGTTGAAAAACAGGTGCCTGACCTTGTGCTGCTGGATGTGGTGATGCCTGGCCTTGACGGGATCACGATACTGAAAATGTTGCGCAATTCCTACAACAAGTACCAGTTGCCGATAATACCCGTCACTTGTAGAGATTCAACCAGCGAAATTGTGCGTGCACTGGACTTTGGGGCCAACGATTATGTTACAAAACCCATTGATTTTGATTTGCTGTGGGCAAGATTGAGTAATCAGTTAATGCAGAAGCAGGCTGCCGACTATCTGCGTTTTGCACAGGCCAGTCTGGAACAGCAAATCAAACAAAGGACGGCAGAGTTAAGTTCAAGTAATCAAAAACTAAAACGGGTTATCCAGGAAAGACTACTGGCAGAGGACAGGCTGCAAAGGCAGGCCAACTACGATGAGTTAACCGGATTACCCAATCGCAGCCTTGCCAAGGATCGCCTCGGGCAGACTGTAGCAAAGGCAAAACGTCAGAATCAGAGGCCTTGTGTAGCATTCCTGGATCTGGATAATTTCAAACGTGTTAACGATACACTAGGCCATGCTGCAGGAGATGACCTCTTAAGAGAGGCGGCAAGGCGGCTATCGGCGTGTGCGCGCAAGAGTGATACGGTTGCCCGCCTGGGTGGAGACGAATTCCTGCTTATTCTCGAAGATAGTGACGAACAAGCGAGTGGCTCTCGTGAGTTTGACTTGCAGCGTGTTGCAGAACGCATCCTCGAGAGTTTCTCCAGGCCATTTGTGCTTGAAGGTAATGAAGTTAAAGTTTCGCCCAGTATTGGTTTCGCCATATACCCCAGGGATGGCCGAGATGGCGATGAACTCATGCGCCATGCAGATGCAGCCATGTATCGTGCGAAAAATGATGGTAAGAATACCTATTGCACCTATTCACCGGAAATGACCGCCAAAGCAAAGATGCGGATGCATGTGGAATCACAATTACATTTAGCAGTAGAGCGAAATGAATTATCTCTTCACTACCAGCCGATTGTTGATATATACAGTGGTGAAATCATAAAGGCGGAGGCCTTGTTACGTTGGCAGAACAGTGAGCTGGGCATGATTTCTCCAGATTGCTTTATCAAAGTAGCGGAGGACACAGGGTTGATCGTGCCGATAGGTGACTGGGTAATAGATGCTGCGTGTAAGCAGCTCAGGATATGGCGTGATTCCGGCAAGGCGCATTTATGCGTGACTGTAAATGTTTCCGTGCGTCAATTTAAGTCAGATTCGGGATTTAGTGAAAGAGTAAACAATGCATTAAAAACTCATGGGTTGCCGGTGGATGCCTTGCAGCTTGAGCTTACAGAAGGGGCTTTGATGCAGGAGAGCCCGGCGACTATAAAAACGATGACAGAACTGCGAAACCTAGGTATAAAAATGCTCATAGATGACTTTGGTACGGGCTATGCGTCTCTATCCTGTTTACAACGTTACCGTTTTGATTCCGTAAAAATAGATCGAAGTTATATCCAAAAATCCCCGGACAATGTTCAGGATGCGATGTTGGTCAAGGCGATCGCGGCCATGGCCAACAGTTTGGGGATGTCTGTAATTTCAGAAGGGGTTGAATCAAGTGAGCAACTCGCGCTGCTGCTTGAAGCAAATTGCCATTATGCGCAGGGATTCTATTTCAGCAAACCGTTGTCGGCCAATAAATTCGAGGTGTTGCTAAATACTCCACACACCAGATATTCGAGAAATAATCCGCCTGAACTTGTACATGCGCCGGCGATCAGTTGACTCAGTTAGCTGACTGGCCAGCATTTCTCACCGGGCGGTGAGAAATGCGGTAGCGAGCTGCCAAAACAGAGTGCCAGCTGGTTGAAAATAGGCTGGTCCAGTACGCCTATGACATAACGGTGGATAATCGCCTAACCCGGTTGTTCGTCCTATCCGAGAGACTCGCCCGTGAGGGGCTTGAACGAAAGATTTTGCCAGAGGATATTTTGCCAGCCTGCCCCTCAATCGATAACAGGTTAAGGATTTGCATCAGGCTGCCGATAATAACAGCAGGAATAGATAGCTATTTTGGCGACAAGGCTGTCGCGAATATCCGGGGTATCTTTATGTCAGTTAATCAGAATGTATCATTTGATGGTAAGAAGGTGCAGATCGATGTAAGGGGGCATTTTGACTACAAGGTTTCCAAGGACTTTAGAGACGCTTATCGCCATATTCCCGGGAGGGAGGGGATTGCCTACCATGTCGACCTGAAAAATGTTGATTTTATGGACAGCTCGGCTCTCGGTATGCTGCTCCTGTTGCGTGAACATGCAATATCCAGAGGAGGTTCAGTAATTATTCAACATCCAAGCGAAACCATAGATAAAATTCTCAGGGTTGCAAATTTCGAGCAGTTATTCGAAATTGAATACTTACCATCAGGGCGGGTCGGCACAGGCATATGAGTGTGCCGATAGTGGCAGAGTCAATGAATATCTGGTCGCCATCGGAGCGTGGCCGTTTGCTGATTGTAGAAGGTGAGTTGTACGCACTCAACGATCTTGAAAGTCAGCTGCTTTACCTGGGTTTTGAGCTTCTTAAATGCCAATCCGGGAAGCAGGCTATTGAGCTTTTTGAGGCTAATAATATCGACATAGTGCTGATTAATGCTCCGTTGACTGATATGCGCGGCATAGATCTTGTGCGGCGCATAAAGGCGCAATCGGCTGAGGATTATGTACCAGTTGTCTTGCTGGCATCAGGATCTGATGATGAGAAACTGCTCGATTATATGAAGGCAGGTGCGGATGATTTTTTACATTGCCTATATACGTCTGAAGAGCTAAATGCGCGTATTAAAGCAATAGAACGCCTGCGCGAACTAAGACATTCATATATAGGTTCTATAAACGAACAGGTTGTTGCGAAACAGATATTATCGGCCGCACTATCGGCACGAAATGTCGATGTGGATGGTATGCGCATATTGAGTCATTCTGCTGCAATCTTCAGCGGAGATCTTGTGGTTTCTGCGCGTAATCCAAGTGGCGGACTGAATATCTTGCTAGCCGATTTCACTGGCCATGGTCTTTCAGCTGCAATTGGAGTGCTACCGGTTGCAGATATGTTCAGCGTCATGACCGAAAAGGGGTTTGGGTCAGAGATTATATTAAAACATATTAATAACAAGCTTTATACATTATTGCCTACAGGCATGTTTATGGCTGCTTGTATGGTAGAGATTAACAGCAACTCATGTCGCGCCTGTGTATGGAACAGTGGTATGCCGGATGTTTATCTGTTGGATAGTAAGACGGGGCTAATAAAACAACAAATCAGGTCAACACATATACCATTAGGTATAAATAAGGAAATTGGCAACAGGCTGGAATTTGACGATTTTGATATAGCACCGGGCGACCAGTTTGTAATGCATAGTGACGGCCTAACTGAAGTCAAGGATTCCTCAGGTAATATGTTTGGTGCGAACCGACTGGAACAGATTATGGAGAAAAGTCCCAATGTTTCAGTTTTCGATGCAATCAAGAAAGAATTCATCCGGCTTTGCGCAAATCAGGAGTTTTCCGACGATGTAACGCTGATCACTTTTCCGTGTGGAGAGAATCTGAATCAGTCGTTGACCCGGGATGTCGCAACGAATATGCAGGATGTGAATTGTAATAAGGGTGGGTGGCGATTCATGATGGAAGTAAGTGGATCACGACTACGACATATCAATCCAATTCCAATAATTCTGGATCAATACCTGAAGCTGGGTGATCCGGTGGTGTGTACAGACATGTTGCAACGTATTCTCTCTGAATTATACGACAATTCACTCAATCATGGCGTGCTCGAATTATCACATTTGATTGATTCATCCGAAAAAAATGAATACGTTTACGATCAGGAGCGAGACAAAAGGTTTGGCCAGATACCCTACGGGTTTATTCGTATAGAGATCCAGGAAATCATATACCAGGGCGATTCATCGTTGCTGATAAGGCTGGAAGACAGCGGTCGTGGGTTCGATCATATGGGTATGTTGTCTGGTCTCGTTGGCAGGGGTGAGAAAAAGAAGGGTGCATGCTCGAGTGGTATCCCGCTAGTGAAGGAGTTATGCCAATCTTTGCACTATCTGGGAAGGGGTAACCGCGTTGAGGCGATTGTGGGTCTTCAGCAACATTCTGGCGAAGATATATGAGGGAAAATTGTCAGGCAGTACTGGTGGTTGATGATGATGAGTTAAACCTTGAGCTCATATTCGAGTATTTGCGGGATACAGAAATTGTGGTGCTTGGAGCTGACAATGGTGAAACCGCGATAAATATGCTGCAGGAATCACCAGAAAGAATCAGCACAGTCCTGCTTGATCGGGTACTGCCGGGGCTGGATGGTATAGATGTGCTGCGTAGTATCAAGTCGAATCCCGAGCTGACAATGCTGCCGGTGATTATGCAGACCGCAAAAGACGAAAAAAAAGACATTCTGGATGGACTGCAGGCAGGTGCGTACTATTATCTTACCAAGCCTTACGACAGACAAACACTGTTGGCGATTGTAAACACAGCATTGAATGACTATAACAGTTACAGGCAACTGCAGACAAATGTCAGGCAAACATCGCATGCTCTGAAGATGATGAATAAGGGCAGGTTTACATTTCAGACATTGAATGAAGCCAGGAGCCTGGCAGCCCTACTGGCCAATGCGTGCAATGACTCAAATCATGTTGTGCTGGGGCTGACCGAGTTGATGGTGAATGCAATCGAGCATGGCAATTTAGGGATAGGCTATAAAGAAAAATCCAGGTTGAATGCTCTGGGCGAGTGGGAAAGCGAAATCGCGTACCGGCTCAGCCAACCGGAACATGCGGCCAAGCAGGCAATGGTAGAGTTTGAACGACATGAAAACTGCATTATGTTTGCTATTCAAGATCAGGGGGAGGGTTTTGAATGGCAGAAATATATCGAGCTCAGCCCCGACAGGGCTCTGGACAGCCATGGGCGTGGAATAGCGGTGGCGAATTCGGTCAGTTTTGACATGATTGAATATCGCGGCAATGGTAATGAAGTATGTGTAACGGTAGGCACCAGGAATAAATCATGACAAGTCAGTTGCCGGACGAGGTTATAAGGGTACACGAGAAGTCACTGCGTTTGCTTGATGAATCACAGGAGCAATTAAAGCAAATCAGGGAAATGCTGCGAAAAACCGTCGTCAGGTTGACTATTGCAGCCCGCGGTGAAAATGGACAGTTGAACGACGTTCTGGAAAAAATCAAATCAACCGTCAAAAAAGACATTGACCTGGAGCAGCTGGGTCTATATCTGGACAAGTTGTTTGCGGAAATAAACAGGTCCGAGAGCAATGCAGAACCGGCCCCATTATCCGGCTTTTATTCCTGCCTTCAGCAGGATCTTGCGAGATATGATATATCGTCACTCGCTGAGCCGTATAAGGCGAGAATACATGATCTGGTTGAAAAAAAGCTGGCAGACCATGAAGTCTCTATTGAGATACTCGAATTTATAAATGATCTTGCCAACGATGTTGGCAATGGTAGTAGAGATAATGAACTGGAGCTTGCAGAGATAAAAACATTCAATGAGGAAGTGCGAGCTTCACTTTCGCTGGGAACCGATGTTAATGATGATAGTGATGTTTCAGCAATACTGGATGAATTGGCTGACGATATCGCGCACTATGCACATAATCGTCTAGTTGCCGAAAGAAATCAGTCCGGCTCGAATATGCCGGAGAGTAAGCAGACCGTAGGGAATATCAATGAAGCGCTGATTGATTTGCTCAACAGTGTGAATCTGCCTGAAAGTACCAGACAGGACCATCAGGCGATTTGCAGGCAACTGGACAATGAACTCGAAGGGACTGAACAGTGGAAAACGGCTATAGAAGATATATCTACCCTGATCAACAAGAGCATTACCGTCTTGCAGGACGAGAAGAAGGAGCTACAGTCGTTTATCAAGAAAATCACAGACCAGTTGGCCGAAATCGACCAATACGTCCGACAGTCGCAACAGGACCGAATAGATACCGTTTGTGAGTCTTCAAAATTAAAGGAGTCGGTTGATTCAAATGTTGTGGCAATCCAGGAATCTGTAACTGCTGCAGATGATATTAGCCGCCTCAAAGATAATGTTCAGGGACATTTATCAGAGATCAGAAAGCGTGTTGAAGAGCATCAGCTTGCAGAAACAGAAAGGGAGGAAATATCAAAGCAAGGCTATGCTCATATCATCAGCGAACTGGCCAGAACACAGAAAGAGACGCTTATGTTGAAGGAGCAACTGCAGGAAAGCCAGCAAAAGATGCTGCGAGATCCATTGACAGGCCTGCCAAACAGGCTGGCCTATGAAGAAAGAATGGCTCTTGAGGTGAACAGATCGAAACGGAATAATGTGCCATTTTGTCTCGCGATGTGGGATATTGATCATTTCAAGAAGGTCAACGATACATATGGCCATGATGCCGGTGACAGGGTGCTGAAATTATTATCAAAAATAATAATCACCCGGGTCAGGAAAGTAGATATGTTTGCCCGAATCGGTGGTGAGGAGTTTGTTCTGTTAATGCCGGACACAGATATTGATGATGCATTGAGCTTGAATAATCAACTACGAACAAGTCTGGAAGACAGTGGGTTTCACTACAAAGGATCACCCTGTCCGATAACTTCCTCGGTAGGCATTGCGGTTTTTGAGGAATACGATACACCTGAGCAAATCCTGCACAAGGCAGATAAAGCGCTGTACCAGAGTAAAAGACACGGAAGAAACCGCTGCACCATTTATAAACATGACGGATAAATGTAAACGAGCACAGACATGAGATTTCCCGATTTTACGATGTGATTGCGAGCGAAGAAAAGTAATCTTCAGTGACTCAGATATGATCTGAGAAATTGTGGAAAAGTATCAGAATTATACTGACCGCTCAATGGATGGAACTCAGGGTGCGCCGTGTGCAACGCGAGATTGAGGTTTGTTGTCCTGTAACGATGGCACGGCGCACCCTGCAATCCGGGTTTGATGAACTGTAATAGTCAGGATTTGATTTGACAGATAATGTCAGATTACTAGTACAAATCAATATTGTTACAAATCAGAAGACAACAGAAGCAGAATTTAAAACTACTGCTCAGCTGAATGCACTTCATCCAGAAAGTATATATAAGCAAGCACTTCCGCAACAATTTCGAAGAGTTCTACAGGAATTTCTTCGCCAAGAGGTATGCATGACAATGCTTTTGCCAGGCTGCTGTTTTCATGCAGGGGAATTCCGTGATCCTTTGCAAGCTGTATTATCTTCTCTCCGGTAAGGCCGCTGCCTTTAGCTGATACTATTGGGGCATTCACTCCATCAAAGTGAAGAGCAACGACAGTTCTACGTGGTTCGGGATTGTCTGTTTGTTTCATACGAGCAAATCTATGGCGGATGCATCTGAGTCCGTTGATAAGGGCTCAGCGGGACTGTCAGCCGGACAGAAAAGAGTCAGGTTTCGGACCCCATGCTGCTCCAGGTTCGATTTTAGCCGGTCAAACTGACTCTCAATCAGCGAGCGTACTTTCGTTGAATCAGACCAGAAGCATGTTGATGTGCCTTGCTTGAAATATGATATCCGGATCTGTACCGGCCCCAGTTGAGGTAGGTCGAGAGCCAGCCTGATTACCCATGAATCATTATTTTCATTTGGGCCTCCCTTCTGTTCTTTCTCGATCGACATAGAGACTATCTCGACGGCATCATTATGCTTCACCGGTATTTCAAGCTGCCACATATGTTCGCCGTTGTTGAAGTTTTCAGCAGATATAACCTGGAGGTACCCCAGTCGGGCAATGGCACCCTTTGTTCTGCTTAGCAGTTCAGGGACATAAAGACCGGCTTTCTCGCCATCGTATTTGTGCGAGAGCGGAACCCTCTGTTGAGCAACAGGCAGACCTTTTTTCCTGGGGAGCACTACGCTGTCATTCAAATGTGAAGCAGGCATGTTATTGAGATTTTTTTCGAGCCCAGAGCCGCGTTTGTGATGCTCGAGAGCATGTTGCAGACGCAGTAGGCAGGCCTTGATGTCTCTAGATGCGTATGCCTTTGATTTTTGGGCTGACCTTGTCAGCGATGCTTCAAGAAATAATCCTGAATACAGCATCGCCTGGCGTACACCCTGGGCTTGCCTCATGTGATTTCGATCAGGTAAAGCCTTGTCAAGGGCGTTAAAAAGATTTCGCAACGAGACTAATTCGGTATATCTACCTTCGACAATAGCCCTGTTCAACAAATCTCCGAGTGCTGGCGCCAATCCGGATTGCCTGGTAAGAATGCTGAACATGGCATCCCGGAGCGGCTTCGCTAATGCCGGGTGAGCTGTTGATGGAATCAGTCTCAGTAATAGGTGAGGGTGTACTTGCGCAACTTCGAGCAGCAGATGAGTATTTTGCTGCAACGCGATGCTTGTCGATGCAGTTAGAACAGAATGACCAATGCGCAGGTTGACCAGTCCCTTATTGCTGTTTGACAGTACGACCGCATCGATGATTGTTCCTGGCTTCAATTCAACTTGGCCTTGAGGCGTGAATGAATTACGCTCAAGGCTGCCGTAATTCGTTGCTACGGGTCGTGTGACGATCATCTGGCTCTGTTCTCTCTCTGTTGTTCATTTAACATCAATACTCAATATTTCGGCCGCATTCGCGGCTGCTTTAGCCCGGATGTTGCACGAAGGCGATAGTTGATCAATAGCTGTCAAAAAACCGTTAATCAGTGATGGGTCATGAATACAGATAGCTTCAGGCACGGACAGATTATTGTCATATTTCATGCGCGTCGATATAACCAACTGAAAATATTGAAAAAAATAATATGGCACGGTTTATGCTTAATAATTCGTATACAGAAATAAAAGGGGCCGCAGGCATGGCTGAATATACGATATCACCACGAACATACGCACAAGATGCCGTCGCAGAGCATCAGACTACTGTTATAACCGGCAGCTATGATCCCGTCGATAAGGGTAGTTACAGATCGGGTAGCTACTACCATACCCGGGATATTAACCAACTGCTGGATGTATTTATTACTGATATCAGGAAGATGCTGCCATGTGACGGTGTTGAATACAGCGAGGACGCACTGGGCTTGTATTATATTGATGGTGTAATTCGCCAACACCAATGTCATTACGCAATCAGCTTTGGCGATCAGGCGTTGGGCAATATCTGTTTCAGCAGGGAAGAAGAATACCAGGAATCCGAACTGGCAATAATCGAAAACCTGGTAGCAGGACTTGTACGGCCATTACGAAATGCACTCCAGTACGAGCAGGCAATACGGTTTGCATTACGAGATGAGCTCACCGGCTTGAGGAATGGAATCGCCTATTATGACAATATTGCTGTGGAAATTGAGCGTGCACGGCGCTACAAGCACCCATTCTCGCTCTTGTTAATCAATCTGGACAACTTCAGTGAAATTAATCAACAGTATGGCCAGGAGGCTGGCAATACAATTCTTGTCGAAGTAGCAAGAAGGCTGGAAAATGACGCCAGGAAAAGCGATATCGTCTTCCGCAAGGGGGGCGATGAATTCCTTGTGTTTCTGCCTAATACAGGTAATTCGGCTGCACGCGTGGTCGCAAAAAGAATCAAAAGCTCAGTAGTATCAGGTCCCTGTGTTGTTGAAAGTTTAGATATTCCATTCACAATGAGTATCGGTGTTGTCACTGTATTGTCAAACGACTCCGCTTTCACATTGATCGATAGGGCCGATAAAGCACTCTATCATGCAAAAATCCTGGGCAAGGATCGCATTCAGGCATAAGCCATTCATGACGCCAGGAACCAGGAGCAGATTTCATGCAGTCTCAACATAGCACTTATTCAAGACCTGACATCTCAGGTTTTTCCTCCGCCTTGATGCAAGCAAATGCCGCAGAAAAACTATCGGCAAAAAACAGCATTAACAAACCCGCGATAGCGCAATCATTTGAGGAGTATGATCCTTACAATAATCGCAATCTCAGTAGCGTCATATCAAAGGTAACCGATGAAGGGCCGGCTAATCTGACGAGAAATCATGATTTAAACCGGGGTAAGAATACACGACACGGCGACACTGTAAAAACTTCGAGTAGCCCAGACGATAGATACACGCCGGCCATACCTGCAAATGGAAATCATCAGCATGTATTGCCGCAGTCCTTTGCATTTGAAGAAACAGATATCGGCGATGAGGCAGAGCAGAGAAGTCGTAAAACAGGCGCCACATGGCAGCCTCTGATCCTTGCCCTGCTAGTCGCTGTTATAACCGCAATGGGGTTTTTGCTTTATAAGCTAACACTGCAGACGTATGAATTGAGTGATGCTTTGCGATTGAACGATGCGAAAGGTCTATTCACAGGCGATTCTCAAAATATACGCTCAGAAGTGTTGCCGCGGTTAACGAGTCTAGATCAGGCACTAACAGAACTGAAAGCAGAACTACAGGGCATTAAGGCAGGACAGCTGGAGACTAATTCACGTCTGGGTCAGAAATCACCGCGAGATTTAGAGCCGCGATTGATGCAGATTGCCAGTACAAGTGAAGAGGTCAGCGGGCTAAAAAATGAGTTTGATCGTATCCAGCGTGAGATGCGTGAAATGGAAAGCGAGATTAACGTGATCAAAACGGGAATACCGGCAAACGATATATCGACAAACC
>Ga0209536_100010375_pt1 | contig 13755 bp, 10 predicted proteins | sample DeeMarSeWOR28_12_FD_187461 | JGI IMG/M metagenome (GOLD analysis project Ga0209536, IMG submission 187461) | Marine sediment microbial communities from White Oak River estuary, North Carolina - WOR-2-8_12 (SPAdes) (version 2) | ecosystem: Environmental > Aquatic > Marine > Intertidal zone >...
AAACGATACCGTGGAAGAACTTGAAAAGGTGAAGATCCTGGATAACTTCAATTTCAGTACCGGTCTGAACCTGTTTCATGATGATACCCTTACACCTGCATGGAGGCCCGTGAGTTTCAACGGGAATACACGTATTTTCAATAACAAGCTGAACCTTTCCTTCCGGGGTGTGCTGGATCCGTTTGGTTACGACGAGTCCAGGTCACGGACCCGCGAGACCTATTATTCCCAGACCGGTAAGCTGGTAAGGTTGACAAACGCCAGCATATCCGCGGGATTCACGCTGAAATCAAAACAGGACAAAGGACAGGACGACGATCAGCCCCCCTCCACCCAGGAGTCCCAGTTGAACAGACCCGATATGGCCACAGACGATCCCATGGCCACCTACGATCCCAACCGGGAAGATTTTTACGGGGATTATGTGGATTTTGATATTCCCTGGTCCCTGAGACTTGACTACAATTTCAGTTACAATAAACCCAGGGATGTCCCCAACGTGGTCCAGACTGTAAGGGCCTCCGGTGACTTCAGTCTCTCCCCCAAATGGAAAATCGGATTCTCAACCGGTTATGATCTGGATCGAAAGCAGTTCACCACCACCAACCTGAGTATTTACAGGGACCTGCACTGCTGGGAAATGCGCATCTCTGTGGTTCCGTTCGGGACATTTAAATCCTATAATTTCCAGATCAATGCCAAATCGAGTATTCTCACCGATCTGAAATACAACAAGCGTCAATCGTGGCAGGATAACTTTTAGGCACATTTTCCTGCAGGAACCGTCTCCGGAATCCGGAGACTCCATCATCATCTTCTTCAATATTGTTTAATGTTAAATAACAATAATTAAACAAAAAGATCGAACAATCCTTTGTTTATGTTGTTTGAACCTGAAAAGGAAACGCAATCTACTTTTTTGCGTGTAAACGTTTCCGCAGTATGGAGAAGCAAGGAAAAAACGATCAGATCCATTGGCAGGCTTTCGAAATGTTTGGAAAATTCGGCATACGCAGCATGACCATGGATGACATTTCCCGGCAGCTGGGGATCTCAAAAAAAACCCTCTACCAGCATGTCGAGGATAAGGCTGACCTTGTCAACCGGGTTATTGACCTGGACATTGGGATGGCCAGGGACCTTGCGGATGGGCTCGATTCACCGGACACCAATGCCATTGCATCCCTGATCGCTATCAATGAACAGATCCTGCGGCAAAGGAGATACCTGAGCCCGACCTTCCGCTATGATCTCCGAAAGTACTATCCGGAAGCTTACAGGCACTGGACCGGAGAGAAAAGGAGGTTTCTTGAACGGATCATCGTGGCCAACATGGACAGGGGAAAAGCAGAGGATTTGTACCGGAAGGAGCTGGAAGGATCTGTGATCGCAGACCTCTACATATCCTACGTTTCGAGAATGGAAATTGAAGATCCCATTGAAAGCCAGGGGGAGCTATCTGACGACGAACTGCGGGAGATATTTATTTATCACCTGCACGGAATATGCAGTCGGAGCGGAATCGAATACCTGAAACAAAATACAGACATGAGCAATGAACAGAGATCCAATCAATAGAAACTGGCGGATGAAATCCCTGGTTGTGGCAACCTTTTTTGGTGCATCCTTCTTGCTGAAGGCACAGGATACAGTCTATTTTTCCCTTGCCGAGGCGATGGAATATGCCATGGATAACAACCTGAATGCTGAAAATGCCAGGCTCGATCTGGCCATTGCTGAGGACCGGGTATGGGAAGCAACCGCATCCGGTCTCCCGCAGTTTGATGCCAGCGTGAACTACAACTACAATATCAACCTGGCGACCACACTGATCCCTGATTTTCTGGGGGATCCGAATGATAAGATCGAAGTTCAGTTCGGCACCAGGCATTTTGCAACAGCGGGCATCGTCGGGAGTCAGCTTATTTTCAGTGGCCAGTTTATCATCGGAATGCAGGCGGCAAAGATTTTCAGAGAGTTCACCCAGCGGAACAGTGAGCGGACCGGTCAGCAGGTGAGGCAGTCAGTGATGGAAAACTATTATCTGGTGCTGCTGGGAGAAAATACGCTGGAAGCACTGATGGGCAACCTGGAGAATGTCACGATTTCACTGAATGAAACCCGTGCACTTCTGGATGCAGGTTTCGTGGAGGAGATTGACGCCGATCAACTGGAAGTTACCCGGACGGCACTTCAGAACAGTGTCCTCTCGCTGGAACGCCAGGTGGTTGCCGCAAGGAACCTGCTGAAGTACCAGATGGGACTCGACCGCAATAGGGTGATCATCTTGAAAGACAGCCTTACAGAGCTTGTGGAAAAGATCGACTTCGAGTCATCCCTCAATGCCAGCCTTACCCTGGAGGAGAACATCGACTACCAGATACTTCAGGAACAGGAACGGCTGGCCATGATGGATCTGAAGCTAAAAAAGAGCGAATACATGCCTACACTGTCAGCGTTTTATTCCCTCGACTATACTGCACAGAGGGATGAGTTTAATTTCCTGGACAGGAATGAGAGCTGGTTCCAGGCCTCCGCAGTCGGGCTTTCACTCAATATCCCGATTTTCAGCAGTGGATTGCGACGTTCGGGGGTGGCCCAGAAACAACTCGCTTACCAGCAGGCACAGAACAACAGGAATTTCGCTGCCGAAGGTTTGCTGGTGGAGTTTCAGCAGGCCAAGTATGATTTTGCCAATGCGCTGGAACAGTACCGGTCGGAGCGAAGGAATCTGGAGCTGGCCGAAAAAGTAGTGACTGTTACCCGTGAAAAATATGACCAGGGCCTCTCTTCCAGCCTGGAGCTTACCCAGGTGAATGACCAGTACCTGAATACCCTGAGCAGCTACACCACTTCGATGGTGGAGGTGCTGAATGCCAAAATCACCATAGACGCATTAATGAACAAAATATAAAAGCTAAGAGATGAAAAATACCATTTACATCACAGTGTGGGCCATCAGCCTGGCCATGATCTCCTGCACACCTTCAGATCCTGCAAAGCAGGTGGATGCCTACAGGAAGAAGATCAGCGAGTATGAGCAGAAAATCGAGGAGATCGAAAATGCGTCTGGCAACCTGTCCTCAGGGGACACAGGGACGCAGGCTATTCCTGTAGAGCTATCCGAAATTGAGCCCCAGCGGTTTTCAAGGTATTTTGAAGTAACCGGATTGATGGAGTCCGACCAGGATGCCACCATCAGCCCGGAAATCAATGGGCGGATCGAGGAGATCCGTGTGAAACGGGGCCAGAGGGTGGATGCAGGTCACCTTCTGGTGAGGCTCAATTCGGAGCTTACCGAGAAGAATATTGCAGAAGTAAAGACCAGTCTGGAACTTGCCACCCGCCTCTACGAAAAGCAGGAAGAACTTTGGGGGAACCAGATAGGTAGTGAGATTCAGTACCTGGAGGCTAAAAATAACAAGGAAGTGCTCGAAGCCCGCCTGGCCACGCTGGAGAAGCAACTGGCCATGGCCTGGATCACTGCACCCTTTTCAGGTATTGTGGAGCACATCGGAGTGGAAGAGGGTGAGCTGGCTTCTCCGGGGATGCCTTTGCTCCGGCTGGTGAGCCTGGACAGGATGCGGGTTACTTCCAGGATCTCCGAAGCCTACCTGAACCAGGTGAAAGAGGGTGACGAAGTGGAGCTGCGGTTTGCCGCCTATCCCGATATGGTCATACACGAGAAGATCAGCAGACTCGGAGAGGTCATCGATCCCCAGACCCGTACCATTACCCTGGAGGTTGAATTGAAGAATCCCGATAAAAAGCTCAAGCCCAATATGCTAACTGCCGTACGTGTTGAAGATTATCGCAGTGAAAGTGCGATGGTGGTGCCTTCCATTATCCTGAGGGACGATTTCAACGGTACTTTCCTTTACCGGGCAGTAGAGGTGGATGGCGGTATGGTAACGGAGAAAGTATATGTGGAGACCGGGATTACGGTGCAGGACAGGACAGAGGTCATTTCAGGAGTGTCGCCGGGCGACAGGGTGATCGTGAAGGGATACCACCTGGTGGGAGACGGCACACAGGTTATTAACACAATCGGATAAACGCACACCATCATGGAGACTAAGAAATACAGGGAGTTCAGACTCACCTCACTGGCACTGAGGAACCGGAATACCATTTTTCTGATCACAGGGGTGATCATTCTGTTCGGTCTGATATCCTATAAAAACCTTCCCAAGGAGCTTTTCCCCGAGATTGTGCTCCCCACAGTGCTTGTGCAGACCATCTATCCGGGAAACCCGCCACTCGATATCGAGAACCTCATTACCCGGCCCATTGAGAAAGAGGTGGAAAATGTGAAGGGTGTCAAAGAGGTCACCTCCACCTCCTCCCAGGATGCATCCCTGATTTTTGTGGAGTTCAATACCGATGTGGATATAAAAACGGCCCTGCAGGATGTGAAGGATGCGGTGGATAAAGCTAAAAGTGAGCTGCCCAACGACCTGCTTCAGGATCCCCTGGTGGAAGACATCGATTTCTCGGAATTTCCCATTATCAATATCAATCTTTCAGGTGATTACAGCATCGAGGAACTGAAAACTTTTGCGGAATACCTGGAAAACAGGATCGAATCTGTGCCCGAAATATCCAGGGTGGAGATCAGGGGTGTGGACGACCGTGAAATCAAGATAAACGTGGATCTCCGTAAACTGGAAGCGTTTGAGCTTACCTTCGATGACATTGAATTTGCCATTGCTCAGGAGAATGTTTCCATCTCCGGAGGGGAGATCAAACTGGGCGATACCAGGCGCTCGATCCGGACGGTGGGGGAGTTTGAATCTGTCGAAGAAATGAGGGATATTGTCGTAAAGCGGGACGGTCAGTTTGTGGTCTACCTTCGCGACGTGGCCGATGTGGTGGATGGTTATGAAGAGGCCCAGACATTTACCCGCCTGGACAATCAGCCCGTGGTAAGTGTGCAGGTGATCAAGAAGAGCGGCGCCAACCTGCTTGCTGCCACCGATCAGATATTCCTCATCCTGGAAGAATCGCGGAGCAACGGATCCCTCCCTGCAGAGCTGTCCCTGACCCTTACCAACGATCAGTCGGAAATGATACGGATGCAACTTAGTAACCTGGAGAACAGCATGATCATGGGTGTGATCTTCGTCATTCTTGTGCTCTTTTATTTTCTGGGTACGCGGAATGCCCTGTTTGTCGGTCTGGCCATTCCCATGTCCATGTTCCTCTCATTCGTGGTGCTCAACGCCCTGGGCATCACCATCAACCTGATCGTATTGTTCTCACTGATCCTTGCCCTGGGACTGCTGGTGGATAATGCCATCGTGGTGGTGGAGAACATTTACAGGTTCGTCGACAGGGGATTCTCTCCTTTCCGGGCTGCCCGCCTGGCAGTTGGTGAGATTGCCTACCCGATCATTACCTCCACTTCAACCACTCTGGCCGCATTCCTGCCACTCGCTTTCTGGGTTGGAGTGACCGGTGAATTCATGAAGAACCTTCCGATTACGCTGATTATCGTGCTGACCTCCTCACTTTTTGTCGCGCTGGTTATCATTCCTGTATTTTCAGCCACCTTCATCCGGATCGGTCCCGACAGAAAGGACAACATGCCCAACGTGCGCCGGGGAGTGATCATCGCAGGGGGGATCATGGTCCTGGGAGGTCTGTTTTATCTGATAGGATGGAATACTGCAGGCTCCCTTGCCATGATATTCGGGATCATCGGAATGCTTAATGCCCTCTTTTTTCGTAAGGCCGAACAGTGGTTTCAGGAGGTGTTCCTGGTCTGGCTGGAGCAAATATACCTGGGGATACTCCAATTTGCCCTGCGCAGGTGGAATCCGGTGTTCTTCTTTGCCGGTACGTTCCTGCTTCTTTTCTTTGCCATCGGGTTCTTCACCGCCCGGGACGTAAACGTGGTCTTCTTCCCGGATAACGAACCCGCCTACATCAACGTCATTACCGAGATGCCCATCGGGACCGATGTAACCGCCACCAATGAATTCGTGCTTCAGCTTGAGAAAGATCTTGAAGAGATCATAGATCCGTACCGACCCATTGTGAAATCGGTGCTTACCACGGTGGGTGTGGGCAACGAGCAATTTGAATCCGGGAACGTTCCCTACAAGGCACTTACAACCGTCACGTTTGTAGAGTATGAGTTCAGGAACGGGATCCTGACTTCGGACATCATGCGTGAAATAAGCGACCGGATGCTGGGAAGGTACCCCGGTGTGAAACTGGCCATTGAGAAGGACCAGACGGGCCCGCCGGCCGGTGATCCCATCAGCCTGGAGATCACAGGTGATGATTTTGAAACACTGCTGGCTCTGGCTGATTCGGTGGTTCAGCGGATCGATCATTCCGGAATTGAAGGAATCGAGGGCCTCAACATGGACCTGGAGGTGGGGAAGCCCGAATTGCTTATCAGACTCAACCGGGATAAGGTCCGGCGCTACGGCCTCTCCACTTTGCAGGTGGCCAATACCCTGCGCACAGCCCTGTTTGGCAGGGAGGTGTCGGACTTCAAGGTAGGGGAGGAGGAGTATCCCATCAACATGCGCCTGAAGGAAGAGTACCGCTACAATTCCGCATCGCTGCTCAACCTGACCATCCCGTTTGTGGATAACGGACAGACCATCCAGGTTCCCCTCTCTGCGCTGGCCGAAGTGGAATACCGGAGTACCTACGGATCGGTGAACCGAAAAGACCTGAAGCGGGTGGTGGGTATCTCTTCCAATGTCATTGAGGGATATAATGCCACGCGTATCAACACCCAGCTGGCTGATCTGCTCCAGTCTGTGGACTTTCCGGAGGGGTATGGGTTTAACTTCGCAGGTGAACAGCAGGAACAGATGGAATCGATGCAGTTTCTTGCAAGGGCCCTGCTTATTGCAGTGATCCTGATCCTGGTGATCCTGGTCACCCAGTTCAATTCGCTGGTGAAACCCCTGATTATCATGGCCAGCGTGTTGTTCAGTACCATCGGGGTATTTGGCGGAATTGCCACCTTCCGCATGGATTTCGTGGTGGTCATGACCGGGATCGGCATTGTATCGCTGGCGGGCATCGTGGTGAACAATGCCATCGTTCTGATAGACTACATCGAATTGCTGAAGAGAAGGAAGCGAAAGGAGCTTGGCCTCAAAGAGGGCGAATTCCTGCCGGTTTATGCTGCGGCAGAATGCATCGTGGAGGGGGGGCGGACCAGGCTGAGGCCGGTTTTGCTAACGGCCATTACCACTGTACTTGGACTGATACCCCTTGCCATCGGGTTGAACATTGATTTCGCAGGTTTGCTCAGCCGTTTCGAACCCAATCTCTATTTTGGAGGGGATACGGTGATTTTCTGGGGTCCCATATCATGGACCGTGATCTTCGGTCTCACCTTTGCAACCTTCCTGACCCTTGTGATCGTCCCCGTCATGTATAAATTGACGGTGAATGCAAGCAAGGTAATCAATACCAGATTGATCCGGCTTCGGAAACAGGATGACACGAATGCCCAATGATCCCCATCAGGAGCCGGGCCGGGCATTCCCGGCACCGTATACAAGAAACGCCCGGTCGTGCAACCGGGCGTTTCAATTTCATTCTCAAAAGAATACCTTATTCGGAGACAATCTCAAAAGGAACCTCCACCTGAACCTCTTTGTGAAGTTTCACCGTAGCGGTGTAGCTGCCGATCTCCTTGATCAGGTCATTGGTAATGGTGATGTCTTTCCGCTCCAGGTTGAATCCCTTTTCGTTGAGCGCCTCGGCGATCTGGATGGTATTGACCGATCCGAATATCTTACCTTTGGTACTTGTCTTGGCTCCAATGGTGAGGGATACCTTTTTTAACTCCTCTGCCATTTCCATGGCAGCCTGTTTCAGCTGTTCCTCCTTGTGTGCCCGCTGGCGCAGGATCTCCTCATGTACCTTCCTGGCCTGTGCAGTTGCATTGATGGCATATCCCTTCGGGATCAGAAAATTCCTTGCATACCCGTCCTTCACAGATACGATGTCGTCCTTGTGACCCAGGCTGGGCATATCCTGTTTTAATATTACATCCATTTCAAATTCCTCCTTCTATTTTAACATATCGGTAACATAGGGAAGCAGCGCCAGGTGCCTTGCACGCTTGATGGCCACAGCCACTTTTCTCTGGTATTTGAGGGAGGTCCCTGTCAAACGCCTGGGGAGGATTTTACCCTGCTCGTTCAGGAATTTCTTGAGGAATTCAGGGTCTTTATAATCGATGTACTTGATCCGGTTCTTTCTGAACCTGCAATACTTCTTCTTCTTGATTTCAACCGTTGGCGGGGTTAAATATCGGATTTCTGAATTGTCCTGTGCCATTATTCATCCTCCTGCTTTAGTTCCGCTGATTTTCTTGCTCTTTTCTTCTCGCTGTAAGCCACTGCATATTTCTCCATTTTCATGGTCAGGAAGCGGATGATACGCTCATCGCGGCGGTATTCCGTTTCAAGTCCTGCAATGACCTGGGGCTCTGCCCTGAACTCAATCAGGTAATAAAAGCCAGTGGATTTTTTCTGGATGGGATAGGCCAGTTTCTTCAGGCCCCAATCCTCCTCGTGCACAATCTCACCTTTGTTATCGGTGATGTACTTCTTGAATTTGCTGACCGCTTCCTTCATCTGGCTTTCAGACAAAACGGGAGTAGCAATGAAAACGGTCTCGTACTGATTCAACATGTAACTTAAATTTTATGGTTTAAAAAATCGACTGCAAAAGTAGAAAGAATTTGGATAACAGCAAAGAAACCCACCTGTTTATTTAACGCCGAATCTTATCCGTTCGCTTTTGACCTTCGACCTATGACCTTTGGCTTTTAACTTTCGACTAAAGTCTTTTTCCTTTTCTCCTTTTTCCTTTTTCCTTATTATCTTAGCAGCGCTTATGGAGAGATTCATTGTATCGGCTCGAAAATACAGGCCTGCAACCTTTGCAGATGTGGTCGGTCAACCCTCCATCGCCACCACCCTCAAAAATGCCATCCTGAACAACCACCTGGGTCATGCATACCTGTTCAGTGGTCCGCGCGGAGTGGGTAAGACAACCTGTGCCCGGATTTTCGCAAAAACCATCAACTGTACCCAGATCACCGAATCGGGCGAGGCATGTAACGCGTGTGAATCGTGCCTCTCTTTCAACGAAAACAGGTCCTACAACATCCATGAGCTGGATGCGGCTTCGAACAATTCGGTGGATGACATCAGGACCCTCACCGAGCAGGTGCGGATCCCCCCGCAGATCGGGTCCCACAGCATCTATATCATTGACGAGGTGCACATGCTTTCGCAGTCTGCCTTCAATGCCTTCCTGAAAACCCTTGAAGAGCCACCTGTACACGCTGTATTTGTGCTGGCTACCACAGAAAAGCATAAGATTATCCCGACCATCCTTTCCCGTTGCCAGATCTTTGACTTCAACCGGATCCGGGTGGAGGATGCAGTGGACTATTTAAAGCAGATCGCCGAAAAAGAGGGCATTGGATTTGAGGAGGATGCACTCCATATCATTTCCCGGAAATCCGATGGCTCCATGCGGGATGCGCTATCCATCTTCGATCAGGTAGTCAGTTTCTCCGGAAAACAAATCACCTACAAGCACGTCATTGAGAACCTTCATATCCTCGATTACGACTATTATTTCAAACTCACCGGCATGCTCCTTGAAGGGGATACTTCCTCTGCACTGCTGCTCTTCAATGAGGTGCTGCTGAAAGGTTTCGATGCCCGCAATTTCATGGTGGGTTATGCCACACACCTTCGGGACCTCATGGTGTGTAAGGATCCGGAGACCGTTCGGCTCATGGAGGTGGGTGCGGGCATCAGGGAGAGGTACCTGTCGCAGTCGGAGATCGTGCCGCTTTCCTTTCTTTACGAGGCGCTGGATATCAGCAACCAGGCAGATATCCAGTTCCGGACCAGCAGGAACCAGCGGCTCACCATCGAACTGGCCCTGGTGAAATTATCCGGACTGGTGGAGGATCAAAAAAAAAAAGAGGTAGCAAGTGATCCCGGTTCCATCCCGCCGGAAAAGGAGTCTCCAGCGGTTGAGAAACCGGATGTTTCCCATGAAGCGGCTGCAAGAAGTGGTTCCGAGACATCAAGCATGGTCTCCCGGAAGTCATCCATTTCCATCAAAGAGACCCTGCTTGGTTCCGGTGCCAGGGAAGAGGCTCCCGATGATTCATCCATCGAAAAACGGGAGGAGGGGGAAAGCGGTTCGTCCGTAACCGAACCTGCGGATCCGGATCTGATCCTGAATGCATGGAACTCCTATGCCCGGTCGGTTGAGAAGAGCAAACCGAGGATATACAGTACCCTTGTAAACAACAAGCCGGTAATCAAAGCAGACGGAACCGTTCAGTTGATGCTGAACAGTGAAGCTCAGCAGGAGAATTTTATCAAAAAGATCAGGCCGGAACTAATTGCTTACATCAGGAAAGAGACCGGACAGGAACATGTGGAGATCGAGACCGGGCTTTCGGTTGCAGAAAGCAACGGGAAAAGGATCTATACCGAGCAGGATAAACTCGACTATCTGATGAAGAAAAACCCGGATCTGGGAAAATTAAAGAGCCGGTTCAGTCTCGATTTCGACGATTGAACATAAAGGAGTATTAATTGTAATTAATTACGTAACGACCAACACATAAAAATTTAAGTATGACAGGAGAAAAGATTACCAACCAGGCAGGGAGTCTCAGGGTCCCTGATTATCCTATTATTCCTTTTATCGAAGGGGATGGAACGGGTCCTGATATCTGGGCAGCTTCGGTACGGGTATTTGATGCAGCCGTCGAAAAGGCTTATCAGGGAAAAAAGCAAATCGTCTGGAAAGAGGTGTTTGCAGGGGAGAAGGCTTTCAACATGACAGGGAAGTGGTTGCCAGAGGAGACCCTCGATACCATTCACGAGCACCTGGTAGCCATCAAAGGCCCCCTTACCACCCCGGTGGGCGGTGGCATCAGGTCACTCAATGTCGCCCTGCGGCAGATTCTTGACCTTTACGTGTGCCTCAGGCCTGTAAAATATTATCAAGGAGTGCCTTCACCGGTAAAAAACCCTTCGACCACCGATATGGTGATATTCAGGGAGAATTCCGAGGATATTTATGCCGGGATCGAGTGGATGACAGGGACCGAAGAGGGTGAGAAAGTGAAGCAGTTCCTGCTCAAGGAGATGGGTGTTTCCACCATCCGTTTCCCCGAAACTGCATCCATCGGGGTCAAACCTGTCTCCAGGGAAGGGACCACCAGGCTTGTCCGTGCAGCCATCCAGTATGCCATACGCAACAAACTTCCCTCCGTGACCCTTGTGCATAAAGGAAACATCATGAAATACACGGAAGGACAATTCAAACAATGGGGCTACGAACTGGCAGAGAAGGAGTTCGGTGATCTGGTCTTTACCTGGAACCAGTACGACCGGATTGCGGAGAAGGAGGGCAAGGATAAAGCCAACCAGGCACAGGACGAGGCCCTTAAGGCGGGTAAGGTCCTGATCAAGGATGTGATCGCTGATGCCTTCCTCCAGCAGATCCTGACCCGGCCGGCAGAGTATTCGGTCATTGCCACCATGAACCTGAACGGGGATTACATCTCCGACGCACTGGCAGCCATAGTCGGAGGGATAGGGATCGCACCCGGTGCCAATATCAACTATGAATCGGGCCATGCGATCTTCGAAGCCACGCACGGAACCGCTCCCAAATATGCCGGACTTGACAAGGTCAATCCCGGATCGGTCATTCTGTCAGGTGTGATGATGCTTCAGTATATGGGGTGGAACGAGGCGGCAGATCTGATTATCAAGGGACTTCAGGCAGCGATCGCAAAAAAGAAAGTTACCTACGATTTTGCCCGCCTGATGGAAGGTCCCACCGAGCTGAAATGTTCGGAATTCGGAACCGAAATCATCAACAATATGTAACCCCCTCATCACTAACCACTAGTCACTAACCACTAACTACTAACTACTAACTAACTACTAACTACTAACTACTAACCATTAACATCCTAACATACCTTAACCTTTCACCTTTTAACTTTTAACTTATTTATTATGTTATCGAAGAAAGTCGAAGAGATACTGAATGTTCAGATACAGAAAGAGGATTACTCCTCACAGCTTTACCTGGCCATGGCCTCCTGGGCCGAGAATCAGGGACTGGCAGGAGTGTCCGAGTGGTTATATGCCCAGGCAGAAGAGGAGCGTATGCACATGCTTAAGCTGGTCCGCTACGTGAACGAAAGGGAGGGCGTTGCCGTCATCCCAGGCCTGGAGCAGCCACCTGCAGAATTTGGTGATATCCAGGTGATGTTCAAGAAAGTGCTTGAGCATGAGCAGTTTATCTCCCGCTCAATCAATGAGATTGTAGCTGTCTGTAACGAGGAGAATGATTATACGACCCATAACTGGATCCAGTGGTTCGTGACCGAACAGATTGAAGAGGAGGCATCGGTCAGGACCATCCTGGACAAACTGAACCTGGTGGGCAAGAACAACCTCTACATGTTCGACCGGGACATCATGTCCATGAGGGGAGAGGGTGAAGAAGAAGCCGAAGGCTGATCCTCCCTGCCTCTTCTCTTTCATAAACTGTTTGCCATTTCTTCATGGTTCCCGGATTGGTATGATATTTGGGAGACCAACAGGGATTATTTTGGTAAATTTGCACTTTCAACAACATTACCACAATCATAAAGAGTCAGGATCATGGACGTAGGTAAGATCATCGGGAAGTTTCTGGGAAATAAGGCCGACAGGGACATGCGTGAAGTAATGCCCCGCGTGGAGGAGATCAAGAAAGTATACGAAACCCTGCTGAACATCAGCAACGATGAGTTGCGCCAGCGTTCAGCTGCTCTAAAGAACAGGGTGACCGAACATGTTTCAGAGGAGCGGCAGCGTCTCGATTCTCTAAAGCTGAAAGCAGAAGATCCCGATGTGGACGTGGTCGAGAAGGAAGCGATTTACCAGGAGATCGATATACTGGATGAGACCATCGACGAAAGGTACGAAGAGGTGCTGAAAGAGATCCTTCCGGAAGCATTTTCCCTCATCAAGGAAACCGCCAGGAGATTCAAGGAAAACGAAAAGATCGAGGTCTCGGCCCTGGATTACGACAGGAAGCTGGCTGCCTCAAGGGAGTCGATTGAGATTAAAGGAGAGAAGGCATTCTGGAGCAACCGTTGGATGGCCGGCGGAAATGAGATTACCTGGGATATGGTGCACTACGACGTCCAGCTCATCGGTGGTGTTGCCCTGCACTCCGGTAAGATCGCGGAAATGGCCACGGGGGAGGGAAAGACCCTGGTGGCCACACTTCCGGTATTCCTGAATGCACTTACAGGCAAAGGAGTGCATTTGGTTACGGTCAATGATTACCTTGCAAAAAGGGACTCCGAATGGATGGGCCCCATCTATGAGTTTCACGGGCTCACCGTTGACTGCATAGACAAGCATCAGCCCAACTCCCAGGCGAGAAGGGACGCCTACAATTGTGACATTACCTTCGGCACCAACAATGAATTCGGTTTCGATTACCTGAGGGACAACATGGCCCATACCCCCCGGGAACTTGTTCAGCGGAAACACAATTTTGCCATTGTGGACGAGGTGGATTCAGTGCTGGTCGATGATGCCAGGACCCCACTCATCATTTCAGGTCCTGTGCCCAAGGGGGACAACCAGGAGTTCATGGAATACAAGCCAAAGGTTGAAAAACTGGTCACGGCGCAGCGGCACCTGGTCAATTCCATGT
>Ga0209536_100010376_pt1 | contig 13755 bp, 10 predicted proteins | sample DeeMarSeWOR28_12_FD_187461 | JGI IMG/M metagenome (GOLD analysis project Ga0209536, IMG submission 187461) | Marine sediment microbial communities from White Oak River estuary, North Carolina - WOR-2-8_12 (SPAdes) (version 2) | ecosystem: Environmental > Aquatic > Marine > Intertidal zone >...
GTCTACGTCCACTGCTATGGGGGAATCGGACGCACCGGGACGGTGGTGGGCTGCTACCTGACCCGGCACGGTATGAGCGGGAAGGAAGCGCTGGAGGAGATCACACGGCTGCGGGAGGGGACACCGGACGGGTGGATGTCTTCACCGGAGACGGGCGCCCAGCGCCGCATGGTGCGGGGTTGGTCGGCAGGCAAATGACCCAGCGTCGACTGCTAGCCATCCTCGCCCACCCCGACGACGAATCGTTTGGTATCGGCGGGACGCTGGCCCGCTATGCCCGTCAAGGCGTCGAAGTCCACGTGTGCACGGTGACCGATGGCGCGGCGGGGGCGACGGATCAGAATTCGCCGACGGATGAGAAGCCACCGCTGGCCCAGATGCGGCGGGAAGAACTGGAATGCGCGTGTCAGGTGCTAGGGGTGAACTTGCACGTTCTGGCCTATCGCGACAGCGGCATGGAGGGCACGCCGGACAACCAGCACCTGGAGAGCCTCTACATAGCCGACCTGGATGAGGTAGCCCACGAGCTGATCCGTATTGTGTGCCAGACACGTCCCCACGTGGTGATCACCCACGATCCGACTGGCGGGTATTTTCACCCCGACCACATCAAGGTCCACCAGGCGGTGCGCCGCGCCTGGACCTACCTTCAAGATGGCACAGCTTTCTCCTGGCTTGAGGCACAAAGCTGCGAAGCGTGGCGTCCGCAGCGGTTGTACTGCAGCGTCATCCCGCGCTCGGCGCTCAGGTGGTTCGTCACCATTATGCGCCTGCTGGGCCGGGACCCGCGCCATTTTGGCCAGAATCAAGACGTAGACCTGACCCGGGTGGGGGTACCCGACCAAGAGATCCAGGTGCGCTTGGATGTGGGTCCCTATGTCCTCTTTAAGGAGAAGGCCAGCGCCTGTCACCAGAGCCAGGGCGGGGGCGGCGCCCAGCGCTGGCTGCCGGCCTTCTTGCGCCGCCGGTTTATGCGCTACGAGTTTTTTATGCAGCTTGAGCCGTCCGGGGCCCAACCACACAGCGAGTTGTTCGAGGGTCTGGAAGAGGATAGCTAGTCACCCCAGGCGGTGAGCACCTCTTTCCGTCCAGCCTTAATAGCGCGCAGCAGGGCATCCTGATCCACCGGCAGGCTCATCACGCGCACGCCGACAGCGTTATAGATAGCATTGGTCACAGCCGGGCTGGTGGGGATGCTGGGCAATTCGCCGACGCCTTTGGCTCCGTATGGGCCATCGGCGGTTTCGTGCTCGACGATGAAGGAGATAATCTCAGGGGTTTGTTTAATGCTGGGCATCTTGTAGCGGGCGAATACATTCGTCCAGGGTACGCCGTCCTCCAGGATGTAGTGCTCGGTAAGCACGTTGCCGATGCACATCACGATGCCCCCTTCGACCTGGCCTTGCAGGGCCTGGGGGTTTATGGCCCGGCCCACGTCGTGAGCGCCAACTACCTTGAGCACCTGGACCTGGCCCGTCTCGATGTCCACTTCCACCAGCGCGGCCTGGGCCGCAAAACTGAACGCGATGTGCATGTCACCGCCGCTACCCAGCGGCTGGGTCTCGGGCGCCGAGTACTCAAAGGAGAGCCGGGTGGGACGCCCCTCTTCCTGTGCCCAGCGGATGGCCTGCTCGACCCCGACGGTTCGTCCGGCAGCGCGAATCTGGCCATCCCTGAAGGACAACTGATCGGGGGGTACCTCCAGGTGCTCCGAAGCAACGCTGGCCAGCAACTCGCGCATGCTGCGCGCCGCATAACGGGCAGCGTTGCCGCTGACGTAAGTCTGGCGGCTGGCGGTGGTGGGCCCGCCGTCAGGGGTGAGCTCAGTATCCGAAAGAAGGACGCGCACCCGCCGGTAGGGCAAACCCAGTTCCTCAGCGGTTATCTGGGCCAACACGGCGGGCAGCCCCTGCCCCATCTCAGCTGAAGAGGTGCGGACTTCGGCCATGGCACCGTGCAAGCGGTCCACCCACACCTCAACTTCAGCCTCGGCCTTGTCAGGCGCACCGCCACCCAGCCCCGTGTTCTTATAGGCCACCCCCAACCCCCAAGCCCGCACTTTGTGGGACGACTCAGGGTCCCCCATCGCAGACCAGAGGTCGGTCGGTTTGAGGTCGACTGCGCGGGCCTGGCGGCGAAGCTCGTCCTCCACCTTCTCCAGGCACTCCAACAAACCCACACTCTCGCGCAAGACCTGGCCGGTACAGGTGATGGAGCCAACCCGCAGTGCGTTGAGCCGACGAAAGGCGATAGGGTCAAGCCCCAACTTACGGGCCAGGATATCCATGTTGCTCTCGACGGCGAAAGCAGATTGCGTGACGCCGAAGCCCCGGAAAGCGCCGCTGGGCGGGTTGTTGGTATACATGGCGTAGCAATCGATCTTGACGTGAGGCACGTCGTAGGGACCCGAGGCGTGGGTGGTGGCGCGAGTCATGACTTTTTCGCCCAGGCTGGCATAGGCGCCGGTGTCGCCGTAGAGTTCGGCTTCCACGGCGGTCAAACGGCCGTCCCGCCTGGCTCCGGTTTTTACCCGGATAACGGTAGCGTGCCGTTTGGGGTGGGTCATCAGTGACTCACGCCGCGTGTAAAGCATTTTCACCGGGTGGCCTGTCGTTTGGGCCAGCAGCGCCACGTGGATCTGGCCCATCACGTCCTCTTTGCCACCGAAGCCGCCCCCCATCAGCGTGCCGGCGACTCGCACCGCCTCAGGCTCCAAGCCCAGGCTGGCCGCGATCTGATCTCTGTCAGCGTAGGGGATCTGGCTACCCACGTACACGGTGACCTTATCGTGCTTGGCGGTTGGACCGCTGGGTGCGTCAGGGTCTGCTCGCCTCCCGTGGTGGGAGGGATCATAGCCAGCCGGCACCCCGATGGCGCACTCTGGCTCCAGAAAGGCATGCTCGGTGGTCGGGGTGCGGTAGGTACGCTCGACGACGACGTCCGCTTCGGCAAAGCCACTCTCTACGTCGCCTTTGCGCACCTTGATGTGTTTGAGCAAGTTGCCGCCCGGGCGTTCGGCGTGGACCAGTGGCGCGTCCGGTCTCCGGGCGGCCACAGGATCGGGCACACAGGGCAAGGGCTCGTAATCGATCTGGATGAGGTCCAAGGCTTGCGCAGCAATCTCGGGCGAGTCAGCAGCGACGATGGCCACAGCGTCACCCACATAGCGGACCACATCGTAGCAAAGAACCGGCCAGTCGTTTTCGATGAGGCCGTGATTCTTGGCGCCCGGCACATCCTGATGGGTGAGCACCGCCCGCACACCGGGCAGCGCTTGGGCGCGGTCCGTTTGGATGGATAGGATACGAGCGTGAGGCACGCCGGCCCGTTTGGTGCGTGCGTAGAGCATGCCAGGGAAGTGGTAATCGTCGGTGTACATGGCTCTGCCGGTCACCTTGTCTGCCGAGTCTTGACGGGGCAAGGCCCGGCCGACGACGTGAAGCGGCTCTTTGGTGCCAGGCGGTTGAGGATCCGGGGCGGGAGGTTGGGCCTGGACCCCCAGCGCTCCAGCGGCGGCTTTGATGGCATTGATCACGCTCACGTAGCCTGTGCAGCGACAGAAGGTATCCTTGAGAGCAGCTTTGATGTCGCCGTCGGTCACGGCCTCGCGGGCCTTGGCTTTCTCGTCCAGAAGGGCAGCACCGGTCATGATCAAGCCGGGCGTGCAAAAACCACACTGCACGGCGCCGTAGTCAATGAAGGCCTGCTGCAAAGGGTGGAGGGTGGGCGCCGAGGATTGATCAATAGGGAGGGGAACTGCCCCGTGCGCGGCCCAAAGCGGGCCCAGTCCCTCAATGGTCAGCACCTGGCGTCCCTGGGCCTTGAAGGCGGGGAAGATGCACGAGTCGACCGGCTGTCCATCCACCAGGACCGTGCAAATACCACACTCCGCCTCGTTGCAGCCGATTTTGGTCCCGGTCAGGCCCAGATCGTAGCGAAGGACTTCGGCCAGGAAACGTGACTCAGGGACATCCAGCTCTACGGGGTTGCCATTCACGGTCATTCTCAGCATAGACATGTCACTCATTCCTGATCTGCGCTGTACTTTCCGTGGGGCCACCGGGCGATGGACTCACCCGGCTCGGTCAAGCCGGCGAGGGCGCGTTCGGCGGCCTTTGCCAGGGTTTGTGGCAGCAGGGTCCGGATCATCTCGGCGCGATACTCGTCCGTGGCGCGGTGGCGGCTGGTGCGCAGGTGTGCCTCACCGAACGCTACCTCGGCCGCCTGGATGTAAGTTTCGGAAATCGCCGGCTGATTGCAAAGGAAGCCCATGGTTTGGGCCGCCAGGAAGGGTGTCGGCCCGGCCGGGCCAATGGCCACACGCGCGTCGAGGAGACGTTCGCCGGCCTCGTCCAGCCTGAGGCGGACGGCCATGTTGATCACCGGCAGGGCCACCCCCTGGGGACGCATCACCCGCTTGAAGGCGCTCCCCTCACCCGGCCCGGTGGCGTGAAAGCGCAGCCTGGTAATCAGCTCTCGCGTGCTGTCAATCGCCGATCGGCCCGGCCCCAGGAACAGCGTCTCGATGCGAGCCCAGCGGCTGAAGATACTGCCACCCGCCGTCTCCCCATCTCGGCCTGCTATCTCGGCTTCCCCCCCCAAAGCCAGCAGGCTGATGGTCCCGTCAGCCGCCGGCAGCGCGTGGGCAACGTTCCCCGCCAGGGTACCCACGTTGCGCACCTGAGGCCCGCCGATGACGCCGCAGCTCTCGGCCAGGCACGCCCCACCGCGCGCGACGCGCGGGTCGGCTGTGATTTGGGTGTGCGTCACCCCGGCACCGATAACCAGATAGGGTGGGTCTTCGACGATTTGGCATAGGCCAGGAATGCGGGTGGCGTCAACCAAGGCCTCGACGGGGGATCGGTGGCCAGCCTGCATTTCCAGTATCAGGTCGGTGCCACCGCCCACGACCCGGGCGCGACCGGCGTATTGATCCAACAATTCAAGCGCTTCTTCAACGGAATGGGGGAGGTGATAATGTTTCCAGAGCGTCATGATTCTAAATATCTTGATTTGCTCGGGTTAACCAGCTTGCAGTGAAATAATTCAGTCAGCATTCAGATACATTTACGGAGGTTCTGGCGCCGAATCTTCGCCAACAGTGTCTCGGATTAGCTCAAGCACGGGCCACGAAGCTCAGAACAAAGACCGCCAGGCTACCGGATTTGGGCTGACCTGGCGTTGTTCGGCTACCGAGAAGCTGGAGTGATAGGATGGGCTGAGGAATTGTACCTTACAAGAGTTCATCCGTCAAAAGAGAAAAAAGTCACGTCGGTGAAGGAAAAGATGACCTTGCAAGCCTCCGGCAGTGTGCTACAATAACCCTCACCAGCGATTTCTTGGTCAACGGTGCTTAACACTACAACCATAGTCACGAGCGGCGAGCATTCTGCCTGTACCAATCGATGCGGCACAGGTGAGCCCGTCAAAGGCTTCGTCGTGAGCCTTCGACAAACTCAGGATGACAACCAATTCTGTAGAAAGTTATAGGCCATAGGTTAAGCGAGGTTATGGTATAAAGTATCTGGAGGTTCTATGCTGGTCTTACACGCTCACTGGCAACCTCCGCGTTCCCCAACTGATACGGGGGGTGTGTTGTTTTGGACCGAAACGTCGGAGGCACCGCAGCCCGCCAGCCAGCGGGGTCGGCTGGCCAAAAACCCAAGGCCAAAGGACCACCCCTTTTGTACGCCACCAAGCAGATTGGGCCAGATTAGCGAGCTTGGCATTCAGCACGCGGAAGCTAGACCGGGCCAAGCCACGTTACGGCTGCCCACCACCCGCACCGGTCCTCAGCCGTCTCCAGCCCTGCTGCACGACTGGGACCTGGACGAAGAGACGCCTCCGTTTTTGGCGCCCTGGAACGTCCAGGGCGTTTGGCTGCCGGCTGCCCAGGCCCTAATCGCCCTTGCCGGATTGCCAGGGAACGAAGCGCTGCAGCCGTCCATCGCTTTGGCCGCCGACGCCCGGTTCTGGCGGGTGGCAGCCTCCCTGGTCCTGGAAACGCTGGCGGCTCAGAAACTGGCGCCGGTGCTGGCTCCTGCCGACCCCAGCGGACATACCTTTCACGCTCGCTGGCTGCCGGTGTTGGACGGGCCAAAAGACGCCCAACGCCTGGCGCGATTAGAAACGGCCATGCCGCCTATCTGCCGCGCCGAGGCGGGTGAAGCACTGGTGTCTCCAGGTATGCTACTGGATAGCTTCCTGAAGACAGCCGCCGACGCCCTGGCCCGCCAGTGGGGCCGCTTGGCGGCTACCTCACTCAAGGATGATGATCCGGCCCAGCGCTGGCTGGATGCCCTTTTCCACGATGACCCCAGCGTGGATGCTTCGCCCGCCCAACTGCAAGTTTTGGCCGGTAGCCATCGGGCCTGGATGCGCAACCTGCACGTGGCAGGCGACGCTGCCTTCCGCGTCGCCTTTCGGCTGGAAGCGCCAATCCAGCAAACGGCTACTTCGGCGGAGAGCAAGACCGAGGCTGACTGGGCCAGTGATTGGCAGCTTCACTACTTGCTGCAAGCCCGCGACGATCTTAGCTTGTTGGTACCCGCCGACGGGGTGTGGAAGACGCGGGGAAATGTTCTTAAACGATTGGGGCATCGCTTTGAGCAGCCCCAGGAGAAACTGTTAGCTGGCTTGGGCTATGCTGCTCGCCTCTTCCCGTCCCTCACCAATAGCCTAAAATCGGCACGCCCGGAGCGTCTCACCCTGGACAGCCAGCAGGCCTACACCTTCCTACGTGAGGCAGCCCCTCTGCTAGAAGAGGCCGGCTTTGGCGTGCTGGTGCCGCCCTGGTGGAACAAGCCGGGCACCCGGTTGGGCGTGCGCCTGCGCTTGAGACCCTCCCAAAGTCCGAGCGCCGACGTCATCCCCAAGAGCAAGTTGACCTTCGAGAACCTGGTCCATTACCAGTGGCAGCTTTCATTGGGCGACACGCCCCTCACACGTGAGGAGTTTAAGGCGCTGGTCGCCCTCAAATCGCCCCTGGTGCAGATTCGGGGACAGTGGGTGCAGCTAGATCCTGAGCAGATCGAGGCGGCCATTCGCTTCTGGGAGAAGCAACAGCAGGAGGGGGACATCAGCCTGCAAGAGGCACTGCGGCTGGGGCTGGGCACCGAAGCCACCGGTGGTAACGGGCTGCCGCTCGAAGACGTGGCCGTGGAGGGCTGGCTGGCGGATTGGCTGGAGCGATTCACCGGCCACCAGCAGTTGGCTGAGCTGCCGCAGCCGCCCAGCTTGCGAGGTGAGTTGCGTCCCTACCAGCTATATGGCTATTCCTGGCTCACTTTTCTGCGATGCTGGGGGCTGGGCGCCTGCCTGGCCGACGACATGGGCCTGGGCAAGACGGTTCAGACTATCGCCATGCTGGTACGCGAGAAGGAGGAAAAGGGGGAGCTGCCCGCCCCGACACTATTGGTTTGCCCCACTTCGGTCGTCACCAACTGGGAGCGGGAGGTGCGTCGCTTCGGGCCTTTGCTGACCACGCTGGTGCACCAGGGCCCGAAACGGCTGCGCGGCGAGGAGTTTCTCCAGGCGACGAGGGAGGTGGATATGGTGCTGACCAGCTACGCCATCGCCCGCCGCGATGCCGAGACGATGCAAGCCGTCTCCTGGCTGGGCGTGATCCTGGATGAGGCCCAAAACATCAAGAACCCAACGGCCAAGCAAACGCAGGCGGTGCGCCAACTTGCGGCCGATTTTCGCCTGGCCTTGACCGGCACGCCGGTGGAAAACCGCCTGTCGGAGCTGTGGTCGATCATGCATTTCCTCAACCCCGGTTACCTGAAGTCGCGCCAGGCATTCCGCCAGGACTTCGGCCTGCCCATCGAACGCTATGGCGACGAAGAGGCGACGCAGCGGCTGAAGACGATGGTGGGCCCCTTTATCCTGCGCCGGGTGAAGACCGACCCAAGTGTCATCCAGGACTTGCCCGACAAGATAGAGACTAAGGTCTACAGCCGCCTGACCGAAGAGCAGGCCACACTGTACGAAGCGGTGGTGCAGGACTCGCTGCGCAGAGTGACCGAGAGTGAAGGCATCGAGCGACGCGGCCTGGTGCTGAGTATGCTGATGCAGCTCAAGCAGATATGCAACCACCCGGTCCAATACCTGCACCAGGCCGATGGGGCTGAAATAGATGTGCTGGATTTGGCCGACCGGAGCGGAAAGCTGGCCCGACTGTCGGAGATGTTGGAGGAGGTTATCTCGGTCGGTGACCGGACCCTGATCTTCACCCAGTTCGCCGAGATGGGCCACTTGCTGCGCGCCTATCTACCCCAGGCACTGGGTTGCCCGACGCAATTCCTGCACGGCGGGGTGCCGGCCAAGAAACGGGACCAGATGGTGAAACGCTTCCAGGAAGACGTCCATGACCCATTGATCTTCATCCTGTCTCTCAAGGCGGGCGGAACGGGCTTGAACCTGACCCGCGCCAACCACGTCTTTCACTTCGACCGCTGGTGGAATCCGGCGGTCGAAGACCAGGCCACGGACCGGGCGTTTCGCATCGGCCAGACGCGTAACGTGCAGGTGCACAAGTTCGTCACGGTAGGCACCATGGAAGAGATGATCGATGAGATGATCGAGAGCAAGAAAGCACTGGCCGAGGCGGTGGTGGGCAGCGGTGAGCAATGGCTGACCGAGTTGTCCACCGACGACCTGCGCGACTTGGTGCGCTTAAGAAGGTAGACGGTAGACTGCCGTATACTGGAGGTGCAGCATGGCACGAAGACGCTACAGCTACTATGGCTATTACTTCGAGCCCACTAAGCCGCTGGAGGTTGAGGGGGGCATCAAGGCTCGCAGTAAGCGGGGGACTTTCGCCAAGAACTGGTGGGCTATGCGCTGGATCGAGGCCATGGAACGCCTGGTGGACGCCGGCCGGTTGAGTCGAGGACGCACCTACGCACGCAAGGGGCAGGTAATCTCTATGGAGGAGATGAAAGGGGGAGTGACCGCTCGCGTGCAGGGATCGCGACATACGCCCTACAAGGTCAGCATCCAGGTAAAACCGCTAGGCGAGGCTCAATGGAAGAAGGTGATCGACGCCCTGGCCGGGCAAGCTCTTTTTGCTGCCCAACTACTGGCCGGCGAAATGCCTCAGGACATCGAAGAAGCCTTTGCCACCGCTGGTGTCAGTCTCTTCCCCGACCAGGCGGGTGATCTGACCACCAATTGCTCCTGCCCCGATTGGGCCAATCCCTGCAAGCATGTGGCCGCCACCCATTACATCCTGGGCGAGCAGTTTGACGAAGACCCTTTCCTTCTCTTTCGCCTGCGCGGACGGAGCCAGGAGCAGATAGTAGAGGCGATGCGCCAACGACGTGCCGACCAGGAAGTCTTTGAGGACGAGATGGAAGAGGCAGAGCCAGAAGAGATCATCCCCCTGGAAGAGACGATCCCTAACTTCTGGGAGATGGGAGAGCCTCTGGAGCCATTCCCGGTGGCCATCAAAGCTCCAGCCATCACGCTCCCCATCCTTAAGCGGTTGGGCGAGCCGGCCTTTGTAGTCGGGGTTTCCTTGCAAAGTCAACTCGACCCGGTTTACCAGGCAATCACCAAAAAGGCTCTGGCGGCTGCCTTCGGGGACGGCGAGGCGCAGGACGAAGCAAGGGCTGGGGAGAGCGTGTAATCAGGGTGACCTGGCGCTCTCCGGTTCTCGAGAACCCAGGATGAGAAGTACCCGTTTTCGCGGTTGACAGGATCAAGTGGCTTGCTGTTGGACCGCCCCCTAAGCCATTTGGGCCAGCAGCCTCTGAAGGGATTGATGCGAAGCACAGCTATTTAGCGAGAGATCTTTGGCGACTACATCAAGCCGGCAGAGCTTCACTAGGCTCCGGCTCAGGCTCGAACTTCAGCCCGTAGACACTCTCGCCGTTCTGAGCCCGGACAGGTTCCCAACTGGGCTTCAGGTGCATACCCAGTTTCAAGCCGTTGACGGAATCCGCCTTGACTTGACCCATCGCTTTTACGCCATTCTCAAACTCGGCCACGCCGATGATGAGAAAGCGTTGATCAAACCCCCACGGCAAATTAAAGATCTGCGTGAAGGTCAGCAATTTCGCATCGCCTTCTGGTTTGATTTCCTCAAACTCCCGGCCCTTACAATTCATGCAGCGGTCGTGATACGGGTAATGAATCCTGCCGCATCGCTTACACTTGTATGCTACCAGATCAATTTCATTCACTGGTCCACTCTCCTCAGCACGAATGCCAGGACGTTATTGCCGAAGCCACCAAAATTTATAGTAAGGCCCGTCTTGGCATTCTTGACCTGCCGTTCCTTACTCACTTCGTGGCGCAGTTGCCAGACTATCTCGACGACCTGAGCTACGCCAGTCGCACCGACAGGATGCCCCCTTGCTTTCAAGCCACCAGAAACGTTGATGGGGATCTGGCCACCCAGCTGGGTCTTACCTGCAGCGGCTGCTTTGCCTCCTTCACCCTTTTTGAAGAAACCGACGTGTTCGCTTTCAGCGATTTCAAGGATGGTGAAAGCGTCGTGCAACTCTGCCACGTCTATATCACCAGGTTCTACTTTAGCCATTGCAAAGGCCTGTTTAGCAGCCAGGGTAACCGCTTTTAGATCAGTAGGATCTTCACGCTCCTGGAGCGCGTGGGTGTCTGTGGCCTGTCCAAAACCTGCAATGAGAATCGGCCGTTTCTTGGCATTCTTCACCATATCAAGCGGACAGAGCACTACGGCAGCGGCACCGTCACTCACTGGACAGGCGTCATAGAGATGCAATGGCTCGGCTACGGGTGGGTTGTTTACGATGGCATGCGGGCTGTCCAGAATGCCCTCACGCGTGATGACCATCTCCACGTGGGCGTATGGATTAAGGGCTCCCATCTTCTGGTTCTTTGTAGCGACCTGCACCAGCTGCTCGCGAGTGACGCCGTATTTCTCCATGTAAAGCTGAGTGAACATGCCCGCCATCCCGGGCAAGGTGACGCCGTAGATATATTCGGCCAGTGGATGGGTCAATGTAGCCACGAAGTCGGTGGCGCGCCAGCCAGTGACCTCGCGCATTTTTTCTCCACCTGCGACCAACACGGCGTCATAGTAGCCGGAGGCAACAGCAAGCAAACCGTTCTTTATTGCAGAGGCTCCAGAGGCTGGGCCATTCTCCACCATATCTGCAGCTGCCGGGAACAAGCTAAGCCGATCGACCAGCGCGCTGGCAATCGCGGTTTGATGCTGCAGAATGCCAGCGCCCATGTTGGCAACATAGACGGCATCAACAGACTTGTCACCCAGCCCCGCATCATCCAGAGCGTTTAGGGATGCATAGGCCAGCATGTCCATCAGACTATCTTCGTCACGCCGTCCGAACGGGATCATTCCGGCACCAATGATTGCCACATCTCTCATTCTACTACCTCCCCTTCAGTCCACAGATCTTCTGTGTGATGGTGTCTTCGTCGGCAACAATGATCGCTCGCGTGGCGACGTCAAGCAGTTCCTTGGGGACCGGGCGGTCACCGACTACCAGACGCGGTTTGGCCGCGAAGTATAGTTCCCGGGTGAGGCGATAAGAGGTAGCGCCCCCCAGCTCGTGTTGATAGTCAGTTTGCTTCTCCAGACCGTACTCGATCATCCAGCGCCTGAAACCGATGGGGCTTTCGGCCGTGATCCAAACCTCTTTCTGGCCCAGGTACTCGATGTGGTGTTCCATTTTGGCAGCGAACAGATGCGCACCAATGCGTAGGCCGCGGTCGATAGCGAGCGTATGCAAACTAATTCCGATATCCTCATTCATCATGCGACCGTTCACAATGCCCACCAACATGCCATCTATCTGACCAATGATGCAATACTCGTTACGCACCCGGTAACGATACCAGCCGAGCAGCTCGGCGTACAATCGAACGCCCACAATATCATAGTAGTCTCGTTCAATCGTCAAAGCTGGACGTACCCCTTCGAGCAAGACAGGTACATCTCGCCTGGAGACTTCGCGGACTACCAGCCTTTTGCCGTTGGCCAGGGTAATGACCTTAGGAGGATATGGTGCTTGATAGACCTCCGGCGCTCTCAAGACCGCTTCAAGTTCCATGTCGATGGCCATGATAGGTTCTCCTTTCGGTAAGCTTACCTCCGCTCGAGATCTGCCCCTTCCCGCCGCCAGATCTCAGTAAGAGGAAAGTGGTCTGAGAAAAGCCACGCCCCATAGCCAACCGGGTTCCTTGCATCGGCATCGTCGATCAACTGCACCTCCAATAGATGCGTTAGTCGAGGCGTGCCAATCAGATCAGCATAGCACTGAACCAGAGCACGGTCCAAGGCCGCAACCAGCGACTTGAAAGCACCGGTCTTGCGTTGAACCCAGACGATCACGTAAATCACCGTGGTACGCGCTGTCTCGCCGAAGAAGTAATCTTCCGGCGCAAAGTCGTACTCGTCAACATAAGCGGCTTTAACGCCTTCATCCAAAGCCCCCAACTGTTCAGCCACATGGCTGGCTAGATCGTAGTGAAAATCACTCCAGGCGCTGCGATGGCTTTGCTGTAGGAGGACTGACACAGCTTGAGAATTGTCAAGGCCCAGTCTACGGGCTACGGAGTCCAGCGCTCTGGTCAAGGCAGCTTCAGCCATGTTGGACACATCCGAGACGGCCAGCAAGGGGGATGTAAGGGTGGCGCTCTCGGTGTCAGCTTGTAACGCTGAAAAGACCTTAGTCATTGCTGCATTCTCCTTTCATCGTAGCCCCAGCAAGAACCTTCTCGGATCATCGGCTACGCACTTCGACAAATGCCCTCTGGTCCGCCGGCCGCCTTTGGCTACGCTCTCCTGTCCGGGCGATGTGACGGCCAATCCAGGGTATCCCTCCCGAGCAAAAAAACCTGCAAAGGGGGCTACCACACTCTGAGCATATCATGAGATCCATGAAAGTAGCATAAAAAACTTACCCCACCTCGTGAAAAAACCATGAAAAAACGGCGGCTCTCGCATTGGCGAGGCCGCCGCAGATGTCTGATGGGGCTGATCCCAAGACTATGGCCTAATCTCCCTCGGGGCAGGCCAGCATGTATCCGATCCCCGGTGAGGTCAGGATGTACCGGGGATTCGATGGATCTGCTTCCAACTTGCGTCGCAAGTACCGGATATAGGCGCGCAAGTAATCCACGTCATCCCGATACTCCGCCCCCCAAACTGCGGTCAGCAGGTCTGGATGCAACATGACCCGGTTGGCATTGAGGGCCAACTCGCGGAGTAGGGCGTACTCAGTGCGGGTGAGTGATACCCCTTCACCACGCATTTTGACAGTATGACGGGCGAAATTCATCTCCAGTTCGCCGCATGTCAAGGTGGCGGTGACCAACTCCTCAGGTCTTCGGACGCGGCGCAGGACTGCCCTGACCCGGGCCAACAATTCCCTGGCACTGAAAGGCTTGGTCAGGTAATCATCGGCGCCCGCATCGAAACCAGATAACATATCAGTCTCTTGGGCCTTGGCGGTGAGCATGATGATCGGCACGGGGGAGAACTCGCGGATACGGCGGCATACCTCGTAACCGTCCAAGTCGTGGGGAAGCAGAATATCCAGCAATACCAGGTCGGGCTGCTCCAGGGCCACCATGTCGATGGCCGGGCCTCCGCTCGTGGCGGCGATTACCTGGTAGCCCACTGCCTCCAGCACTTCGCTGACCAGGCGCACCACCCGTGGCTCGTCCTCTACGACCAGGATTTTCTCGATCATCTTGACACCTCCCCTGCGCCCGCACACACATCTGCCCCCTACGACACCCGCC
>Ga0209536_100010377_pt1 | contig 13755 bp, 4 predicted proteins | sample DeeMarSeWOR28_12_FD_187461 | JGI IMG/M metagenome (GOLD analysis project Ga0209536, IMG submission 187461) | Marine sediment microbial communities from White Oak River estuary, North Carolina - WOR-2-8_12 (SPAdes) (version 2) | ecosystem: Environmental > Aquatic > Marine > Intertidal zone >...
TGGTCGCGGTCGGCGACCGGGTATATGTCACGCTGGGCTTTAATGCACCGCTGAGCGAACTCGATGCTGGTACGGGCGAGATTCTGCGCACCTTCGAGGGCACACGGTTCACCGACGAAATCCTCTACGTTGACGGCACGCTGATAGTCGCGATCAACAAGGCCCGCCAGGAGCCGGGTGACAAATCGGGCTCGCCCGAGCCGGTGCGAAAGTGGGCGGCTGCAATTGACGCCGACACCGGCGAGATGTTGTGGAAGAGGGGGGACTACGTTGGCCTTCGCTCGAAGACGGGGCCGATGGAACGGATAAGTCACCTGAGCATGGCCGCAGGCGATGGCCATGTGTTCTTCGTTGATGGCGATCGGATAATCAGTCTTAATCTTGCCGACGGCAGCGAATCCTGGGCAGTCCCACGACCGGCAGTGCCGCAGAACAAAATGCGATACGACATCCGGATCACCGACATGTGCACGCTCGTCTACCACGACGGGATCGTTTACTTCGCCCAGCTCGACCCGGACCGCCAGATCGACTGGCGCGAGATTCGCGGCAGGCTTCACGCTTTCTCCGCCGCAACCGGTCGGCAGCTTTGGAGACGCGAATGCTCCTCGTGGGGCTGGGCTCACCCGGCGGATGTATTCGTCATCGACGGACTGGTCTGGATCAGCGGCTTCAAAGACGATTTCTACCTTGGTCTGGACCGAAAGACCGGCGAGATAGAACGGAAGGTATCCAACTACAAGGCCTTCGACAATGCCCACCACCATCGCTGCTACCGCAATAAGGCGACGCCGCGTTATATCATGACCAGCTTCCGCGGACTGGAATTCATCGACATTGCCTCAGAGCATACGGACTTGAACCATTGGGTGCGCGGGACGTGTCGCCTCGGCTCGATCCCGTGCAACGGGATGGTTTACAGCCCGCCGCACCCGTGTGACTGTTACATCAGCTCGAAGCTAAATGGCTTCGTCGGCCTGCTGCCGGCCGGCCAAAGTGACACCGTCACCCCACCGCGACTCAGCAAAGGCCCCGCATACAACGAAATAGTCAATAGTCAATCGACAATAGTCAATCCTGATGTCTGGCCCATGTATCGCCATGACCGGCAGCGCAGCGGATCGACTATGGCCGCCGTTGGCGCACAGCTCGAGCAGCTATGGCAGGCGGATCTCGGCGATGAGCTGACCAGTCCCGTGGTGGCTGATGGTCGGGTCATCGTGGCGCTGACCGACAGCCGCCAGGTAGTTGCTCTGGACCGAACCAGCGGCCGTGAATTATGGCGCTTCGGCGCCGGCGGAAGAATCGACACGCCGCCGGCGATCCACAAGGGTCGGGCCATCTTCGGTTGTGCCGATGGAAATGTATATTGCCTGCGGGCCGAGGACGGCGCGCTCATATGGCGATTCCGAGCCTCGCCGCATGACCGGTTGATCGGCGCATTCGGCCGCCTGGAATCTGCATGGCCCGTCCACGGCAGCGTGTTGGTACAGGATGACAGCGTTTACTGTACAGCGGGCCGGTCGTCATTCTTGGACGGCGGCATCTACGCCTGGGCACTCGACCTTGAAACGGGCGAGGTAATCTCGAGTGAAACACTGAGCAGCGACCACGATGCGGAGGTCGCCTGGGGCCGGGACCAGACTGTCGACACGGGTGTACTCTCGGATCTGCTGGTCGCCCACGCAGACCAGATCTACCTGCGCCAGCGACCGTTGTTCGGCGAGGCAAAGCAGACGGGAGTCTCGGAGCACCTGCGGTCCACCGCGGGATTGCTCGACGACAGTTGGTTCCACCGGACGCGCTGGTTTCTCGGCGGCGTTCCGTATGCCGAGTATCTGGTCTTCGATGACCAAGGTGTCTGCGGCGTGCGGGCGAGAGAGAAAATCGGCGGCTACGGCGGACACTTCACGCCCGGGAAGGGGGGCTTCGAGCTTTTCGCGGCCGATCTGGTTGAGCCGCAGCGGCGCGGGGTTACTCCGAAGGCCGAGGCAAGGCCCAGGGTCTCGAACCGACAGTCCGGCAGGCCAAGGGGCCCATCGCAGACGCCGACGGTGCGAAAGCCGAACGACCGCTGGTGCGTCAGGGTGCCTGTTCGCATAGCGGCAATGGTCATCGCCGGCGAGATGCTTTTTGCTGCCGGTACCGACGACGTGCTCTACCCCGGGGACCCATGGGCCGCCTACGAAGGACGAAAGGGCGGAAAGCTCATGGCCTTCTCTGTCAACGATGGCGAGAAAATCGCCCAATACGAGTTGTCCGCCGCCCCCGTCTTCGACGGCATGGCGGCGGCACACGGTTGCATCTATCTGTCGGCGCGTGGCGGAAAGCTTATCTGCTATGCAGGCGAGTGACAAGACAGTAGCTGAACAAATGCACAGACTGAGAAAGCAGGAAGGATAACATCTCTTCCAAACATGTCGCGCCCTTAACCCGCATTGCTCACAGCCCTCCGGCTGCAATCGCGTACCTCATGCCATCTCCTGGACTTGTCTTGATCGCCGACTTCGACGTATTTCAATACGCCTTCACCCGGCTCACTGCGACAAGTCCCGGATCTGTCACAATCTACGCGATTTCGCTACGGAGTTTGTGAGAAACCCGGGTTAGAACGAATCTGCTGACCACTGGATGACCGCCACGTCGTACGCCGGTATGCTGAGATCAAGTCGGGTGACACGGTCTTTGGCCTGGAAGTTCAAGGGCCGCTGGCTGCGCAGTTCCCGACAGTGCTGAAAGTCGGGCGATAGATTCCTGACCTGTACAGTTCCTTGCCAGGACTCCCCGGAATGATTGGCAATGGCAACGGTTCGTGCATTTGCAGAGCGCGTGCTACACCACTGCACGGGAATTCCCTCGATGGTGATGGGCTGCACGGTGTACATGACCCTATCGAGCATGGCCAGGGCGAAGTCGCCTAGCGGAGCCCTTTCACTGGCATACCAAGGTGACAGGCAGGTGTATACCTCGCCACTGCCGAGGCGGTTGCGCACGATAAGCGGGGCATGGTTGTGGTTGCTTATGAGGACCTCGGCCCGGCCCTGACCGCTGAGCTCGGAGGGGAAATACAGATAAGGTTCGTGAATGGTGTTCTCGCCACGGTCTGTCCAGGCACGGCCGACGCGGAGCTCCGGTTGCATGGTCACCCCGGTCAAAGCACTGTGTTCAGGACGGGCCATACCCGCGGCCCATACCAAGGTACCGCCCCGGCGCACAAAGGCCTCGATCTTGGCCTGCAGTGCACCAATCACTTCCAGTGGACCGGCCAGGATCAACACCTCATAGTGCGCCAGTACGTCTTTTGACGCCTCATCGGTCAAAACGTCGATGATGTCACCCCAGCGGCTATCGGCCATAGGACGATAGGGAGAGGTTTCCATTTTCTCTTCCGCCATCACGCGTCTGGCCTCCTTACGATCGCGGAAACGGCCAAAGGGAACCGGAGGTGGCGCGCGGTACACATGCTCGTCTTTGGCCACATACAGACGTTCGACACTGGACAGGGCAAAGGGGCTGGCCGGCGGGTCATCCACGGCAAAGGCGCCAAAGGGCCAGGGCTGCATCACAAAGGTGCTTCCCGGAAAGGCGGCAGCAAACAAGCCGTCAATGCTGCGATCACCGGGCCGATAGGGAATACGCGCATAGTTCCAGGCCTCGTTTTGGCTGCGCCAGTAGGCCGGCGTAATCCAGCCGTGATCACGGGGCAGCATGATGGCCACAGGACGGTCTGGCTTGCCCGCTGCCACGCGCTTGCGAAAGGCACTGAACTCCTCCAGGGCCGCCCCGAGGCTGCGGGGCAGGTCGTCGCCAGCCTCAGGCTGCGGCGGGCGGATTGCCTCAATGGCCAAGAGTTCGGCCCCGCTGAAATAGCTCATATAGAAGTTGCGTAGAAAATAGCGCCTCCCGTAGTCAATATCGAGGCCGCAGATCGCGCCCCACCACTGGGAGAAATCCACGCCCCACTGACAGCCGAACTGACGCGCGGCCCCTCGGGCAAAGGCGATGCCTGTAGACAAGTCTTCCACGTCATCGTTGGTGCGCTCGATGAGGACCATCTCGGCGCCGGTCTTGGCGAAGGCGTGCAGCGAACTGGCGTAACCGGCACGCCCCCACAACCTTACGCCTTTCGCCTCGGAGGAACGGGCCGCATCCAGGGCCTCGTTGAGGCGTTTCTCAAAGAGGCCGTAGGCCTCAGCATGCGTCTGGGGGTCTTCAATCAGAAGTCTATAGGGAAAGGCCACCCCTGCACTGTCCTCCTCCACAATAAACTCCCAAATTACCTTGCGTGCTTCCCCCTCTGCGCCGTCGATATGGCGATTCACCTCCTGCTCCTGGGTGAAGACCTTATCCGGCGTGGGCGAAGGTCTGCCTGGTCGGTTTATATAGCGTCGATCAAAGGACTCCGGATGTCCCATCATCTGCAGGGCCACATCCCAACCCCGTTTTCTCAGGGCGCGCAGCTGTTCGACGGTGACACCCGGATGGACTTCAACCAGTTCGCACAGGTCACCGGTGTCCAGCCAGTCGAGTACCTCGGTATTCTCCGGACTCACAGAGACCATGATGTCAACCGCGAATGCATTGATTGAAAAGACAGACACTGCCATCATGAGGGCCAACTGTAGATGACGCATGTATAGACACTCCTTAAACACAGGTACCCTTGTGAAACGAGTATGTTGGGAGGCAGAATGTACGAAAGAAACATGTTCTGTAAGTTCATAAGTCAAGGTCAGGCCCTGGAACGTCCCCTGGAACGCCCACGATAACCGCCGCCACTTCTGGGCGCACGCGTCACGGTCTCACCGCGTCTGCTCGGTGATCGTCACGAGCCGGTCGGCGCGGACGTCGCGCACGACGTCGAGGCCGCCGCCGATCCAGCGGACCTCGATGCGGTCGACCCGCTCGCGAGTGCCCAGCCCGAAGCAGAGGCGCTTGCCGTAGTCGCTCTGGTAGCCGCGGCCGCTGTGCACCTCGTCGATCTGGGTCAGGTCGCCGGCGACCACCGTCACCCTCGCCCCAATGCCGTCGCGGTTGGTCTTGGTGCCGCGCAGGCGCACCTGGAGCCAGTGGTTGGCCTGCGGCGAGTCGTTTCTGAGGATCGTCGGCCTCTGCCGCGAGTTGAGCACGACCACGTCGACGTCGCCGTCGTTGTCGAGATCGCCGAAGGCGGCGCCGCGGCTGCTGAGCTTCGGCGCGAGGCCGTCGCCGCACTGGTCCGACACGTCCTCAAACCTGCCCCTGCCGTTGTTCATCAGCACGAGGTTGCGTGCGCGATAGCTCGTCGTGCCGTCGAAGGTGTCAACGTTGTCGATCAGGTGCCCGCAGGCAATGAAGATATCGCGGTCGCCGTCGTTGTCGAAGTCGATCACCCCGTTGCCCCAGGTCACGTGGGCGTAGGAGCCGGCCCCCGCATTGGTCCTGCGGGTCACGTCCTCGAAGAGGCCGTCGCCCGCGTTGTTGTAGAGGGTAGCCAGTTGCCGCTGGTAGGAGGTCATGTGGAAGTCGAGCCGCCCGTCGTTGTCGTAGTCGGCGCACTCGATGCCCATCGTGCCCTGCGGCACGCCCTGGGCGTCGTAGGCCAGCCCCGCGATCAGGCCGACCTCGCGGAATCGGCCCTTGCCGTCGTTCTCGTATACGAGGTTGCCGCGTAGGTCGCTGCCCACGATGATGTCGGTATCGCCGTCGCTGTCGTAGTCGGCGCAGATAGTGCCCATGCCCGCGCTGTTGTATCCGGCCACCCCCGAGGCGGCAGTCACGTCGGTGAAGGTGCCGTCGCCGTTGTTGCGATAGAGCACGTCCGGCACGGGAGGGTAAAACCGCGGCCCCACGTAGGTCGGGTGGCCCCATATGAGCGAGACATCGTGCGCCTCGTAGGTAAAGTCGACGTAGTTGCTCACGTAGAGGTCGAGGTCGCCGTCGCCGTCCATGTCGAGGAAGCAGGCTCCCGCGCCGACCTCGTGGCCGGCATCGACGCCGGCCTCCTGCGTCACGTCGGTGAAAGTGCCGTCGCCGTTGTTGCGGTAAAGGACGTTGGGGCCGTAGTTGTTGAGGTAGAGGTCCAGATCACCATCGTTGTCGTAGTCGCCGGCACACACACCCAGCCCATAGCCCGTGTCACCTGCGCCCACCTGCCTCGTGACGTCGGTGAACTTCCAACCGCCGTCGTTGCGATACAGGGCGTTCGTCGGCGCTACCTTGGCCTCGGAGCCCTTGAGAGGGGCGCCATTGAGGAAGTAGATGTCCTCGTCGCCGTCTCCGTCGTAGTCGAGCAGTGCGAGGCCGCAACAAACAGTCTCGACGATATAGCGCTGGCCTGAGCTGCCGTCGGTGTGGACGAAAGCGATTCCAGTGTCCCCAGTGACGTCGCGAAGCTGGATGGGGCATGCCGCCCACGCGGCGGCGACGGGCCAGGCGAGACAGGCGGCGGCCAGTGTGCATCTCGCTTTCATCGCTCACCTCTAAGCTGCTGCCGCATGCGCGCATAGACTTTGTTCTCGGGGTCCAGTCTGATGGCTCGCTCGATGGCCGACAGCGCGCCGGCGCGGTCGCCGATCTTAGCGCAGGCCCTGGTTAGGAGTACGAGGCTCTTTGGACTGGGCTCGAGCTCCACGAGCCTTGCGGCGAGGGCCCTCGCCATAGGGAGACGCCGCCCGCTTGCCAGGTAGAGCTGCGCGAGCGCGCGGTATCCCTCGGGCCGCTTCGGGCCGAGCTCGACGGCCTTCTGAAGCGGCTTCTCGGCCGCATCGTAGCGGCGCGAGCGGAGGTGAAGGGTGCCCAGGAAGTAGTAATTTGCCGCTGCCGCCGGCTGCTGCTCGACGAGCTGCTCGAAGAGCTTCTGGATATCCACCTCCCGGTCCTGCTGTCCGAGGAGGACCACGAGTTGCGCCCGGCACATCATGTCGTCGGGGTCGATCTCGGCCGCCCTGCGCCACGAGTCCTCGGCGCGTCCTGGTCGCTGGTGCTTCAGGTAGACTTGGCCGGCGCCCAGACAGGTCTTTGCAACGGCCCGCCGTTCGAGGGACGGGCCGCCAAGGGCGCTGTCTCGACGGTCCTCCTCGCCCAGGGTCTTGCGATCCTGCGCATCCAGCTCGCGGAATCGCTGCTTGTACCTGTCGGCCTCGACCCGTTCGCCGAGCCGCGTGCAGGCCGTGAAAAGGCCGAAGTAGGCCTGGGTGTGGTTGGGAACGAGCTCGATCGCCACGAGGAAGCTCTCCTTGGCCTTCTGGTAATCCTTCGACTGGAGGTATCCCTGCCCGAGCAGATAGAAGGTCTCGCTCGAGCCGCCGCAGCTCTCGATGGTCTCTTGCATAACCGCGACGGACTCCTTGGCCCGGCCCAGGTCCAGCAGGGCCTTGCCCAGACGCTGACGTACAGCGGGCACATCCGGGGCGAGCTCCAGCGCCTTGGTGCACAGCGCGACGGTGCGCTCGGCGTCACCCTTCTCGAAGGCAATCGTGGCCAGCATGTCATAGGCCGCGGCCATGTTGGGGTCGAGCTCGAGGCTCTTGGCGAGCCACTTCTCGGCCGCAGCCGAGTCGCCCAGGTTGTAGTGCATGCTGGCCTTGAGGATGTGCGCGGCCGGGTCCTTCGGGAATTCCGCCAGGAGCCGCTCGGCGGTATCTGTTGCTTCCTTCCTCAGGGCCGCGGCCTCGACCTGCGGCCCGGGCTCGCCGGCGACGGCGGCTGTGGCGACGAGCGCGGCGGTGAGGATCGCGAGTCGCGCGGTCGTCATAGCTGGGCCCTCGGGCTCATCTCTGTGATGGCGGGCAGCGTGCTGTCGGCTTTGTTGACTGATAATGATAGGAAATCTGATTTCATAGCCATACGGTAATTATACCCCTTAATATCAGGGCAGATCAATGGACAAGATACTCTATCTATCCACACGTGGTGGCAAACTGCCCTGCTTCGCGGGCCAGTGACACGTCACGAAGGATGGACAGGAGGATGACCGACGATGGACGTCCGGCCCCTCGTCCGTCGTCCATCGCCAATCGTCCCTCGTTCTGTTACGGCCTGTACAGCCGGATGTCGTCGAAGTACATCTGGCCTGTGCCGCCGGCAGCCGGATTATTCTTGGTGCCGAAACCTATCGTGATCGTATCTACATTGGTGAGGTCCACACCCAATCCGCCAAAGGCGGACAGCTCGATAACCCACTGCGTCCACGGGACTACCTGTGTCGCGGCAGGATCGTCGTGATAGACAACAGCGTTGCCGTCGAGAGCGACAAACATTCGCTCAGGCGCATTGGCCGATTCGCCACGGAACCACAGTGACAATCTCGTAACGCCCTGTTCGGTCCATTCACGCGGGTAGACGAGCGTCATTGTTGCCTCCGACGTCTTTAGATTGTTGTCGTAGGACAACGGCATCGCCTGGGCGCCGCTGTGAGGATTGTTGCGCTCTGTGAGAGGAACATCCATGTTACCAACAAAGGCCCCGTTGTCCGTGGTTCCGAAGCCGTCGATCCACATCACATATATCCTGTTGCTTCCCGGCTCACCCTCGGCGATGTCATTGTAGGACTCAAAATCATCTACGGTAATGAAGTCTGCTACCGTGAAACCCCAGGTTCTACCTGTGCTGATCGTCCCGTCGGTGTTGTACTGATCGACGCGCCAGTAGTAGGACCCGCCACCCCACTCGACACCTTCGGACGGACTGTGCGTGGTCAGGCTCTGGCGACCTCGATAAATACCGGTCGTATCGGAGGTGTCGGCGTCCAGGACTGCATCTCTGTCTGTGCCGAAGTATACATCGTGCTCGGAGGCATTGTCCCCGGCCGACCAACTGAGGGGCAGGGCGTCTCTGAGGTCCGGGTTCGAACCATTCTCCGGGCTCGGATCCCAGGCAAGCAGAGGGTCGCCTCGCATGGTCTCTCCTATTTCCGGCTGCGACTTAGCATAGTTATAAATCCTGAAGTCATCCAGCGAGCCGTTGAAGTACGCGTCTGCACCGTACTGCGACCTGCCCAGCCAGTTACTCGTGGTCTCACCGAGACTGCTCGGTGTCAGCGATGCGCCGCCGATGTTGTTGGCGATAGGCGCGCCGTCGAGGTACAAGACGCTGGTGCGTGTGCCGGCATTAATTGTCACAGCGACATGGTGCCATCCACTGAGCAGGGTGTCCGGCGCTGTCGCCTGTTCCTCAGCTCCTCCGCCTCCAACCGTGATGGCGAAACGCATCGGCCCGCCTGTGCCGGTGCGCGGTGTAAGGAACATGTTGAAGGTCGTGCCGGTGCCGAAATCGAAGATACGCTGCCAGGCACCGCCGGCGTTTGAGAAGTTAACCCAGGTCGTGAAGGTCGAACTTGTGAGTGAGCCGATGACCTGTCCGATTGGCAGTGTGATGTAGTCATCGCTGCCGTCAAGTTTCACTGCGTCACCATCATAGCCTACGATCCACTCCGGGCCGCCTTCAAGCGTTCCATGATTGCCCTGGCCGGACCAATCGAGAGCGTTTGTGCCCTGGCCTTCGTCGAACTTCCACCAGCCGACAAGATTCGGGTCGGTGACGTCGATAACCGGAATGGTCGTCAGGCTCCACACGTCGCCCGTATGCGTTTCAAGGGCGTCGAACTCGTCCACACGCCAGTAGTACTTCTTGCCTAGTTCCAGCGTCCCGGCAGTGTAGGTTGTGGTCGCGGTGGCGCCTTTGTAGGTGTCGGGCGTGCCGGCTTCGACATCGGCAGGATTGTCGCCGAAGTACACATGATGCAACTTGGCGCCGTAACCTTCCGTCCAGCTGAGTGTCACGTCTGTGCTGACAAATCTGGCGCCATCAGCGGGAACCGGGGCATAGGCCTTCCTGGGCGGAACCGTGAAACTCCAGACGTCGCCCCTCCAGGGACTCTCGGCGTACTGATCGTTGACCTGGTCGATCCGCCAATAATAGGTTGTGCCCGGCACGAGCCCCTCGGGAAAGGGTACCCCGGCAAAACCGACCACGAGAAACGGCATCACCTGATTGCCTTGAAAAGCCTCGGCCCACCCTTCGTCGACGTCCGCGAAATTGTCACTGAAATACACGTCGTGCGAAACACCCAGACTTCCCGCCGCCCACGAAAGGTTCGCCCACGTATCTTCGTGGAGTGCGCCGTCAGACGGGCTCGGCTGCTCGGCCTTAAGCCACGCAGGAAGGACGCCTTGAAACAGGTCCTGCACTTGAGTCGCCGTCAGACTCCGGTCGTAGATTCGCACTAGCGAAATCGATCCGGTAAAATTGAACTGTGCCTCTACGCCCGAACCAACATTGTCGGCCTGCGCGGCGACTCTGATTATATTGCCGGCGTGGGTATTCAAATTAACCGGGTCCCTGACACTCTCCAGCTGGCCGTTGACGTAGACGCGCGCGGCAGAGCCGTCAAACGTATAGACGAGTTGCCACCACGTGTTGGCAGCGGGCGCAGGCGAATGGGTTCCCCACCAGCCCATATCCGGTGTGCTCCAGTGACCAACCGCGCCGAATGAGCCGTTGTTGCCGTAGTTGAAGGCGATGTTGGAGCCGGTCGGGCCCCCGCGATGGCTCCAGGAGACCAACGTTTCTTCCCCAGGTATTTCCGGATTGTAAGCCCACACTTCGATCGTACGATCACTGGATCCCACGATACTGTCTGTGGATGTCGGTCCTTCGAACCAGCTGCTTCCGTCGAACGTCACGGCCTTTACCCCGGCAACGTCTTCGACCACCGGAGCGCCGTTGGCCGTGAAGTCACCGAGAGTTCCGCTATTGGGCCATGTGGTTACGCCAGTACCGTAGGCCAGATCTTCAGCCGTGAGCTCGACCAGCAACTGTTCAACCACCGGTTGTCCATGCACCGAGGCTCCTGCAATACAAAGAAAGATGAAGATGGAAATGAGGTACTTCGATTTGCTCGACATAACGGTCCTCCTTCGCAAGACAAAGTTAAGAACAACAACTCACCGCTCAGAATCCCTAACACCTACTACTGATTGTGTACCAAATGACCGGTGCCGCGTCAAGGAAAACATCCGCCCGCGGCGGCATTTGGTGCAATGGATCTGTCATTGAAGATTCAGTTCGAACAGGTACACGCTCAAGGCAGATATCTGAATCTTTCTCATGTCAACATCGGCCTTCTTCTGTTCGATCTTAACCACGTCCGGCTTTCCGGGCTCATTAAATGATCCTTCTTCGGGTGCGGTAATCTGCCATGAACTCCGGCACGAAAAAGGTCTTGCGGGCTCAATATTGAGAGAGACCTCGTATTCCTGGTAAGTGGGATTCACGATCGCCACGGTCAGTTTCCGCCGGTCTGAGCTCAATGCAGCGGAGACGTCCAATTGATCGAACTCGCCGGTGGTTTCCACGGGGATTTGACCGAAGTTATTGCGATACAACTTTAGAACCTGTCCGGTCGCGGCCATCGCGGCGTGAGTTTTGCTCGCCTTGATGCAGCCGATGACATTGACCGTCTGGGCATAGTTGGCCATGTAGACAATGTCCGAATGGCGAAAGTACTCGTGCAGACCCCTGGCGATCCCAAGGGCATCCTTGAGAAAATACCGCGTCCCCAGCTCGCCGAAGACGTGCGGCCCATACCAGTAGTTCCATTCGGTCATGGCGATGCGGATGTCCTTATCTTCGAGAGTGTCCAGCTTGTCGCGCAGGTTTCGGTGGAAGTCTACCTTTCGTCTGATTTGCTCGGGGATCTGCGACGTGTGATCGGTCAGATCGGGGCGCTGCTGGCAATAGAAATGCTCGGCGATCAGGTCTATGTGGTTCGAACAGTTTGCGAGCAGTCCCTCGCTCCAGGGTCCGGCGTTGCCCGAGGCGATCTCCACAATATCAGGGTCTACCTTGCGCATGATATCAACGACCCAGTTGTGCTTCCGCACATAGTGCTCCATTCTCATATAACCCAATTGCCAGGAGCCGAACATTTCGTTTCCGATGCACCAGAACTTCACTGCGAACGGCTGGGGCGTACCGTTGTCGGCGCGCTTCTTGCCCCAGTAGGTATCGGTCGAACCGTTGGCGTATTCCAGTTGATCCGCTGCCGAGTATGCGTCTCCAAAACCGGTGTTGACCGTTACAAGCGGTTCGGCGTCGAGCATCCGGCAGAAGCGAATGAATTCGTCAAAACCGAAGTCGTTGTGCTCAACGCCCGTCCAGGCGGGATTCATGCGCGGCGGCCGGCGATCGCGGTCCCCGATACCGTCGCGCCAGTCGTAACCGCTGACGAAGTTGCCGCCCGGCCAGCGATACAGCGGGGCGTTGAGTTCCTTGAGCAGCCGCATTGTGTCGGCACGCATCCCATCGGTGTTGTCGGCCGGCATAAGCGATACTGTCCCCACGTAGCATGAGCCACTGGATGTCTTTATCTCGAGTTTACCTTCTGTGGTGTCGGCGCCGCAGGTGAATAGAAATGTATGTTTGACAAAATCATTATTGCTTACGCCAAATGAAACCGAATCCCGGTTCTCTCGCCCCTCGCCCCAGAGAAGCGTAACTGTGACGTCTGCATCCTGCTCCCGGGCCTTGAGCCAGAGGTAGCCGCGGTACTGCTTGTTCCTTACAAGGCCAAGATCGAGCTGCCGGATCCCGCCGCCGGCCTTGATCAAGGGAGTATGCTCGCCCACGAACGAGTCTTCCCGCACCATGCGCACCGAGTCTGCCGATCCGATGATTTGCCAGGGGCTGGCCGAGACCACGGGAAATGGCCGTTCTTTCGTGATACCACCTCCTCGATAGGGCCTGTAATCCGCGGTGATGGGGAAACAGAACTTTCTATCTTCGAGCATTTCAGCCCAGATGCCGCCGTAGATGCAGCGGCCGAGGTGTTCGATAAACTGGCCGTAGATGAATTCTGAGATCGGCTCTTTCGTCCTGGCCAGATCGACCGTAATAGACGGCTTTATCGTTTCACTAATTCGAAAGAGCTGATCGTCTCGCTGCCGGACGAGACAGGGCATCCGGTCATCCCAGTTTAGAATCATGTTCGAGAGAAACCAGCTCCTGCCTCTGTCATTATTGCCCTGGAAGAACAGATACGCTTTTCCGTCATCGTCGACGAAGACTCCCGGATGGCCCGACTCGCTGCTGTTCCATTCGTCGGCTTTACCATTAGGCAGAAGCGGCAGTTTGGAAAGCCGCTTCCATGCGACGCCGTCGCTGCTTACCGCGCAGCCGATCTGCTGAGGCTCATTGTTGTAGCCGCCGGCGTAGAACATGTACAGCCTGCCGTCGTGCTCGCAAACCGATGCTGCCTCGATGCACTTCTTCTCCCAGAACAGCTCCGGCTCTAATATCGAGTCACTACCCAACTGCTTCCAAGATTGGCGCCGAAAGCCGGATCCTACCGGTGAAGATGCGACGACTAGTTTCTGAATCTCGTAGGACGGATCGCGCGTAGCGCAGTAGAGCAGGAACGAATCCTTGAATTCGATCACATCGGCGTCGATGGCGCGGCCGCAGTTCCAAGCGCCCGTCGGGCGAAAGATCGGGTTGGTTTCGTTGCGGGTAAAATGTATCCCGTCGTTAGACCATGCGTGGCAGATCGCATCCTTCTCGCGATTGCCATAGGTCTGATAGAACAGATGTAGCTTTCCATCGCGGACCAGTGCGCCCGGGGCGCCGATACCGTTCTTCTCGTATTCGGCCTCGGGCAGCAATTCGCCGACCTTCTTCCAGTCGTTCAGATTCCTGCTCTCGGCGATGCCGATTGCGATTCCTCTGCCCGGTCGGCTGATCGTGTAATACATCAGATAGCGATCGCCAAAGCGAGCG
>Ga0209536_100010378_pt1 | contig 13754 bp, 11 predicted proteins | sample DeeMarSeWOR28_12_FD_187461 | JGI IMG/M metagenome (GOLD analysis project Ga0209536, IMG submission 187461) | Marine sediment microbial communities from White Oak River estuary, North Carolina - WOR-2-8_12 (SPAdes) (version 2) | ecosystem: Environmental > Aquatic > Marine > Intertidal zone >...
TGCGAGCATCATGCGCACTGTACGGGAAGTTGCACACCGCACTCCACTGGATTCTCGGGAAGTCAGTCTGTTCCGCGCCATGTCCATCGAAGTCGTTCGCTTCCTCGAACGAAAGGGTGTGCGGTGAAAATCCCAGGATACACGTCCACGGGGAGCAAGCGGCCCGAAGTTCTGTTCGGCTGTCCGGATGCCGATCCGCGCGCGATGCTACGCGCCGAGGGGTGTAGGTTGTGGGATGAGTTCGGGACAGAATACGTCGACATGATGATGGCATTGGGTGCCGTGGCTCTGGGATACGGGCATCCTGCGGTTGTCGCAGCCGCCGTGCAGGCTCTACGGGACGGAGCAGTAGGATCCCTGGCCCCGAAACTGGAGGCAGAGGTTGCCGAGCGGCTGGTTACAGTGGTTCCCGGTGCAGAGGCCGTACGCTTCCTCAAGACCGGAGCTGAGGCTGCAGCCGCCGCGGTGCGCGTGGCGCGGGTACACACTGCTCGTGACAATGTGATCACCTGCGGCTACCATGGTTGGTTGGACTGGTGCCAGGACGAGACGGGTGTTCCGAGTGGCGTCAAGCAGTTGCGGTGCACCATTCCGTTCAACGACGTGGCGGCGCTGGGTGTCGCTGTTGCACGACACTCGCCGGTGGCCGCGATCGTCATCGAGCCAGTAGTCGACGGTCCACCGACTGTAGAGTGGCTGTGTGCACTGCGTGAAACGGCGACCGCGTCAGGTGCCGTCCTCATCTTTGACGAAGTGAAGACGGCATTTCGACTGGCTGTTGGTGGTGCGGCAGAGTATTACGGTATCGTGCCGGACCTGACGGTGGTTGGGAAGGCACTTGGGAATGGGCTCCCGATAGCGGCTGTCTGCGGGCCGCTTGACCTAATGAGCGCGAGCGATCACACGTGGATTTCGTCCACTCTGGCAACCGAGTACGTGAGCCTCGCTGCGGCACGGGAGGTTCTCAGGGTGTTTGAGCAGACAGATGTAATCGGACATCTGCGATACGTGGGCAGTATGCTGGTCACGGGGCTCGAACGCCTGGCAGCTGGTTACCCTAGCACCATAGCCGGTGTCTGTGCCGTACCCGAGATGTGTTACCTGAAGTTCCGCAACGATGAGCTGTCGGGGGCAGTGGCGCTGCAGGCCGTACGCTTGGGGCTATTGTGGCGGAGGACTGCCTATAATTTCGTGTCATTGGCTCACACCGAGGAAGTGGTGCGCGATGTCTTGCACCGTCTGGAGGCTGCGCTGCAGCAAGTGGAGGCGACGTGCTGATAGATGTGCACGCCCATTTCTTTACTGAGTTTTCCGGCAGGTCCGACTGGCAGACTCTCAATTCAGCTCGCCTCCAAGCTGGTGCAAGGATCGGCATTACAGTCCACGTCGCTTCGATTCTGGGGAGCTGGGGTGCGAGATCACCGGTCTATTTCCCGTCGCCGGACGACGTGGCCCGCGCCAATGATGCTCTGATCGAGCTGATGCAGGACCACCCGGAGATACGTGGCTATTGCGTGGTGAATCCAAACTTCATTGAACACGCGATGAGCGAGATAGCACGTCGAATCGACCAGGGAATGATCGGCATCAAACTGGCGGCGAGCCGCCGCGCCGATGATTTTTTGCTAGATCCGATAGCACGACTTGCCGGGCAGCGAAGCGTACCGATACTGCACCATGTCTGGCATCACCGAAGAAGAGACTGGCCCGGGCAGGAGGCGTCGGACGCCATGGAGCTGGCACACCTTGCTGAGCGCCACCCCGAAACACGGTTCATCCTCGCACATCTCGGTGGCGGAGGTGATTGGGCCCACTCCCTGCGGGTCGTGCGCGAGACACCCAATGTTTGGATCGACCTCTCAGGCAGTGGGATCGACGTAGACATGTTGGACCGTGCGTTTGACCTACTCGGTGCAAGCCGCCTGCTGTGGGGCTCAGACATTACCATGGACACCGCGTGGGGCAAGCTGCGTTACTTGGAGGCAAGTGGAGCTACTCCGGCCGAACTCGATCTCATCAGGTGCGGCAACGCTCGGCAAGTCTTTCCTGGGGGCGCCTTTCAGTGAGGGTGACTGATGTCGCGGCTTTCGTCGGGGAGTATCCCTATCGGGAACTCACGCATAGCTCTGCCGATTGGCTGATCCGACAAATGGACAGGGTGGGTATTGAGCGGGCGTGGGTGGGTTACCTACCGACATTGCTGCACCGCGACCCGGCACCGAGTAATGCCAGACTGCACCAGGAGATCGCGAGCTACCCCGCACGACTTGCAGCTGTGCCGGTCGTCCATCCCGGGTTGCCCCGCTGGGAACAGGATCTGAATGCGGCGATAGAGGCGGGGGCTCCTGCAGTGCGAGCGTATCCCGGCTACTACGCACTCGATGCCTGCGGTCCCGAGATGCGGGTGTTGGCGGCAGCGGCAGCCGCCGCCGGGTTGCCGATAATACTCACCGTCAAGATCGAGGATCTGCGGCAGCGGCACCCACTGGACGTGGGGACTGATCTGGCGGCGTCAGCCGTCCGCAACCTGATGCGTAGCGACAGCGAACTGCGACTCCTGGTGACCCACGCCGACCGTTCGTTTGTTGAGGAAGTTCATTTCGGTCTGACTCCGCGCGAGAGCGAGCGGCTGCTCTGGGACTTTTCCTGGATATGGGGCCCGCCCGAGAATCACCTGGCATTGCTCCTCACCACAGTCGGCATCGAGCGGTTTACGCTCGGCACAGGTATGCCGTTGAGGATCCCAGATTCAGCGCTGGCAAAGCTCGATCTGTTGGATATCGCAGATTCGGAACGCAGCAAGTTGTTGGGGGGCAACCTCGAGAGCTGGAGCGCGTTGTCGTGATGTGTCTTGGAATTTCCAATGATGCGGCGGTGACTTGTCATCGCTCCGCCGTGACTAGGACACTGTTTCGCTCGGTCAGGTGAATAGACTCGTCAGACAGCTCCGCCACACCGTGATCCCAGCCGTCCCGGTCCCTTTCAACCGCGACAAGGCGATCGACATTCCGGCGCTGGGTCGCTACGCGCGCTGGATGGCCGCTCAGAGGATTGGTGCTGTGGCGGTGTGGGCCCACACGGGTCGTGGACTCCGGTTGACCTCATCCCAGCGTGCGCTCGTGCTGTCCGCTTGGAGGGAGGCGTTGGGCAGCACGCCGGTGATCTGTGGAGTCGGAGTGCCGCCGGGAGAGCCGTTGCCCGACACGCCGTGGGCGAGGACTGACCGGGTCATTGATCGCTCGCTTGCCATGGCCGAGCTGGCAAGAGACGGTGGAGCCGCAGCCGTTCTGGTATACCCTCCGACGCCACTGCGGGGCTTACCGGATGTCGATCGCCGCTGCCTCGAGGTGCACCGCGCGATCACTCAGGTCGGTCTGCCGGTCATCGCCTTCTACCTCTATGAAGCAGCCGGTGGCGTGTCCTACGCACTGGACACCGTTGAGGCCCTGCTAGATCTGGCAGGTGTAGTGGGCGTCAAAGTCGCTACCCTCGACAGCGTGGTGACCTTTCAGGATGTTGCAGCGGCTGTGTTGCGGCGGACTGATAGGCTGCTGCTCACCGGTGAAGACAGGTTTCTCGGATACAGCCTCATGTGCGGGGCGCATACTGCCCTGATCGGGATCGCAGCCGCCTGTACAGACCGCTGCGTGGAGCTCGTCGATGCTTGGTTTCGGCAAGACCTACCCCCATTTGTGGAGCTTTCGGAAGCGTTGGACCGATTCGCCGCAGCTACTTTCTTGCCCCCACTCGAGGGATACGTGCAGCGGATGCTGTGGGCGCTTGAAGTGGACGGGGTGGTTCCCCCGGGTGCAACGGATCCGTTTGCCCCGCCGCTGGCTGCAGGTGAGCGGCACCGAGTGGAGCAAGCGGTACGAGCACTGAGGTCTCGATGATCAGCCTTCCTGGCGAGCCGCGCGTCTCCGTGCAGTGGCAGAGCCGGCTCATCCGTCTGTTGGACCTCACACGCAACGATCCTCCCACAGATCTTGCAGCCGCGGTGCTTGACGAACTCGGCATCGATCTGAGCGCCCGCTATGCCGGCCTGAGATTGCCGCACCCGTTCGGTAAGGCATCGGGGCAACTCTCGCTCAATCTCAGCCAGGTGAAAGCTGATGTTGCCGCTGGTGTCGCGTTCGTCGTCCTGAAGACGGTGATAGCGGAAGATGCTCGAGAGGGACGTGCGATGGGCGAGTGGGCAGTAGATGAAAGCAGAATGAAGGTTGAACGGAAGACCTCGCGGAGCGGGCGAATCGGCTGGACGGTGACGTGGCAGGGCCGCGGCTGGGCAGGGTCGCTCGACGAGTATCTGCAGTTCTTCGCGCAGGCACAGGTGCTCGCTGAAGGCAGGAATGTTCCCGTGATCCCCTCGGTGAAGTATCACCTGCCGGTCGAAGGCGAGCCGTTTCGGATCTCTGAGTACGAGCATACGACTCGGAGCCTGCTGCAAGCATGGCAGCAGCCACATTGTGGCGCCGAGTTGATGCTGGAAAAGGATCTGAGTCCCACGCTGGCCGGCGACGGCCGGTCAGGGGATCGTGATCGAGTGCTCGCCTGGCTTGCGACCATTCCTCGACTAGTTGAGGATGCTGTGCCTGGGCGAGTTCGTCTGGGAGTCAAGCTCATGAACGCGTTGTTCGACGACCAGTTCCAGGTGGAGATGATGCGTGTACTGTCGGAGTGTGCTGACCCGAAGCCAGCATTCCTCGTGACCTTCAATCGGCTGTTCGATGTGGAGCGAAATGTCGCGTACGGCGGTTGGGATCTAAGCGATCGCAACCTCCGCGTACTCGATCTAGCCAGACAGCAGCTAAAAGCGCTTCCCAGTCTGTCGGCCACAGGCAATATTTGCAGTGGGCGCGTAATGTTGGAGTACGCGCTACGTGGCTGCGAGAATGGGCAGTTGCATACGTTCTTCCAACTTCCCCTTTCCGAGTACACCGCCACCGCTGGCAGTCGCAGTGCCCGAGCGCTGCACACCCTGATGCTCCATCCAACCCGTGGCTTGGCCATCTGGCTGCGTCACCTGTGTGAATGCGGTGTGTTGGAGGAGCGTGGTGGCGCGGTACGTTTCATCGATTTGGTCGAGCAATGTCGGAGAGCCGCATGAGGGACGTTGTGGTGCGGCGGGCCCGCCTCTTCGACGTGGCGATTCCCCTCAAGGAACCATTCCGCATTAGCAGCGGTGCCATGAGTGTCCGCCACTCGCTCATTGTCGAACTCGAGGACGATCTGGGACACATCGGGTACGGTGAGTCAGCTCCTTTCGAGAAGCCGTTCTATTCGGAGGAAACGCTCGACTCCGCACGCTCGCTGCTCGAGAATCATTTCATACCACTGTTGGTCGGTCGACCGGTCTCCCGCCCAGGCGAACTGCTCCGGCTGTTGACCGACGGAATAGTCGGCAACCGCATGGCCTTGGCCGGGGTGGAGAGCGCCTGGTGGGATCTGTGTGCGGCGCGTGAGGGAAAGCCGTTGAGCGGGTTGGTTACCGCAAGACTCAGAGAACTGGGAGTGACCGAGGCGTGGCTGCAGCGGTCGGATCGAGTCGAGTGTGGAATCGCTCTCGGGATACCGGAGGATGGCAGACTCGAGACGATCGAGTCCAGAGTCGGGGATGCTATCGATCACGGGTATCGCCGTGTGAAGCTCAAGGTCAAGCCCGGTTGGGATATCGAGCCGGTCATGGCGGCCCGGCGGGTGTTGGACCGATTGGCGCCGGGTCTGCCACTGACGGTGGATGCAAACGGGGCCTACGACCTGGAGGATCACTGGGATAGTCTACTCCGTCTCGATAGGGAGCGGCTGACCTACATTGAGCAACCGCTGCCAGGTGAGGCTCTCTGGGACCTCTGCAAGCTACGGACTTCAGTGGCGACACCGATTTGTCTCGATGAATCACTCACCTCTGATGCTGTGGCGCGTCAAGTCGTCGAAATGGGTGGGCCGCTGGTATGGAACATCAAGGTCCAAAGGGTTGGGGGGCTAGAGGAGGCTTGCCGCATCTACGCTAGAGCAGCGCCTTCAGGTGCTCAGGTGTGGGGTGGAACGATGCCCGAGACCGGGATAGGGGCGCAGGCTATGCTCGCACTGGGCTGCCACGCGGGGTTCTGCTATCCTTCCGACGTCGAACCCAGTGATAGGTGGTATGCTGCCGGGTCGGATACCATAGAACTGATGATGGACCGTGATGGTACGATGGAGGTACCGTTGCAGCGCCCTCCTGTAAGGCGCAACGGATGGAGACAATTGGCCGAAATTTCGTGAGTCTGGTCGCGGTTTGGCAACCATGCTGCTATGAAAATGGGGCGGTTGTGCTGCCAGCGTCGGCGAGTATCTTAACTGGCGGCCGCATGTGAAGTCGTGAACCACGTTTTCTCGGGCGGCCATCTCAATCATGAAGTGAGCGATTCCGCCCTCCCCGGCGGGTGACAGGGTAACCTGCCGCTCCGGAGCCATGTGTGTTTCATGAATAGGGTGATATGACAAGACGGGTACTGCTGTCCGCGGGGATTCTGACTGCCGCGGGGGCTCTCGTCTTCATTCTCGGTGCGCCCCGAGGGGCCGCGCAGGGAAGCCCGCAACAGACTGGTTCAGCTGACACTGTTTTCGAAGCGCCTGAAATCTCCGACACGGCAGCCCTCGAGGGCCCACGCCAACCGATATTCTTCCGCCACGATGTGCACGCCGGACAGTACGAGATCGACTGCCAGTACTGTCACGTGAATGTTGAGATCAGTCCCAAACCTGGTATTCCGACGCTCTCATCGTGCATGAACTGCCACTTGATCGTTGGCAGCGGCATTGCGGAGGTCGATTCGGTCAGGGCCTACTTCAACGAAGGACGCGCAGTTGAATGGGTCGAGGTGCACGTGCTCTCTCAATTCGTGCATTTCCCGCACCACTTGCACGTCAATGCCGAGCAGGATTTCGACGTCGTCTGCGAGGACTGTCACGGGCAGGTGAATCGGATGCCACAGATCTATCAGTTCGCGCCGTTGAAGATGGGCTGGTGCTTGGACTGTCATAAAGAGAAGGCTGTAGAAACGGGTAAGCCGGTGTCGACTGATTGTTCGGTTTGCCACTACTAGAACGGAGCGACTTTGTCTGACGGGATGAATCGGAGGCGGTTTCTCAAGGTACTCGGTGTGACTGGCGGGGGTGCAACCGCCCTCACAGGGTGCTCCACTGACAGGGTCGAGAAGCTCATTCCCTATTTGGTTCCTCCCGAGAACGAGATCCCTGGTCTAGCCACCTACTACGCCTCCACTTGCCGTGAGTGCCCGGCGGGATGCGGGTTACATGTCCGAGTTCGTGAAGGCAGGGCGGTCAAGGTCGAGGGCAATCCGAGCAATCCGATCAATCAAGGCAGGCTCTGCGCGCGTGGCCAGGCATCGCTACAAGGACTCTACAATCCCGATCGCGTTCGTAGCCCCATGGCACGCGTGCCAGGTGGTGGTTTCGAGCCGATCTCCTGGGATGCTGCGCTGACACGGGTGGCCGAGCAGCTTGCCACGATGCCCGGCGACCAGGTCTGGTTTGTCACGGGAAAAGAGGCTGGCGCCTTTGACTCATTGGTCTCGGATTGGTTGGCTGCGATCGGCAGCAGCAATCGGATCGTGCACGAGCCCTTCGCGTACGAGGCTTTGCGACAGGCCAACCGGACAGTCTTCGGGGTCGATTCCATTCCCCATTATGACTTTGCCGCGGCGCGTCACCTGGTGTCCTTTGGGGCTGACTTCTTGGAGACGTGGCTGAGTCCTGTGGAGCAGAGTCTGGGGTTCTCATCCGGGCACAGCTATCAGAGTGGCGAGATGGGCCGCTACGTGCATATCGAGCCCCGGATGAGCATGACGGCGATGAGTGCAGATGAGTGGATCGCCCCAGTACCTGGCACCGAAGGCTTGCTGGCTCTGGCGATGGCCCACGTGATTGTCCGCGATCAACCTGCCGGCGTGCCGGCTGATGCGTCGCGAATCAGCTCTTTGTTGGCCGAGCACACGCCTGCCGCCGTGTCCGCCCGAACGGGTGTGGCGGCCGACGTCATAGAGCGGTTGGCCCGTGAGTTCACCCAGCATGCGAGCTTGGCCGTGGCCGGTGGCATTGGCGCCCAGCATGCTGCTGCCGACTCCACCGCAGCTGCCGTGAACTTACTGAACTACGTCGCCGGCAACCTCGGTCGCACTGTGACGTTCCATACCGCGCAGAGTCCAGCTGGACAGGGCAGCTACTCAGGTACCGTGGAGTTGGTGGAGGCCATGAGGTCGGGTCGGGTTGGTGCATTGTTCATCCATGGTGCCAATCCCGTCCACACGTCACCCACGGGGCTGGGGCTCACCCCTGCGCTGGCGAATGTGGGGCTGAAGGTGAGTTTTGCCAGGTTCTACGACGAGACGGCGATGGAGGCCGATCTCGTGCTGCCGGATCACGATCCGCTCGAGCAATGGAATGATTTCGAGCCGCGTCCCGGAGTGCACGCTCTGCAGCAACCAGTCATGCGTCCCGTATTCGACACACGGCAAACGGGAGACGTGCTGCTATCGGTAGCTCGGCAACTGGGCGAGCGAGTGACTAGGACGCTAGCTGCCAACGATTACAAGGAGTATGTGGTGGGTAGGTGGCAAGCGCTGCAGCGTCGACTCGGTGACTCACGTCCCTTTGAGGCGTTCTGGAGCGAGTCGCTGCAACGAGGCGGGATTTGGGTCGACGAACCGACTCGACAGGCGCGGTTGGCTGCCACCGCTGGTAGTGTGAGGGGTGAAGTTTGGTCCGCTCCCGCGGGTGATCAGCTCACCCTAATCGCCTATCCGTCGCCCGCGTTCTTTGACGGGCGCGGCGCCAACAGGCCGTGGCTGCAAGAACTGCCCGACCCGGTTACCAAGGTCACCTGGAGCAGCTGGATCGAGATCAATCCCGCGACCGCAAGGCGTCTCGGAATTGCTGAGGGTGAGTTCATTGAGGTCACATCCGAACACGGATCCGTGACTGTGCCGGCGTATCTCTATCCAGGTATCCGTGAGGATACCGTGGCGATTCCCATTGGACAGGGACATGCGGCGTTTGGTCGCTACGCTGAGAACCGCGGCGCAAACGTGTACCATCTGTTGGCCGCGAACGCCACAGGATTCGGTGCGGTCGAGCACTATGTTGGGGTGACGCTCCGGAACACCAAAGACCACGAGCGTATAGCCAAGACAGAAGGCAACAGTCGGCAGATGGGCCGTGGCATAGCGCAGGCAACCACCCTGCAGGCACTAGCCAATCCGGAGGAACATCAAGAGGAACACGGTGATCACGCGGCACCCGTTCCGGACCACATCGAGGAGATAATCGACGAGTGGCAGGAGGACCAGTACCACGAGTGGATGCAACGCGGCAACTATGCGCGTGAAGACCTGCCGCGCTGGGCGATGGCCGTTGATCTATCCAAGTGCACAGGATGCAGCGCGTGTGTGACAGCGTGCTACGCCGAGAACAACATCCCGACCGTGGGACCGGATCTGATCCGTCGCGGCCGAGAGATGTCATGGATACGCATAGAGCGATACTTCGAGGACGGTGCGCACGGCGAGATTGAGTCGCGCTTCCTTCCCATGATCTGCCAGCACTGCACTAATGCTCCGTGTGAACCGGTCTGCCCGGTTTTTGCCGCATATCACACGCCGGACGGGCTCAACGCTCAAGTCTATAACCGCTGCGTGGGCACTAGGTATTGCTCCAACAACTGCCCTTACAAAGTGCGCTACTTCAACTGGTTCGATCATCAAAACGAGGCTGATGCGGCGTACGCGTGGCCCGATCCGCTGCACTGGCTGCTGAACCCGGATGTCACCGTCAGGGTCAAAGGTGTGATGGAGAAGTGCACCTTCTGTGTGCAGCGCATTCGCGACAAACAACATCAGGCGAAGTTGAGTGGCGATCTGCTCGTGGACGGCGATGTGGTGCCTGCATGTCAGCAGACGTGCCCCGCCGATGCAATCGTGTTCGGAGACATCAACGATCCCGATTCGAGAATCAGTCAGCATGCCAGAGACAGTCGGGGGTACCACGTGCTCGACGGTCTCAACACCAGGCCGGCAGTGACGTATCTGAAGAAGGTGCGGAACATCGCGGAGGGAGAGGCCTAGATGGCGACGATCGTGCAGCCGCTGCAAGAGACGTTGCCCACCTACAACGAGGTGACGCGCGATGTCGCGGCAACGCTCGGTCGTCCCAAGAAGGGCTACTATGTCCTGCTCGGGGTCGTGTTGTTCGTTCTGGCGTTCGGCGCTGGCGCGCTGCTGTATCAGATCAGGATGGGTCTCGGTGTTGCCGGATATGCCCCGCCGGTGTTGTGGGGTGTGTACATCACTACGTTTGTGTTCTGGGTCGGGATTGCGCACTCCGGCACGCTGATCTCGGCAATTCTATATCTGTTCAGGTCGACCTGGCGCACCTCGGTCTACCGCACAGCCGAGGCGATGACGGTCTTCGCTGTGATGACTGCGGGATTGTTCCCGCTCATCCACGTCGGGCGGATCTGGTACGCCTACTGGTTGTTCCCCTATCCGAACCAGCGTCAACTCTGGGTTAATTTCAAATCACCACTGGTGTGGGACGTCTTCGCCGTTTCGACATACTTCACCGTGAGCACGGCCTTCCTGATCGTGGGATTGATACCCGATCTCGCTGCGATACGTGACGTGTCCACCGGGTGGCGCAAGAAGCTGTATCGCATCACGGCTCTGAGTTGGCAGGGAACCGATCAGCAGTGGCGTCACTATACGCGAGCCTATCTCTACCTGGCGGCCCTGGCGACACCCCTCGTTCTCTCGGTACACAGCGTGGTGTCTTGGGACTTCGCGATGTCGATAGTTCCAGGTTGGCATGCCACCATCTTTGCGCCGTATTTCGTTGCCGGAGCTATCTACTCCGGTGTGGCGATGGTGGTGACCCTGTTAGTACCGCTCCGCAAGATCTTCAAGGTCGAACGCTATATCACGACGCGCCACTTCGACAACCTGGCCAAACTACTGTTGCTGACAGGGCTGATAGTCGGCTACGCATATGGCGTCGAGTACTTCATGGCTTGGTACAGTGGGAATCAGTTCGAGCGGGCTTCCTTTTGGAACCGGGCGTTTGGCGAATACTGGTGGGCGACGTGGACCATGATCCTGTGCAACGGAGTGTTGCCAATATTCCTGTTCTTCAAGAAAATCAGGCGCAGCATCCCCGCCCTGTTCGTGCTGTCGCTGTTTGTGAATCTCGGCATGTGGTTTGAACGTTTCGTGATCATCGTTGTGTCGTTGTCGTTCGAGTACGAACCGTACGCCATGGGCCACTACACACCTACCTGGGTCGAGTGGGCGATCCTGCTGGGCAGTTTTGCCTGGTTTTTCATGTGGTTCTTGCTGTTCGCCAAGAACTTCCCGACGGTTTCCATCACCGAGGTGAAGGAGATCACCCCAATGCCACGGAAGAGACCGGTGCAAGCATGAAGAAGAAACGGTACCCGAGTGGCGTTGTTGGGGCGTTCTCCCAGGTCGACGCCGCCTGCGACGCGATCAAGGAGATCAAGCAGCAGGGCTACGAGGATTACATCGTCTATACACCGGTGCCGAACGTCGAGGTGGCGGCGGCTGTGGGACACAAGGTGAGCCCGGTCCGCCGTTGGACGCTGGCCGGAGGCCTCGTCGGTGTCACCACGGGTTTCGCTATGACGCTCTGGATGTCGTATGACTATCCGCTCGTCGTGGGAGGCAAACCTCTCGGTTCCGTCGTGCCATACGTGGTGATCGCGTTCGAGTTGACCATTCTGTTCGGTGCTTTGGCAACCCTTCTGGCAGTGGCGTATTACGCCTGGAAGACGTTCCAGCACGGTCCGCACGAACCGCGCTTCACCAACGATACAATTGGCATCTTTGTGCCCTGTCCGGTCGAGGGCCGTCAAGCTGTGCAGGATCTGTTGTTGAGCAGCGGTGCGGAGGAGGTGCGCGTTGAAGAAGTCTAGCCTGGTGGGCGCGGCGTTATTGCTCGCCTTGACCGGCTGCTCCAGGGAGGCCTGGCAACGAGCGCCCGGACCCGATGATCTCGTGGCACTGGTCCCCTGGTTTGCGGTGATGCGTACGGGTCCTGCAATCCATCCGTTCAAGATGATGCGGCAGCCGGTCGAAGGATCGGTCCCAATAGATGGCGTCGAACCTTCGTTAGCCGTGATACCGGCGAACTTCGACGCTATCGATCGGCTGCGGAACCCCACTCAACTGACCGCCGAGTCGCTGGAAACGGGCAAGAAGTACTATGACGTTTTCTGTTTGCCATGCCACGGTGCTGCTGGGGCCGGAGACGGTCCCGTCAACGCCAAGCTGTTCATCGCTCCGAGCTTGCTGGCGGACCGAGCTGATGGCCTGAGCGACGGAATGATCTACAGCATCATCCGAAACGGGCGCGGTGCTATGCGACCATATGGCGAGGGAGTGCGGGGTGTCGATCGTTGGCACGTGGTCAACTACGTGCGTCAGCTGCAAGGAGCTGCGCAGTGAGTAGTGAGAAGCTGCTGGACGTCTATAAACGGGGACTCAACGTACCAACCCAGGCGTTTGTCTTTGGGGGCGCTGGATTGGCGGTGTTGGGCTTCGTCTGGTTCAGCGTACTACTGCTGGGTGATGATCCCGGACGGGCCTGGCGCACGTTCCACATCAACTTCCTGTTCTTCACCGGCTTTTCGATGGGGGCCATCATCTTCGTGGCCGCCCAGAAGATAGCGAAGGGCCACTGGTCAGGGCCGATCGTGCGTTTCGCTGAGGCCACTGTCGCTTTCCTGCCGGTGTCGCTGGTGTTGTTTTTCGTCCTCTTCCTGGGTCGGAACCATCTGTTTCCCTGGATCGAACATCCCACTCCGGCGCGCGGCAACTGGCTCACGGTACCGTGGGTGTTTTGGCGCGACTTGGTTGCCCTCATTGTCTTGTTCACCGCTGCAATAGCATTTGTCTACAACGATATGAAGCCGGATGTCGCCCGACTCAAAGAGCACGTCACCGGTTGGAGACGCACTCTATTCGAGCGCATTGCCGGAGGCTATGATGGAACGCCTGAAGCGCTGGCCAGGGTCGAGCACCGAATCCACTGGCTCGCACCGGTGCTCTGCCTGCTCTACGCGTACATGTTCAGTTTGATAGGATTCGATCTGATCATGTCACTCGCGCCGTATTGGTTGAGCAACCTGTTCGGTGCTTTCTTCTTCATGGGCGCGTTCCTGACCGGGCTGACGATGCTTGCGATGATGATGGTTTATTGGCGCAGGCGACTCCACTTGGAGGAAGTGATCGACGTTCACGATTTTCACGATCTAGGCAAGCTCATTTTTGGGTTCTCGGTCTTCTGGGCCTATCTGATGTTCAGCCAGTTCTTGGTGATCTGGTACGGCAATCTCCCGGAAGAGACATCATTCCCGTTCTATCGGTTCTGGGGTGAGTGGCGACCTATAGCGATCGTCGTCGGGCTCATGGTGTTCCTGATTCCGTTCTGGGGTCTTATCTGGGTGAAGTCCAAGATCACGCCGTTCACGTTCACCCTGTTTGCAGCAATCAGTTTCGCTGGTGTATGGCTCGAGCGTTATCTCTTGGTGCAACCGTCGCTCACCGAGCAGGGACCGACGTTCGGGCTGCCAGAGTTCGGCATCACGCTGGGGTTCGTGGGACTCTTCTTGTTTGCCTACGGAACGTTTGCCAAGATTTTCCCCATGTTGAGTCCGAGGTTGACCGACAAGGCGATGGTGA
>Ga0209536_100010379_pt1 | contig 13754 bp, 12 predicted proteins | sample DeeMarSeWOR28_12_FD_187461 | JGI IMG/M metagenome (GOLD analysis project Ga0209536, IMG submission 187461) | Marine sediment microbial communities from White Oak River estuary, North Carolina - WOR-2-8_12 (SPAdes) (version 2) | ecosystem: Environmental > Aquatic > Marine > Intertidal zone >...
CGGGCTGTCCGTTGTGACCACAACTTGATCAAAAACTTCGCTTTCCAGCGCTGATTGGATAGCATAGAAAATGATGGGCTTCCCGCAAAAATCCCGTATGTTTTTTTCTGGAATTCTTTTAGATCCTGCACGGGCAGGTATAACCGCCAGGTTCATCACCGGTAACCTTCATTTAAAGTGTTAAACAAGCCGGGAGTCGCTCTCTTCAATCCTGTTTCCCAGGTTGCATCGGGCTTCCTGACCATGTTCTTTTTAGCCAGGTATATGTTCTGCTCTCTTTTGATGAAGCCTTTCCAGGTCGGCATCAACCATCTCTTTTACCAGGTCCTCAAATGTGAACGTGTAGGTCCAACCAAGGACCTTCCCTGCTCTGGACGAGTCTCCCTGGAGAACATGTATTTCAGCGGGACGGAAAAACCGTGGATCCACCACAACATACTGCTGATAATCAAGATCCAGGTGGGCGAATGCGACTTCGCAAAACTCCCTTACCGTGTGCGTTTCACCCGAGGCGATAATGTAATCCCCGGGTCTGTCGTGCTGCAGCATCAGCCACATTGCTCTGACGTACTCCTTTGCGTGTCCCCAATCCCTCCGTGCATCCAGGTTGCCCAGGGAAAGGGAATCCGAAAGGCCTAGTTTAATCCTGGCCGCGTGGGAGGTGATCTTCCTGGTGACAAACTCGAAACCCCGTCGAGGCGATTCGTGGTTGAACAGTATTCCGCAGGTAGCGTGCAGATCGTAAGCTTCTCTGTAGTTCCGGGTGAGATGGTATCCGGTGAGTTTGGATATTCCATAGGGTGACCTGGGGAAAAAAGGCGTCTTTTCGTTCTGGGGGGATTCCCCTGTGTTTCCGAACATCTCGCTGGAAGCGGCGAAGTAGAACCGGCAGCCGGGTGCGCCTTCCTTCAGAGCCGAGAGAACGAAATGGGTACCGTTTACGTTGGTATTGAGGGTGGAGAATTCATCCTCAAAGGAGTAGCTGACAAAGCTCTGGGCCGCCAAATGGTAGCACTCGTCCGGCTGAACATGCTGAACCACCTTAAAAATGCTCGAGTAACTCTCCATGGAGGCTGCGTGAAGAACGATCCTGCCGGTGAGGTGGTTGACCCGCCAAAGCCGGTGTTCCTGGTCTTCCAGGGCGACCCTCCGCACAATTCCGTGGACTTCGTAACCCTTCTCAAGAAGAAGTTCCGCCAGGTATGATCCATCCTGTCCGGTAATGCCCGTGATGAGTGCTTTTTTCATGAAAGTATTCTCTTGTTATTGGTATCGGGACCGTTAAGGACCAGCCCTCTTCCTCGTCCTGGATCAACCTCGAACAGGAGCTGACTCGGAAAAGAGGCCACAAATAATATCTTAGCTGTTACCAGTCATGCAAATCAGGGGCTCGCCTGGCCCTCTGACGTAAACCGAACAGGATCGGCAATGCTGATTCAGGGGGTTAATACCCTTGGCCATCATGGGAGAATCATATCTCAAAAGAGGTGGTTCACGTAGCAGAAAGACCGGGTATGGGAGCAATCACCTTCATCATCAATGCACTCCTCCGGAAGGGCTGGAACGATCAACGGGCTTCCCCTTTTGGGTGGGAAAGTGTGGATTAAGGATCCATTTACAGGTCCAGCACGATTTCCCATTCAGGACGAAAAACCCTTCGGTTCTGAGCTGAGCTCCGGCTCGATCCCCTGGTCGAGGAAATACTTTTCCAGGATCTGCCTGGTCAAGGGAACCAGGGGCACCGTGATAAGCTCGTCCACGCCGGCCCAGAGATAGTCCAGCCCTTCGCGCACGAAGTGATGCTCCACCGAAGAGATCCGAGCGGAGTGGTCGAAGGAGATGAAGTGATTGCTGCCCACGATGTGCTCATTGGGCCCGAGGAATACAGGCTGGATGGAAAACCCCGTCAGGTCCATGACCCGTTCCTTCAGGCACTGCTGAAGACTTTTCCCCGGTATAATGCGGCACCACGGGATGGCATAGGCGTATTGCTCAACCTTGCGCACCAGCAGGATCTCCCCGGTTTCGTTCTCGATGATGACCCCGGCAAAGTTTTCGATACCCGGTTCCATAAGCGTAAATCTTAATCCTACCGTTGCTGGGAGTCAACATTTCCGCCGGCAGAGCTGCAGCTCTGGCTCAAATGGCTTGTCTGCTGTATATTAAAACCTTCTTGCATAAAGGGAGTCTCGTCCGGAGTCGATGGTCGCTTGATGTTCAGGGCTTTCCAGAATCAACCGAACAAAACCCGGCGTGGTCCCTAAGCCATGGATGGCTGTTTCGGCCAGAAATCTTAAAGGAGGATGTAAGCGGTGAGGAGAAAGACCATCCTGGACACCATCGGGAATACACCGATGGCGGAAATATTGCATATGAACCCCAACCCGAAGGTCCGGGTGCTGGCGAAACTGGAGGGGAACAACCCTGGAGGGTCGGTCAAAGACAGGATCGCCCTTTCCATGATCGAGGGAGCCGAGGCACGGGGGGAACTGAGGCAGGGCATGACCATCCTGGAAGCCACTTCAGGGAACACGGGTATCGGGATCTCCCTGGTGGCCGCGTGCAAAGGATACAGGAACATCCTGACCATGTCGGAGGGGGTCAGCATAGAACGCAGAAGGGTCCTCTCCGCCCTGGGCGCTGAGATCATCCTGACGCCGGAGAGCCACGGGACCGATGGCGCCATCATGGAAGCCAGACGGATGCATGAAGAGGATCCTGAGTCGTACTACATGCCTGACCAGTTCAACAACCCCGATAACATCCGGGCCCACTTCACGGGGACCGGGCCCGAAATATGGGAACAGACAGACGGCCAGTTGGATTATTTCGTGGCGGGCATGGGAACAACGGGCACCCTCATGGGTGTTTCCAGGTTTCTCAAGACCAAGAATCCTTCCATTACCATCGTGGGAGTGGAGCCGGTGATGGGGCACAAGGTCCAGGGCCTCAAGAACATGTCTGAAGCCATCGTGCCGGGGATCTATGTCCCCAGGGAACTGGACAGCAAGGTCGTTGTCCAGGATGAGGACGCCTATTCGGCATCCAAAAATCTGGCCTCCAGAGAGGGGATCTTCGCGGGTATGTCCAGCGGGGCTGCGCTGAAGGCGGCTCTTGATCTGGCTGCGGCGATCGAATCCGGGACCATCGTCACCCTTCTTCCCGACCGGGGCGACCGCTACGTGACCACGGTGCTATATTGCAACGAGCGATGTAAAACGGCCGCCTGCCGGGTGGAACACTGCCGGGAATGCCCCGGTCTTGTTGCATCACCGTGAAGAGTCGAATTTTGGATTGACACCGGGCGTCTGTTTGTGTTTAAATTCACATTGAAGGGAAGGGCGCTTCTCTTCAGGGGGGGACCCGGGGTAGAAATACTCCGGGTTTTCTTATGTCTGCAGGCACACATAAGAAAACCCGGGAAGTCCAAAGCCCAAAGTCCAAAGCCCAAAGAGAAACCAGACGATTATCACCCTTTCTTGAAAATGCCCACGTAGTCAGGCTCTAACCCGCTGTTTAAAAACAACTAACCAGTCATGTCGGCGCTTCTATCACTGCGGCTTAGCTTATGAACTTTGGTCTTTGGACTTTGGACTTTGGGCTGCCTTAGTGCAGTTCCGTCGGTTGAAACACCACTTCCGCCTGGATCATCTTGTCAAACCTCGACATGATCCTCCTTACCTCTGCGGATGTCCCCGCTTTCAGTGCGCGGCGGGCTGCGCGCTGGCAGTCCGCATGCCGGATCAGGCGGATGGAACGTTTGATCAGAGGTATGGAAGACGCGTTCATGGAAAGAACAGAAATCTCCATTCCTATGAGCAGCGGTGTCCACAGTGGATCAGCCGCTATTTCCCCGCATACGGCGATAGGTATGCCCCCCTCCCTGGCGGCCCTGGCTGTCATGGCGATAAGGCTCAAAATGGCCGGGTTCATGGAGTCGTACATGTGGGCTACCCTATTGTTGTTACGGTCCACTGCCAGGGCGTATTGGGTGAGGTCGTTGGTACCGATGGAGAAGAAATCCACCTCACTTGCCAACTTGCCGGCCAGGAGGGCCGCCGAAGGTACTTCGATCATGAGCCCGACTTGAACAGAACTGCTGTAGGGGACCTTTGAGCTTTTCAGCTCCACCCTGGATTCTTCCATGAGCCTCCTGACGCCCATCACCTCCTCAAGGGTCGATACCATGGGGATGAGGATGCTCACTGGTCCGTGGCGTGCCGCACGCATGATCGCACGGATCTGGGTCTTGAAAATGTCCGCTTTCTCGAGACACATCCGGATGGATCTCCAGCCAAGAAAGGGGTTCTCTTCAGTGGGAAAGCTCAGGTAGGGGATCTTTTTGTCGCCCCCCACGTCCAGGGTCCTGATATTGACCATCTTTCCCCTTGCCCCTTCCACCATGTTCCGGTAAATCCGGTATTGTTCATCTTCGGTGGGCAGGATGGAGCGTGCCATGAACGGCAGCTCGGTCCTGTAAAGCCCGATCCCGTCTGCTCCGTAATAATCAATAAATTTCAGGTCGGACAGGAGCCCGACATTGGCCATCAGCTCGACCCTGAATCCATCCAGGGTGACTGCCGGAAGATCCTTCTCGCTCACCAGCTCGACAACATGTCTGGTGTAATCCTGGAGAAGGCGCTGGTATTCCTTTACGATAACTTTTTCAGGGTTGATGAAAACGTTCCCGGTGTTGCCGTCAACGATGATGTAGTCCCCGGGTTGTACAATGTCCAGAAGCTCTTCGATGCCAACCACACAGGGTATTCCGAGGGAGCGTGAAAGGATTATGGCATGGGAAGTGTGACCGCCCGCTGACGTTGCCACACCCCGAACCATCTCGGTGGACAGGACCGCTGCGTCAGAGGGTGTGATCAGCCTGGTAATGAGGATACCCTCTTCCTGAAAATGGAGGGAACCGTCCCGGGACTGGTCAGAAAGGAGGCGTATTACCCTGCGTCCTACGTCCTCAATGTCTACTGCACGATCCTTGAGATACTGGTCATCGATATCCTGAAAGCTTTTCAAATATCCCGCCAGTACGCTCTTGACGGCATAAAGGGCGGTCGTCCCGGAATCGATCAGCTCGAAAACCTTCTGGTTAAACCCCTGGTCTTCCAGCATCATCAGGTGGATGTTGAATATCCCGGCATCATCCTCACCAAGCTGTTCCTGCACACGTTCACGTAATTCTTCGATCTCCTTCCGCCCGGCCTCAGCTGCCTCTCGAAACTTCCTCTTCTGGCCTTCCGGATCATCGGTGTGTTCCTCGATGATATAGTGAAAATCCTCATAGACCTCCATGATGGCAGCTGGACCCATAGCAATGCCCGGTGTCGCCGGTGTCCCGCGCAGGACAAGGGCTGAGCGCTCAGGTTCAGGAAGCAACGGTGTGTCGGGACTCCTGGCTGTCAGTTCCCGCAGAAGCCTCGCGTTCACGACAACTCCAGCAACCTGTCCGGCGATTGTGTTAAACAGGTGCAGTTCCTGGGTGCTGTAGGTCCTGTTCTGCCGGTCCTGGATGACGAGAACGCCGATGGCGCTCCTGCGGCTGATAAGAGGAACTCCCAGAAAAGTTTTGAGCTTTTCCTCCCGGGTAACCGGGAAATACCTGTATCGGGGGTGTTCATGGGCATCCTGGACAACAAGGGGGGTCATGGATTCATATACCAGACCGGTAAGCCCCTCGGAAGGTTTCATCTCAACCTTCCCGATAGCAGAGGCATCGAGGCCTTTCGTCGCCACAAGGATGAGAAGGTTCTTTTCTTCATCGTACAGGTACAGCGAGCAGACATCGGTCTGCATCTCTTCCTTGACCAGCGACACGATGTTGTCCACTGTCCCCCTGAAATCGTGGGAATCACCGATAACACGAGTAATGCGGTCAAGAAGACTGAGCGAGAGTTTGGCCGAACTCAAAGGTTTCAGGTCCTTTCACGTGTTTTGTGCGGGCGGCTTTCATAGGTCGCTGTATTTTTTCAGGCATTTTAAATATACCTTGAAATGTCTCCTCTTGCCAAGGAAAGGCGAGAAGATCCCGGAAAAGGATGCAGTATCCAGGGAAATACCAGCTAAACGTTATCTGGATTTTATGTTTTCGGAATTTTGGATCTTGATTTTAGATCCGTCTCATAATGCTCCCGCATCCGAAAAGGAATAATAAGAGCGTGTGGCCACGATGACATGATCCAGCATTCTCACACCCATCAGCGAAGCTGCCTGAACGATCTTTTCCGTCAGAAGCCTGTCTTCCGGCGACGGTGTCGGATCGCCCGAGGGATGATTATGGAGGCATATGATGCTGGGAGCCGACCTGATGACCGCCTGCCTGACGACTCCAGCGGGAGGGACGTGGACGGTGTTGATGCTTCCCAGGGCGCAAAGATCCTCTGAGAGGATCTGGTTGCGCGTGTTCAAGGTCAGGACCAGGAAATGTTCCCTCTGCGAGGAAGCCAGACGGAGGCGGAAAAGATCGTAAACATCCTTGCTGCAGGATACGGATAATCCCTCTGTAGGCTCATGGGCCAACTGCTCGAGCAACTTCGGCAAAGCGAGGATCGCATCCGCCCTGCGCGGGCCGATATGGGGCATTTTAAGCAGGCGTTGCCTGTCGAGATGAAGAATGTCGCTGATACCGTAACGGCTCAATACTTCCTGCGCTGCTCTGCGCCCGATTATGGGGGACAAGGTCCTTATATGAATACGGTTGTCACCAGACATGGGGGATATCCTCCGGGATGCAGCTCACCTGGTCTTGACAGTGTAAGCCAGATCCACCTGAATGGACTTTTTTCGGCTCATCCGCTATAACCCCATTCAAGATGAGTGCCACAATTCCAGGATGGCTGACTTTTGCTGGCGAGATCCCTGTCCTTACAAGGGGGGAACTGGATGTGATCGACCTTACCGGGGTGGCCCGGCAGCTTGTGGGCCAGTCAGGTGTTGTGAAGGGGATGGCCCACCTCTTTGTGGCCGGGTCGACCGCAGGCCTCACCACCATCGAGTTTGAGCCCGGAGCTGTCTCTGATCTTAAGGAAGCTTTCTCAAGGCTGGCTCCCAGAGAGATGGAATATGCCCATAATGCCAAATGGGGAGACGGCAACGGGCACTCCCATGTGAGAGCGGCCATGCTGGGGCCTGATATCATGGTCCCAATTCGAGACAGGGATCTTCTGTTGGGGACATGGCAGCAGGTAATCCTGGTGGAGTTCGATACGAGGAGCAGAAACAGGACCATACACCTCACTGCAATGGGCGAGGGAGTTCTCAAAGAGGGTCATTATGAAGATAATCGGCACTGAGGACCTGAAAGCATCTCTACGCTTTGCCCTGGATCCCCAGCGGCAGACGGCAGGTGACCGGGTCCTTCTCACCGTGCTGGAGATCATGCAGATCGTGGGGGAGGGCAGGATCGATCCCGAGGACGGGAAGGCTGAGGAAGCCAGGCGGATCAAGAGACCTTCGAGGAAGTCATCCTCTGACCCGGCAGGCAGCTGGGACCTTGCCCAGGGAGCTTACTGGATGTCCTACAACGAGACTGTCCAGATCCCCGACGGAGGTGTTCTTGTCCTGCAGCCCCACCAAACCTTGATGAAAAACGGCTTGTGGCATCCGACGCTGTTTGTCCGGGATTGGGCCGAAGTGCAGGGGATCCTTGTTGTGGTCACCGTCAGGGGCGTCAGGATGATGGAGGGATCGCCCCTGTCGACCGGATTCCTTGTTTCCTGAAAGCGCAGCACCTATGAGAGCCTTAGTCTGATCGCCAAGGACGCCGAGAAGACCTTGAATCGTTAGGAAGAGCTGTTTCAAAAAATGTGTATTTGCTGTTTAATCACTCTGTCTGATGCAGCTTTATATTACGGGTAATCAGTGTGACACCCGACAAGATGTCAAGGTGATGGGTTGTCGTCCTCGCCAGGATCAATGTTCGCGTCACTAAAAGGTCAATGAATATTGCTGCCGGGGAAGCGAGATTTCCCTGAATGACGTTTTGCTCGGCGTTCTTTGCGACCTGTGCGTTTCAGAGTTCGAACTGGTTTTTAGGAAGTGAGCTTGACTTTATGAAAGGCCTCTGATAATAGCATTTCATCATGATCTGCAGGAAATACAACTGCGCATTCAATTCTTACTGGTGGTGGCACGGGGAAACTGCAGGGGAGGGTCCGTGCCGATAAGCTGATGATCTGAAAAAGGTGATCTGGCCGCGGGTTCTCTCGAACCTGCGGCTTTTTTTTTGGGGTCGCAAGAGCGCAACCCCGGAATATTCCCGGGAGGAAAAAATGGATTCAACCGCCCAGGTCTGCAATAGGAGACTTTGCCTGACAGCCTCTGCCGAGGAACTACCCTACGACCTGGGTGAAATGCCCTCCCTTTACAGGGCCCTCAGGGATTTTAACCCGGTAACCTTTCTGGAGAGCCGTGAAGGGACAGAAAAGTACGCAAGGTACGGTATCGTAGGCGCCCGGCCCCTGATGACAGTTCAGGGCAAAGGCTTTGACTATGAAGTTGTGGATGACTCGGGCCTGAAGATGAACCTCCGTACCCGGGATCCTCTGGGTCTGCTTCGCTCTTTGCAGCCGGAGGTGCGGCTTCCCGAGATGCTTGATAATTACCGCTACGCTGCCGGTTGGGTCGGGTCCATCGGTTACGAGGTCTGCGAACTTTTCGAGGAGATCCCCCGTGCGCCGACCGATGACCTTGGACTGCCCGACACCGTTTTTTATCTTCCCTCCATTGTCATTTTAAAGGATGCAGCAGCCAGGAGACTCACCCTCCTGTGTATGGAAAGAAACGGAACGGCCGCACAGCAGCTCCTGGAGGAAGTCTCAGGATCCCTCGGCGCCCATGTACCCCAGGATGTTCCTGCCTTGAACGGAGACGTAAGACATGCCAGGACTAGTTTTTCCGAGGCGGATTTTTTACGGGCCATATCCGAATCCAAGAGGCTGATCCACGATGGCGACCTGATCCAGGTGGTCGTTTCGAGAAGGTGGGAGGTGGATCAGGCTCCTCCCCCGGAGGCTGTCTACGCGGCTTTATCCGATCTCAACCCTTCACCATACCACTTCTATCTCGACATACCCGGCGGAGTCCTCTTCGGGGCTTCACCCGAGCTTCTTGTGCGGAAGGAAGATCAAGTCCTCACTGTCCGTCCTATAGCCGGAACGAGGCCCAGGGGTTCTGATGATGCCAGGGATGATGCTCTTGAAAAAGAGATGATGGAAGATCCCAAGGAGAGGGCTGAACACACAATGCTGGTCGATCTGGGCCGGAACGATCTGGGCCGCGTATCCTGCCCGGGCAGTGTGGAGGTGACCAAGAGGATGATCGTTGAGAAATACTCTCACGTCATGCACCTTGTTTCCGAGGTCCGGTCCCGGATCGCTCCTGAAAAAGATGCCTTTGACGTGGTTCGGTCCTGCTTTCCGGCCGGAACGGTATCGGGCGCGCCCAAGGTTCGGGCCATGCAGGTGCTGGCAGAGCTTGAACCCGTGGTGCGGGGTCCTTACGCAGGAGGCGTTGGTTTTTTTGATGTTCGCGGCAATATGGATTTTTGCATCACCATCAGATCGATCTTCTACGCCGATGGGAGGGCCTACATCCAGTCAGGGGCTGGGATCGTCGCCGATTCCATCCCTGAACGGGAGCGGGACGAGATCGCCCACAAGGCAGCTGCCATGGTGAGGGCGTTCGGAAAGGTGAAATTCGAGGAGGAAAATCAGGACGCAGGAAAAGACTAGCATCTCAAAACCGGTCTCCTCTATTTCATATATCCCAACCCTGGAATGCGGAATCTGGAATTGGTGAAGCGACCGAAGGGAGCAAATGAATGATTCTCATCATCGACAATTATGATTCTTTCACCTACAACATCTACCAGTCTGTCAGCACCATGACAGACCCTGTTGAGGTCCTGCGAAACGACAAGGTATCTGTCAGGGAAATGGAGGATATGCCCATCACCCACCTGGTGATCTCACCGGGACCCGGGCGTCCTGACGGGGCCGGCGTCAGTATCGAGGCGGTGCGCGCTTTCTCCGGAAAGATCCCGGTGCTGGGCGTTTGTCTTGGTCATCAGATCATCGGTCAGGTTTTCGGCGGACGTGTTGTCCACGCTGGTCAGCTCATGCACGGAAAGTCCTCCCTTATTTCCCATTCGGGCAGCGGCCTTTTCACGGGGTTTGCCAACCCCTTCGAGGCCATCCGTTATCACTCCCTGGCCCTGGATAGGGAGACCCTCCCGGATATGCTGGAGATAACGGCCTCATCGGATGATGGAGAGATCATGGGGATCCGCCATCGGAATTTTCACGTGGAAGGAGTTCAGTTCCATCCTGAATCTTTCGGCTCTGTAGGAGGTGAGAGGATCTTCCAGAACTTCCTTAAACAGAAAGGGGGGATGCGCCATGCTGCGTGACAGCCTTGGCAAGGTGGTTGAGGGACAGGACCTGGACGTCGAGGCCGTAGCGGGGGCCTTTGGTGTCATCATGGAGGGGAAAGCCACCGATGCCCAGATCGGGGCGTTCCTCACGGCGCTGCGTTTTAAAGGTGAGACCGAGGAGGAGATCGCGGGTGCTGCCATGGCTCTGAGGAACCGGTGTGTCAGGCTCCCGGGAGTAGAGGATCCGGAGGCAACCGATCTTGTGGACACCTGCGGGACTGGCGGAGACGGAGCGGGGACGGTGAATGTATCGACCCTGGCGGCTCTTGTTGCCTCAGGAGCCGGTGTGCGTGTGGCCAAACACGGCAACAGGTCGGTTTCGAGCCGCTGCGGGAGCGCAGACCTGCTCATGGAACTGGGGGTGCGCATCGACGTGTCTCCTGAAGTGTCATCCCGTTGTCTGAAGGAAGCCGGGTTTGCCTTCCTGTTTGCCCCCCTTTATCACCCGGCCATGAAGTCGGTGGCTTCCGTTCGCAGGGAGATGGGCATAAGGACCCTTTTTAACCTCATCGGTCCCCTGTGCAACCCGGCCGGAGTCCGGCGCCAGGTGATGGGGGTTTACTCGGAGGACCTGGTGGAGCCCATCGCCGGAGTCCTTGGCAGGTTGGGGTGCGACCGGGCCATGGTCGTGGCTTCCCGGGATGGTCTGGATGAGATCTCGGTATGTGCTCCGACGAAGATCGCTCATCTATACGGGGACGGGAAGATCGAGATGCAAACCGTTGATCCGCAGGATCTCGGCATCAGCACGCACGACCCGGATTCCCTGAAAGGAGGCGAGCCGGAACACAATGCGGCCCTTTCCCTGGAATTGCTCGATGGAGGTCGCGGAGCCGTGAGGGATGCTGTTGTTGCCAACGCCGCCGCCGCTCTGGTCGTTTCGGAAAAAGCCGGGAGCATGAAGGAGGGAATGCGGATGGCAGCTGATTCCATTGATTCGGGGAGGGCGCTGGAAGTCCTGGAAAAAGTGAGATCCATAACCACGAGTGGAGAACCGGTATGACCGGGTTTCTGGAAAAGGCCGCCCATTCGGCGCGGGCCAACGTGGCCAGGTGGAGGGATACGTACCCGGATCCCCCTGTCATGGACAGGAACCCCCCGCCCCTTTTTCTGCCTTTCGATGACGATGGGTGCGGGATCATTGCCGAGGTCAAACGCCGAAGCCCCTCCAGGGGGGATCTCATGGGTGCAAGGGATCCCCTCAGCCTGCCGGAAGTATATTCAAAAGCCGGTGCCGCGGCGGTAAGCATCGTGGTGGAAGAGAGATACTTTGGCGGTTCAACCGAACTGTTTGAGGGTGTCCGGGAAAAAACCGCCCTTCCCCTTCTGTGGAAGGATTTCGTTGTCGATCCCTTTCAGATCCGCCTCGCTGCGGCACTGGGGGCTTCCGCAGTGCTTCTCATTGCCGGGATGCTGTCCGACAGCGATCTCGCTGGTTTCCTGGAAACAGCCAGGGAGACAGGGATCAGAGCCCTGGTGGAGATCCACGACTCGGTTGAGCTTGAGCGGGCCATGGCGGCCGGTGCGGACCTCCTGGGGGTCAATAACAGGGACCTTGTCACTTTGGAGGTCGATCTGGGCGTGTCCGAGATCCTTGCCTCGAAGGTCCCCCAGGGGATACAGAAGGTGTCGGAGAGCGGCATCAGGACCCCCGAAGATGTAGAGCGCATGGCGGGGCTCGGCTACAGGGCTGTGCTTGTAGGGGAGTCGCTGGTGACGGCGCAGGATGCACAGGGGTTGTTGGGGGAGATGGTGAAGGCGGGGAAGATCAGTTTCTAGAGTCTGGTGTCTGATGTCAGCACAGAATGCAGAATGTGGCATGTAGAACATAGAAAAGATTGAACGCTGGGTACACGGAGTGACGCAGAGGGGATCCTTGGATTTTGGATGTTGGGTCTTGGATTACAAACGCGGAACCTGAAACCCGAGGGGAGCAGACGACCCTTTCATCCCTGTAAAAATGAATTTGGTATTTTTTGTAACTGACATATTGAGAATTGAGATGATGAAGTTATGAGTTGCTTAAAGATCAAGATCTGCGGCATCACCCGTCTTTCAGATGCCCTGGACGCGTGTGACATGGGGGCCGATGCCCTGGGATTTAACTTCGTTCCGGCCAGCCCGAGGTACCTGAACCCTGGCACGGCAAGGGAGATCATCTCCTCTCTGCCGCCTTTCGTCACCACGGTGGGGATCTTTGCTGACGAGGATCTGTCGGTCGTAAATGACATGTCTCAATTCCTGGGCCTGGATGCAGTGCAGCTTCATGGTGCTGAGGACACGCACTATTGCCGCCGTATCCGACGTCCTGTGATCAAGGCTCTTCGCGTGGCTTCTTCTTCGGACCTGGAGGGGGTGGACGAATTTGACGTTTCAGCCTATCTTCTGGATGCAAGGGTGGACGGTGTCCTGGGCGGGTCCGGGCAGACCTTCCCATGGGATGTGGCAAGGGGATTCTGCCGGTCCCGGAAGGTCTTTGCGGCGGGGGGACTGACGCCGGAAAACGTTGGAGATGCTGTGCGGGTCCTTGCCCCGTATGGGGTGGACGCGGCCTCGGGAGTGGAGGCTCGACCCGGAATCAAGGATCCTGTACTCGTGGAGCGGTTCATCCGGGAGGCGAGGTGTACCGGTACGGGAAACGGAGGAGGATGCGGTGAAATTGCCTGCTGAAAGCCCTGACCGGGACGGTTTTTTCGGCCCTTTCGGGGGAATTTACATGCCGGAGATCCTCATGCCGGCTGTAAAGGAACTCGGGCTGGCCTTCGATAAGGCCAGGGCTGATAAGAACTTTAACAGGGAACTTGAGAAGGTTTTACGGGATTTTTCGGGCAGGCCGACGCCCCTGACCACGGCAGCTCGCTATGCAGGGTCAGGCCGGGACCTGGTCCTGGAGCTCAAGAGAGAGGATCTCAACCACACCGGTGCCCACAAGATCAACAACACTCTCGGTCAGGTCATGCTGGCCCGGAGGATGGAAAAGAGGAGGATCATCGCGGAGACGGGCGCAGGACAGCACGGCGTAGCAACGGCTACGGCGGCGGCCCTTTTCGGCCTGCCCTGCGTGGTCTACATGGGGGTGGAGGACGTCCACAGGCAGGCCCCCAACGTGGAGCGGATGAAACTCCTGGGTGCGGAAGTCAGGCCCGTTCATCAGGGCGCCGGGACCCTGAAAGACGCCGTGAACGAGGCTCTAAGAGACTGGGTCCGCAACGTGGGCGACACCTACTACGTGCTGGGCTCAGCCGTCGGTTCACACCCCTACCCGGTTATGGTCCGCTATTTCCAATCGGTCATCGGTCGGGAGGCGAAAGAG
>Ga0209536_100010380_pt1 | contig 13754 bp, 9 predicted proteins | sample DeeMarSeWOR28_12_FD_187461 | JGI IMG/M metagenome (GOLD analysis project Ga0209536, IMG submission 187461) | Marine sediment microbial communities from White Oak River estuary, North Carolina - WOR-2-8_12 (SPAdes) (version 2) | ecosystem: Environmental > Aquatic > Marine > Intertidal zone >...
GTGAACGGCACCGAACCTGCCCGCCGTATCGAGTTCGACGGCATCACCGGCTCGCCCTACGCCTGGATCAAACCGAGCCAGATCGCCGTTTACGACGGCGCCGACATCCACGTTCTCGACATCGCACAGGAAACCCATGTCACCGTCGCCGGCACCTCGGCCACCGAGTGGGGTCCCCACTTCTCGCCCGACGGCCGCTGGATGGCCTACACCTCGGACGAATCCGGTCGGTACGAGGTCTACGTGAAGCCCTATCCCGAACTGTCCGGCGCCTGGGCCATATCCAGCGACGGCGGGGAGGAACCGGTCTGGGCTCGCGACGGGCGGTCACTGTTCTATCGCAATCAGGACACCTGGCTGCAGGTGCCTATCAGCACCGAACCGGAATTCGCCGCGGGGATACCGCGGGTCGTGCTCGAGGGGCCGTTCATCAACGTCCCCGGCCGGAGTTATGACGTGGCGCCGGACGGTTCGCGCTTCCTGGTGATCCGGGACGTGGGTAACGAGGAGTTCAGCCGGCACGTCGAGGTGGTGCTGAACTGGTTCGACGAGCTGGAGAGGTTGATCCCGACGGAATGATCTGGAATCGTGTTCCAGCCTGATGTAATATCCACACTCCTGGGGAAATTCATTGTAATGTGATCGCATCCAGAGTCGCGAAATATCCTCAACTCACCTGAAATCGGAGGTTTCATTCATGGCACTGATTGCGGCCGGGGCCACTGCCCCCGACTTCAAGCTCGACAGCCACCTGGACACGTCCGTGGCGCTGTCCGGCTTCCGTGGCAAGAAGAACGTGTTACTCGTGTCCTATCCCTTGGATTTCACCCCTACTTGAAGCATGGAGATTCCGGGTCTGAACGCTCTGCTGGAGCAGTTCGACGCGGCAGATACCCAGGTTCTGGGGCTGAGTGTGGATTCGAAGTTTTGCCACAAGGGTTGGGCCGCCGGATTCAGCGGCATCAAGTTCCCTTTACTCTCAGATTTCCATCCCAAGGGCGCCGTGGCCAAGCAGTACGGCCTGTGGCTGGACGAGGCAGGCATCTCCGATCGGGCAACGGTCCTGATCGACAAGAATGGCAAGGTACTCTGGTCCGAATCGGTCGGGCCGGACGGGGCACGCCAGCCGATGGAGCTGCTCAACAAAGTCAAGGAACTCGTCTGATAGGTCAATCCGGCAGGTGGCGGGCGGGGATTTGCCCAGGGATTCTCTGGCCGCTCACCTGCCGCAGGCACGTCATTCTGGCCATTTGCTCCGGCCGAAGATCGCTGCCCCAGGTCATTGGCTAGCGGTTGACGGTATCAGGCTGTCGTCATTCTGCAAGCTGGATCACGACGACATCGCCGAACTCGTACGTCCGGGTCTCCTGGTTCTGATAGGCATAGATGGACCGGCCGTCCGCCGACCAGGCTGGCTGGACATGGGACCAGGGTCCGTCCGTGATCCGCTGTAGACCCGTCCCCTCGGCACTGATGACATAGAGCTGCCCCACGTTGGCCGGGCCGGCACGATTCGAGGCGAAGACAATCCGCTCACCATCCGGTGACCAAGCCGGCCAGCCGTCGAAGGCCGCATTCACCGAGAGGTTGATCTCGTTCGTTCCATCGAGGTCGGCAACGAAAACCTCCGAGTTCCGAGCCCCCATGGTCAGATCCCAGGCGAAGCCGGACGTATCGGTTATTCGACGGTAGACTATTTGTTTTCCGTCGGGCGAGAAGGCGGGGTATGTGCAGATCGACCGCGCTCGCGTGTGCTGGCGCAGGTCGGTGCCGTCGACCTTCATGCTGAAGATTTCGTGCCACCTCTGGCTCCAGCCAACGCTGAGGTCTGGACTCGTACGGTCGGAGTTGAAGATGATGCGAGTGCCGTCGGGGGACCAGCTGGGGTGTCCGTCGTAACCTGGCGAATCCGTCAACTGTCTCCGCTCACTGCCATCGGCATTCATCACAAAGACATTGTTGTCAGCGTCGCCCACATAGCTGGCGAAGAGAATGGTCAGTCCGTCAGGCGACCACTTCGGTGTCTCCGCGCCCAGAGGCTCATCGGTCAACTGAACCAGATTGCCACCATCACTGTCCATCAAGTAGATCTGAGGCGTTCCGGTACGATTGGACTGGAAAACCACACGCCGACCATCCGGAGAGGGATGCGGATAGGAATTGATTATGTTGGTCAGGCGTTCGGGGGTCGAGGTCTGGCCGGACACCAGGGCAGGCAGCAGGAGGCCCGGAACCATCATTACGGTGATTATCTTTTGTCTGAACACCCTGACCACCATGATTTGCCCCGGTCAGGCACGAGCCTTTTGTTCATGTTCTTGACGATTGCGCTCACGGGATCCCGACGCCGGCAGGGCATCTTCATACAGCAATTCACCATTCCAGCAATAAGTGCACAGCTTTTCCCGCGGCAGACCGATCGCCGCCACCATGTCGTCGAGGGCCTGGTATTTCAGGGAAGTGAGACCGAGACGTTGACGGATCTTCTCGACCATCGCCGCATGCCTCTCGGTCGTTGCGTCTGCATATTCATCGAGATGGTCCAGCGCATCTTCCTCGAGATCGGCCATCGCCTGGCGGCCGGCCAGGTCGAGTTCGGAGCGGGAACGCGAGAAGTTGAGAAACTTGCAGGTACACACCAGGGGCGGACAGGCGGGGCGCATGTGCACCTCGAACGCGCCAGAGTCGAAGAGCCGCTTGATGACATCCTGCAGCTGGGTGCCGCGCACGATGGAGTCCTCGCAGAACAGCAACCGCTTGCCGGCGATCTGTTCGCGGATAGGGATGAGCTTCATCCGCGCGACGAGATCGCGCACCCGCTGCTCCTGCGGCATGAAGCTGCGCGGCCAGGTGGGGGTGTACTTCACGAAGGGCCGCCGGTAAGGTATACCAGCCTCGGAGGCGTAACCGATGGCGTGACCGATCCCTGAATCGGGAATACCGGCCACGATGTCGATGGGCGTGTCGTCGGCCCGGGCCAGGGCCGCACCACACCGATTGCGTGCCTCCTCGGCGTTGATCCCCTCGTAGCTGGACGCAGGAAAGCCGTAGTAGATCCACAGGAAAGCGCAGATCTGCATTTGGTCACCAGGCGGCGAGAGCTGCTCCATGCCATCCGGGGTGAGGCGAACAATCTCGCCTGGTCCCAGTTCATGCTCGATCTCGTAACCGAGGTTGGGAAATGCGCAGGTCTCGAGAGTGGCCGCATGGAAACCATCCTTGCGCCCGATGGCCACCGGAGTACGACCCAGCCGGTCCCGGGATACGTACACCCCGCCCTCTGTCAGCAGCATGACCGAACAGGATCCCGCCACCTTCGCGTGCACATGCCGCAGCCCTTCCACCAGTGTATCCTGCTGGTTGATCAGGCTAGCGACGACCTCGGTCTGGTTGAATTCGTTACCTTTCATCTCGCTGAAGTGCGATGCCTGTCTGTGCATGATGTCCTCGGCAATAGCCTGAAGATTGTCCACTCTGCCCACCGTGACGATGGCATAACGCCCGTGGTGAGAGCTGATCAGCATCGGCTGGTCCTCGTAATCGCTGATGACACCCAGCCCCATGTTGCCGTTGTGCTTGTAGAGGTCGGGTTCGAACTTTGTCCGGAACGGCGAGTTGGAGATGTCATGGATGTTGCGCTTGAAGCCCTGTTCACCCAGCACCACCATACCGCCGCGTGATGTGCCCAGGTGAGAGTGATAGTCGGTTCCATAGAACAGATCGGCGACACAGTCGTCCTTGCCCGCCACACCGAAGAATCCACCCACGCCGGCTGCCTCCTGTTTGATCCGGGAATGTCCTGGAAAATGTTGCGTCGTTCAATCGTTGACCCGAGAGCTCGCTGCCCGATGATTAGTCCGATGCCACAGACAGCGTCAAGCTCGAACTTGACAGGGAAGGCAAGCTCGTCCGTGACAATGGTTACCTGGGGCTGGCATCAAGCCTTGAACTTTTTCTTGAGGTGGTCGCTGGAGAGATGCTTGAGCACATCGACCGGCTCGCAGCTGCTGTCGCCGTAATCCACCTGGACCGGCCCGATGGCCTTGGCGGCGCGGATGGCGGCCTTGTTCAGGCTGGGATTGCGCTTGCCGACGCCCAGGAGAGCTGCGTTCATGGCGTCGCGTACCCAGTTCTCCTCGTCGTGGATCGATTTCTGGATGCGCTCGAGGTAACCGAGGAAATAGGCATCGTCCAGAGCCTTGTTCTTCTTGTTCTTGGCAAGCTCATAGAGCAGCAGGTAGCCACAGCGGCGTCGCATGTCGTCCTTGCTGTCCATCCAGTCGGTGGCGACCTCGACGGCGAAAGGGGCCTTGGCCAGGGTCGCGTCGCAGGATGCGAAGACATGGGCCAGCATGCCAGCATGCAGGTCTGCGACCTGGTTTTCGACCTGATCCCGGGTCAACTTCTTGGGCTCGTCTATCAGCAGGCCGATGATCTTGGCGTCGTAGACATTGCTCCTCCAGAGCTGCTGAGCCAGCTTGTGGTCACGGCCGATCTGCTTGGCCAGTTTGCGGAGCTGGGTCAGCCCGATGCCGTAGCTCTTCAGTTGCCCGGTCCGGGAACCGAGCTTCTGCCAGTGCGCGATCCCCCGCTCGTTCCGGTTCTCCTTCAGGAGCGTCAGAACCTCGGTCTTCGTCATCGCCAACCGTCCTCGTCAGGTGCTGTGAAGCCGCCGGTGACACCGCCATGCCACAGACATCGGCAGCTGCGATTCAGGTGCTAGATCTTGGTGGCGAACCATATCTGTGGGGTACCCGCCACGCCAGCGGCTTGCATGACCTCTTTCAATCTGGCACTGTTTGCGAATGATTTCGCCGCGTCCATGCTGTCGAAGTGATGATAAATCGTCACGTCGTTGGGATCGCCGTCGGCCTGGTAGACACCGTGACCGGTCACCCCCATGGTCTGGCGCTCCGCGTCGAATGCGTCGTATGCCTGCTTCCAGGTGTTGAAATCCTGCACCTTGTGCCTCGCGAATAGCGTCGCCATTTTGCCTGCCTCTTTTCAGAATTACGTGCTGAAACCTGCTTGCGAATGATCAACCGGCAGTGCCGGTTGGAATCCACAATATATGTATCAGCCCGATAGTCGCATCCCGGGGGATCTGCTTGCCATCATTGATATTCTAAATTAGGATATATTCTATCTTGAATATCCTTTTTCCCTGAAACGAGCAAGCTCATGATCGGCACCCGTCTGGCCCATTACGAGATCACCGCCCAGCTTGGCAAGGGAGGCATGGGCGAGGTCTATCGCGCGACCGACACCAAGCTGGGTCGCGAGGTGGCCCTGAAAGTTCTCCCAGCCGCCTTCGCTGCGGACCCCGAACGCATGGCGCGATTCGAGCGTGAGGCGAGGACCCTGGCCTCCCTGCAGCATGAGAACATCGCATCCATCTATGGATTCGAGGAGGCTACCGGTCACCGCGTCCTGGTCATGGAACTCGCCGAGGGTGAAGACCTTTCCGCCCGCCTGGCACGCGGTCCTGTCCCCATCGACACCGCCCTGAAGATCGCTCTTCAGATCGCCAGAGGGCTGGAAGCTGCTCACGAGTGTGGTATCGTCCACCGGGATTTGAAGCCTGCCAACGTCATGATCAACAGCGACGGCCAGGTTAAACTGCTCGACTTCGGCCTGGCCCGCGCCTTCGAGGGCGACTCCCTGAGCGGAGCGCCGGAAGATTCTCCCACCATCACCGCCGCCTTCACGGCCCCCGGCGTCATCCTGGGCACAGCTGCCTACATGAGCCCGGAACAGGCGCGGGGCAAGACCGTCGACAAGCGTACCGACATCTGGGCCTTCGGGGTGATTCTCTGGGAAATGCTCAGTGGAGAGCGTCTGTTCGAGGGAGAAACCGTCAGCGACATCCTGGCGGCGGTGCTCACCCGGCAGACCGATCCCGCGCAGCTTTCAGAATATATCCCGGCTGCTGTTAGCGCGTTGCTGACCCGCTGTCTGGTGCGCGATCCCAAGCAACGGCTCCGAGATATCGGCGAGGCGCGTCTTTTGCTGGCGGATCCAGCTACCTCGGGTTCGCTGATCACACTCGCGGGTGCACTCGAGCCCGGCGATAGCCAGGACCGGCGCAAACCGCGCCTGGCCGTGCTGGCGCCCTGGCTGCTGCTTGCGATCGTGTCGGTACTGGGTTTCACCGGAATCATCAGCCGGAACAGCGATCCGGTGGCGAATCTCCGGGTGCGTCGCTTCGAAATCGCCGCGGATCTGCCCCAGCTTTACAATACCCGGGCAGCAGAGATCTCTCCCGACGGCAACCGCATTGCGGTCTTCGCGCTGGACGGACTGTGGGTCAGGGACCTGGCCAGCACCGAACCACGTCTTCTGGTGGGACCCGACGAACTCTCGTACAACGAGGTTGGCGTCACTCCGTTCTGGTCGCCGGACGGTACCCAAATCGCTTTCGGGGCCCAGGGGCGGCTATGGAAGATACCTGCTGACGGCGGCAATCCCCAGGTCATCTGCACCCTGCCGGGCGACTGGATGGGCGGCGCCTGGGGTGCCGACGGCACCATCGTCATCTGCACCAGCCGCGGCCCCATGTACAGCGTCCCGGCTCGGGGCGGCGATCCCGTTCTGCTGTTGCCGATCCAGGACGGTGTCGAGCTCGACTTTCACCAGCCCTCGTATGTGGCCGATGGTGGCGGATTCCTGTACTCGGTCCACCGGGCCGAGGGCGTGGATACCATCGAGCTGCTCAGGAATGGCGAGCGCAAGATCCTGCTCCGCATCGAGGGACGGGTGCGGGAAAATGTCCAGGTCGTCAACAATCCCGTCTACTCCCCGACGGGTCATGTCATCTATCAACGCGATCAGGGCAACCGGGGTCTGTGGGCGCTGCCGTTCGACGCCAAGCGGGGTGAAGTCACTGGCCCGCCCTTCCTCATCTCATCCGACATGGGCCATCCGTCGGTGTCGCTGGACGGTACTCTCGTACATACCGTGCTCAGAGATGCCGCAGCGAGCCAGCTGATCGCGGTTTCACGGGAAGGGCACCTGCTGGAGAATCTCACGGAACTGGTGCAGGGCGCCGGCCAGCCGGCCATTTCTGCCGACGGCAAGCGCATCGCCTATGCCGCCCGCGAGCGGCAGAACGGTGACATCTTCGTGCTCGACCGCACGACGGGCATCAAGAGCCGCCTGACGCTTTCCAACGAGCACGACAGTCATCCCTGCTGGATCCCGGGCGAGGATCGCCTGGCCTTCGTGGCACCCCACCAGAACTGCAGCGCCATCTGGGTCATGAATGCCGACGGTACCGGTCAGCCCGAGCTTCTGGTCGACAAGGGCGCCCAGCCCACCTTCGGGCCGGACGGTCGCGAGTTCATTTACACCACGCGGTGCAGCAAGGAGCGGGGATTGATGCGACACCGCAGCGGTGACTCCGCCGAACCGGAGTTGCTACGGGAACATCCTGCCGGGATCGAATCCGCCAATTTCTCACCCGACGGCCGTTTCCTGGCCTACCTCACCTGGGAATCAGGCGATGTGTCGATCGAGGTCGTTGATTATCCAGACATGGGCAGCCGTCATCTGGTAGCCCGAACAGAATCGGTGCTCCGATGGTCCGGTGATGGGCGTGAGATCTATTACATCTCGCGCAACAATCATGTCATGATGGCGGTCGAGCTGGAGCCCGGACCGACGTTTGCGATCAGGGCTGAACAAACGCTCTTCGAGGTCGCTCCCCTGGGGGTCAGTCACTATTCAGATTTCGATGTCAGCAGCGACGGTCAGGAATTCATCTTCGTCAGCCATCCCGAGGGCATCAAGGGTGTAAACATGTTCACCGTCGTCGAGAACTGGTACGAGGAGTTCCGGGAGCAGCGATGATCGGCAAGACCCTCGCGCACTACGAAATTCTCGAGAAAATCGGTGCGGGGGGCATGGGCGAGGTCTTTCGGGCTCGTGACACCCGGCTCGATCGCGATGTTGCATTGAAGGTCCTCCCCCTCGACTCTGCCCGGGATACCTGGCGCCTGAAAAGGTTCGAGCGAGAGGCCAGGGCCATCGCCGCTCTCAATCATCCCAATATTGTCACGATTCATTCGCTCGAAGATTCTGGCGGCATCAACTTTCTCACCATGGAACTTGTGAAAGGGCAGACGCTCGGTGATTACCTGCCCGCCACCGGCCTGCCTCTGGACCGGTTTCTTGAGATTGCCATTCCGCTGGCAGATGCTCTGAGTTACGCCCACTCACACGGCATCACCCACCGTGACCTCAAGCCAGCCAACATCATGCTTGATGAAGAGATGCGTCCCAAGATTCTGGATTTCGGACTCGCCAAGTTGTGGCTCGCCCCGACCGCGGATGCCGAGGATACGATCCTGGCCGACGCCCCGATCACCAAGGATGGCACCATCGCCGGCACTTTCGCCTACATGTCACCCGAGCAGATATCCGGTGGCGCTATCGACGGTCGTTCGGATATCTTTTCACTTGGAATCATATTCCACGAACTCCTGTCCGGAGTGAGCCCTTTCCGCGGTGACCACCCTGCCGAAATCATGCACAACATCCTGCATGACGAGGCACCGTATCTACCCAAGGTGCCAGCCGGGGTGAGCGGAATCGTCGAGCGCTGTCTCAGAAAGTCACCTGCAGATCGCTTTGCCAGCGCTGTCGACCTACGCTGTGCACTGCAGGATATCGCCGGCTCCTCTGCTTCTGAAGCGACATTGCCACAAACTCCACCTTCGGACGAGGCCCAGAAGGCCTACGATCGCAAGGACTGGACCGCGGCTTACGAACATCTTCACGCGGCCGCCGCAGAGCGAGAATTATCACCCGCCGAACTGGAGATGCTCGGCACGTGTGCCAGCTGGCTCAACAAGTTCACGGAATCTACCCAAACCTGGGAACGTGCCTACGCCGCCTTTAAAAAAGCGGGCCAGAACATCTCAGCGGCCCGCGTCGCCCTGTTACTGGTGGGCATGGCCGTCGAGAATGTGGCTCCCGCCATTGCCAGAGGATGGCTGAAACGGGCCGAACGTTTGCTACAGGATCAACCAGCATGCATCGAACGCGGTTATCTGCTGCGTCGGCAAACGGTGGTGGCCCTGGAAAAATGCGAATTCACACACGCCCTGGAACTCAACCGGCAGGTCGCCGGCATTGCCACCCAGTTCCAGGACTCCGATCTGCAGAGCATTGCCTTGCACGACCACGGCCAGATTCTGGTTGCACGTGGGGATGTTGAAGAAGGCATGGGTCTGATCGACGAAGCCATGATTGCGGCGGTCAGTGGCGAAGTGGGGCCGGCCACCCTGGGGTCCCTGTACTGTCGCACGATGATCGTGTGTCGGTCACTGGCCGATTTCAACCGGGTACGTGAGTGGAGTGAAGCTGCCAGGCGCTGGTGTGATTCTTACCCCGTCGCAGGGTTTCGGGGAGTATGTCGCATCCATAGCGCCGAAACCATGCGACATCACGGACACTGGCAAGAGGCCGAACAGACCGCTCGCAGCGCCTGTGCTGATTTCGAGAAGAGCGGCATCAATGGTCACGCTGGCGAGGCCTTCAACGAACTGGGAGAGCTGGCCCTGCGCAAGGGCGATCACAAGCAGGCGGAGGAGGCATTCCTGCGGGCACATGGATTCGGGTACGATCCGGTTCCCGGTCTGCCCCTCTTGCGTCTCGCTCAGGGAAGGCATCAGGCGGCCTTGCAGATCATCCAGCGCGCCTTGAGCGAGAATCGAGATGATCGTCTGCGCCGGGCCAAGCTACTGATATCTAGTGTCGGAATCGCCCTGGCCAATGGCGAGGTAAAGCTGGCAAGCGAGCTCGCCGAGGAACTCGGCAATCTGGCATGCCAGTTCGACTCACCCTGTTTCAGGGCTCACGCCTTGCTGGGTCACGGTACGGTGGAACTCGAAAAAGGTGATATCGATGCAGCCACCTCTGACCTGCACCGAGCCTGGTCCATTTTCCATGAGGTCGGATTCACTTACGAGGCCGCCCGTGCCCGGATCTTGCTAGCGACCGCATATTTACAAACAGAAAACCAAGAAGATGCCAGGCTGCAGCTCGAGGCCGCAGTCAGGACCTTCAGCGAGCTTGGTGCCATGCCGGATCTGGCAGCTGCTGAGAGATTGCTGGCAGAAACCAGGTAGCTCGAACGGTCCGCGAGAATCGAATCATCCTGAACAAACCAGCAGGCCTATCGCGGCTGCCAAACCTTCAGAGCTTGTTTATCATTCACCTGTCACGTTCGGAATCGAGGCCAGTCCCACGGAAGCGAGTATCATGAATTGGAGGCCTTGCTTACCTACCATCTGCACTCTGTTGCTGATGACAGGACTACCGCATATTTCAGCCGCAGGAGACGCCATGAACAAACCGGTGATTCTGGTCGATTTCAGCGACGCCGATCTTAGCGAGTGGTACGTGGTCAATGACGGAGTCATGGGGGGGCTGTCTCGCAGCGATATCCAGCGAACCGATCATGACACCGGACTGTTCACCGGAAAACTCTCCCTGGAGAATAACGGGGGATTCGCCTCGGTGAGGACCGTGGTTGGCCCGCATGATCTATCGAACCACGCGGGCCTTCAGATCCGGGTTCGAGGCGACGGGCGCACCTACCAGCTGCGCCTGCGCTCCGACGACCGATTCGACGGCATTGCGTACCGGGCCCTCTTCGAGACCAGTGACGGGGAGTGGATCACGATACAGATTCCTTTCGATCAATTCCTTCCCACTTTTCGCGGCCGGATTATTGCTGATGCACCACCTCTCGAGGTAACCCGCATCCATCAGCTGTCTTTCCTGCTGGCCGATAAGCAGGCCGGCTCCTTTGCCCTCGAGATCGATTGCGTCCGAACCTGGGAACCGGTTTCCAGTGATCCCTGAGATCTGCGGCAAGACCCGGCAAGCTAGAGCTGCCTCAGACCGTGCCTAAATTCTGGTGAGGGGCCCCGTTTTGATAGTGCGCTTTCAGTCGGTAATTATAGTTTGTCTAGATCCATTCAAGGAAGATCACATCCTCATCCTCTCACAGGAGAAACCGATGCGCTTGCACCTGGTACCCTTGGTACTGCACACCAACAGGCCCGCGATGTCCCTCGCGAGCTCACCGCCGGGCCCGGGGCCTGGTTCGTGGGGAAGCTGATGGAGCGACGTCAAGTTGGCCGCTACCGGATCCTCGGGAAGATCGGCGCCGGCGGCATGGGCGAGGTGTGGCGCGCCCGCGACGAATCGCTCGACCGGGATGTGGCCCTGAAGATCCTGCCCGCGGCGATGTCGGGCGACGTCGAGCGCCGCCAGCGCTTCGAGCGCGAGGCAAAGACGCTCGCCAGCCTGCAGCACCCGAATATCGTGACCATCCACTCGATCGAGGAGGATGACGGACTCCATTTCCTGACCATGGAGCTGGTCAAGGGGCAGACGCTCGATGCCCTGCTCGACAAGAACGGCCTGCCGCTCGAACGACTTTTCGAGCTGGCCATGCCGCTGGCCGATGCGGTCCACGCCGCCCACGAGCGGGGGGTGGTCCACCGGGACCTGAAACCTGGCAACGTCATGGTGGATGACACCGGTCGCCTGCGGGTGCTCGACTTCGGCCTGGCCAAGCCGGCCGAGGCCACCGAGCAGCACCAGGGGACCACCAACGTCCAGGATGAAACCCCCACCGGGGAAGGGCAGATCCTCGGCACAGTCTCCTACATGTCCCCCGAGCAGGCCGAGGGCAAGCCGCTCGACCGCCGTTCGGACATCTTCTCGCTCGGCGTCCTCCTGTACGAGATGGCCACGGGACAGCGTCCCTTCCAGGGCAGCACCAAGATCTCGACGATGTCCGCGATCCTCAAGGAGACACCGCCGTCGGTGATTTCACTCAAACCCCTGCCGCGACATCTCGGGCGGATCATCCAGCGCTGCCTGGAGAAAAACCCAGACCGGCGCTTCCAGACCGCGCGTGACGTCTCCATCGAGCTGGAGGGGCTGAAACGGGAGGTGGAGTCCGGCGAGGTGGACCTGGTATCGAGCAGCTCCGGGAGTAACCTCTCGGTCGCTCGCCCGACCGCCCCCGCCACGCACTCCCGGAGACGGGCCTGGACTGCAGTGGCGGGGCTTGCCGTCGTCGCCGTCGCGGTCGCGATCTGGTCGCTTCTCTCCGGCGAACCCGAACCGGGTATCATGCCCCAGCTGCGCACCCGGCCCCTGACCGGAGCGGTCGGCTATGAGAACGCGGGGAGCTGGTCACCCGACGGCAGCTTCTTCGCCTACACCCATTGCGCCAACGGTCCGATGGACATTTTCATCCAGTCCACCGCCGGGGGCGATCCGATCCGGCTGGTGACCAGCCCGGCTGACGATTTAGTACCCGCCTGGTCGCCGGACAACCGCTGGATCGCGTTCATCTCCGGCCGGGGCGACATGGTCGGGATCTACCTGGTTCCCCCGCTGGGTGGCGAGGAGCGGTTGCTGGTCGAGACCGGACTCGCCCCGCTGGGAGACGAGGATGCGGTGGCCCTGAGTACCAATCCCTGGTCCCCGGACGGCCAGCGGCTCTGCTTCAGCCGCCGTAGCGGTGAACTGATCGCGGTCTGGACCGTCGATCTGGGCAACGGCGCCGAGATCCAGCTCTCTAAACCAGGGGCCGGGCAGAACGATCTGAGCCCGGTCTGGTCCCAGGACGGCACCAGGATCGCGTTCATGAGGGATTCGGCGGAAGGAACGACCCTCTGGATCGTCCCCGCCTCTGGGGGGAAGGAGCTCCGGATCCCGGTCGAGGGAGAGGTTCCGGTCGGCCTCGACCTGAACTGGTCGCCGGACGGCCAGCACCTGGTCACGGGCTTCGTCGTCGATGGCGCTGCCGACAATCTCTGGTCCGTGAACGTCTCGTCAGGCGAGCGACGTCAGCTCACCTTCGGGACGGTCGATCTGAGGGGGGTCGCGGTCGGCCGGGACGGGCGGATCCTCTACAACGACTTCAGTCACCAGACGGATCTCTATCTGCTGAATCTCGATGCCGGAGATCAGCGCCGGCTCACCTTCCACACTCAGTCCAACTTCAACGCCCAGATTTCGCCCGACGGTAACCGCGTCGTTTACGATTCCGACCGCACCGGCAATACGGAGATCTGGATACTCGACATGACGACGGGCAAGGAACGCCAGCTGACTCTCCACGAGGCCGCAGATTACAAACCGAGCTGGTCACCGGACGGACGCCGCATCGCCTTCTTGTCCGACCGGACCGGGAGCCGGCAGATCTGGGTGGTGGACGCCTCAGGCGGCGCCGCCAGGCCTCTGGGCGGGCACGAAGGGGCACAGACCCCGCACTGGTCTCCGGACGGTGAGGGAATAGGTTTCTTGAGCGGGGGAGAATCCGGATCGGCCCTCTGGCTGGCCCCGGTCGACGGTGGCCCGGCCCGCAAGCTCTGCGAGGGGATCCGCGACTTCTGCTGGTACCGGGACGGGCGGAGGGTGATCTACACCCCCATCGAGCCGGGAACAGAGATCCGCGCGACCGACCTGTCGACCGGGCAGACCGCGCTTCTGATCGACAAGCCCCATCTCGAGCTAGCGATGGATCCCGGCGGGAGGGGATTGACCTACTGCGCCGCCGAGAGCCACTTCAACATGAACCTGATACTTTTGCGGCTCGAGGAGGGTGATGATGGCCTGCCGCGGGTCACCGGCCGCTTGGGCTGGAAGACGGTGCAGCAGTCGGGCTCGGGCAGGATGGAGGTCTCGAAGGTCCCGATGCGCCGCGCGATGCGCACGGTCTCCTC
>Ga0209536_100010382_pt1 | contig 13751 bp, 12 predicted proteins | sample DeeMarSeWOR28_12_FD_187461 | JGI IMG/M metagenome (GOLD analysis project Ga0209536, IMG submission 187461) | Marine sediment microbial communities from White Oak River estuary, North Carolina - WOR-2-8_12 (SPAdes) (version 2) | ecosystem: Environmental > Aquatic > Marine > Intertidal zone >...
AACTGATCCCCCATTGCATGTTCAAGAGACGAAAATGAGCGGTGTCACAAGTAGGTAGGCGCTCTTGAGGTCAAGATTTTCCCTGACGCCCCGGGTCATTAGACCTTATCCCGGTACTTGGGTCCGTGCTCACCGCTCAGGGTGATTATATCATGAACATGGAGATTGATTAAAATTTTGATAATCAACGCACGGCAAAAATTCCTGGTTGCGGTTATCTCCCTCAGGAGCAGGGGGTGCTCTTTGTCAAACATATTTTAATCCCGTAACAAGCTTGCCCAGGCTTGTCCTGGGGGGACGGGGTCGAGCGACTTTAGCCGCTGACTTCAATGTCTAACGGCTTAGGTCGTCACTACCTGCTTGTATTGAGATATGCTTTTGAGTGGGTGAGCGGTTGACAATTTGGGGATAGAGAATATAATGAAAATGATTACCATTATCAATTATGAAGAGGAAGATGTCGGATTCAGCGCACGACGAATTAAGTGAAGCCTGGCTCGACAGCCTCCAGGACAGCGGCTACCGGCTGACAGCCCCCCGCCGGGCGATCGTTACGATCATCGCCGAAACGCCCCGCGCATTGGAGGCGATCGAGATCTTCGATCGCGGCCGCCAGGCGCATCCCCGGCTGGGTCTGGTGACTGTCTACCGCACACTGGAGAAGCTGGAGCAATTGGGACTCGTGCAGCGCGTCCACCAGCCGGATGGCTGCAATATGTACCTGCGGGCGCCCCAGGGGCACGAGCATCTGCTGCTGTGCGAGTCTTGCGGGCAGATTGAATACTTCAGCGGTGATGACCTGTCTGGCCTGATCGCAGAAACCTCCCGCAGAAGCGGCTTCGCCATCTACGAGCACTGGCTACAGCTGTTCGGATTGTGCGCCAGCTGCCAGATCACTCCTGAGCCATGATCACAATGAGATCGGTCGCTATATTGCTAGTCTGCCTGACTTTGGCTGCTTGCCAGGCTTCACCCAAATCCCCGGCGCAGGAAACAACCTCAGAAGCAGAGCTCTCCGTCTTAGCAGCTGAGACTTTCCTGGCCGATATAGCCCAAAATGTGGCTGGCGAGCGGGTTGCGGTAGAATCGATCTTGCCGCTTGATCTCGACCCGCACACCTATGAACCGACTCCCCAAGACCTGGTTAAGATCGCCAACAGCCAGTTATTGATCGTCAATGGCGCAGGATTCGAATTCTGGATGGATGAGTTAATTGAGAACAGCGGCGGAGAGCAGCTGGTGATCGAGGCCTCTGAAGGCCTGGCCGAGAGCAGCGAGCGACCCGGCGATCCGCACTTCTGGCTGGATCCGGTCAGCGTGATCACCTATGTCGAAAACATCCGCGACGGGTTGTCAACTGTAGATCCCGCCGGAGAGCCGGTCTACAGGCGTAATGCCGCAGCTTACATCGACGAACTCAAGATGCTGGATGTCTGGATCATGGACGATGTAAAGCAGCTGCCAAAAGAGCGACGCATCCTGGTTACAAACCATGAAAGTTTTGGTTACTACGCAGTTCGCTATGGATTTGAAATCATTGGCACCATCATCCCGAGTGCCAGTACGGGTTCTTCACCCTCTGCCCAGCAGCTGGTGCAGCTGGTAGATGAGATCAGGAGAACCAATGCCCCGGCCATCTTCCTCGAGTCTGGATCGAACCCGCAGCTGGCCGAGCAGGTAGCGCGGGAGACGGACGTAAAAGTGATCGGCGAGCTGTATACCCATTCGATCTCCCCCCCGGATGGCGCAGCGCCCAGCTATATAGACATGATGATGTACAATACGCGCACGATCGTTGAAGCGCTCAAGTGAGGCGTCGTTAAATGCAAATTGTGTCATGACCAGGCGGATGAAAGAAATGGAAACCATTGAATCAAATCCAACCGTTACGCAGCCCTTGCCAGACGAGCCGGCGCGGCTAGAGATGGAGGATGTGCGAGTGGGCTATAACGGGCAGCCGGCTTTGGAAGATCTCACCTTCCAGGTGCAGCATGGGGCGCGCCTGGCTGTGGTGGGTCCTAATGGGGCTGGCAAGACCACGCTGTTTAAAGCGCTGGTTGGTTTGATTCAACTCCAATCTGGGCGGATTCGTATCCACGGGCAGCCGCTGGGGCACCACCAGGACTGTGTGGCTTACGTGCCCCAACGGGAAGAGGTGGACTGGCGCTTCCCGGTCACGGTCAGCGATGTGGTCATGATGGGTCGCTACGGTCAGCGGGGCTGGCTGCGGCGCCCAGATCAGGCCGATCACGCTGTTGTAGCGCATAGCCTAGAACAACTGGGCATCGCCGATCTGGCGAAGCGACCGATCGGTGAGCTCTCGAGCGGCCAGCAGCAGCGAGTATTTCTGGCGCGGGCGCTGGCCCAGGAACCGCATATCTTGCTACTTGATGAGCCCTTCACTGGGGTTGATTTCACCACCCAGGAAGCCACACTGACCTTGTTGGAATACCTGCAATCGCAGCAGGTAACAGCTATGGTATCTACCCATGACCTTACGCTGGCCTCAGAGCGTTTCGAGCAGGTCTTGCTGCTCAACCGGCGCTTGGTCGCCAGCGGCACCCCGCAGGAGGTGTTCACCCAAGCCAACCTGAGCCGGGCCTTCGGCAGCCAGGTGCTGTTCTTGGATGGGGTGGCGGTGGTCGATCAATGCTGCCCGCCTGAAGAGGAAAGTGGAGAATGGCCGATTTCCTAGGTGAACTTTTGACACCATTGACCTACGGGTTCATGCAGCGCGGCTTGCTGGCAGCCCTTCTGGTCGGGGTGCTGTGCTCGATCATCGGCTGTTATGTGGTGCTGCGCTCGATGGCTTTTTTGGGTGATGCAATGGCTCACGCCGTCTTGCCGGGGGTGGCGATTGCTTTCTTGCTTGGCTATAACCTGACTCTGGGTGCACTGGCGGCAGCCTTGATCGTCGCTCTGGGGGTGGGTCTCTTCTCTCGCCGGGGGGCGATCAAGGAAGATACCGCCATTGGGGTGCTGTTTGCTGCTGCACTCTCATTGGGGGTGGTATTGATCAGCACCTTCCGTACCTACGCTGTGGATTTAAGCCATATCCTGTTTGGCAATGTGCTGGGCGTCAGCAATCTGGACTTGTGGTTGACCGCCGGGCTGGGAGCCTTGATCCTGGTCGCCATCCTGGTGTTCTATAGGCCGTTTCTGGTGATCTCGTTTGACCCGATTTTGGCTGCCACGCTGCGCATGCGGGTCGACTTTTATCGCAACCTGCTGCTGATTTTGCTCGCCCTGACAATCGTGGTATCCATGCAGACGGTGGGAGTTGGCCTGGTGGCAGCCCTTTTGGTGACTCCAGCGGCAACCGCTTATCTGCTGGTGCGCAGATTGCCCAGCATGATGGCGCTCTCTGCCCTGTTTGGCGCTTTTTCCAGCTTAACCGGATTATTCGCCAGCTATTATCTCAACGTGGCCTCTGGGGCGGCGATCGTGCTGACCGCCACGATTCTTTTCCTGCTGGCTTTTCTCTTCTCCCCCTCGCGCGGTTTCATCTGGGAGTTCGCCGGGCGGCGGACGGTTTAGACCACATAATGCTCATCGGGGTATTCGGCGAAATATCTGTCCCGGCGATCGACCAGAACGGTGACGATTTTTGAGCCTTTGCTCATTCCCTTGGCCAGCTCAATTGCTGCGTAAACATTTGCCCCCGATGAGATACCGCAGAATAAGCCCTCTTCACTGCACAACCGGTCTGCCATTCTTTTGGCGTCTTCGTTCCTGACCACGATCTCCCGATCCAAGATTTTTCCTTCGAGAATATCCTCGATGATGAACCTCATCCCTGGCGCGCCGAATCTCTCGAGGAATTCATGCATCACTCGCGAGCGAATCCATTCCAAGCGCGGATCATCCGTTGGCAGGACGCTTGCGACGGTTAAGTCTGGATTGACTTCCTTTAAGGTCTCGGCCACACCCAGCAGTGTGCCCCCTGAACCGATAGAAGCAACCCAGGCATCGACCTTGCCGTCCAGCTGTGCCAGGATCTCTGTCCCGGTGCTCTCGCGATGCGCTTTTGTATTATCTGGGTTGCATAATTGGTTAGCCCACCACGTTGTTGGATCGCTGTCCGCAAGGTCATAGCACTGCTTCATCCTTATGGCAACAAACGCGGCTGCCCTTTCCACCTCATCCAGTTGGTTGATGCTTTCCAGATGATCCTCCAAATCAATCGGAGTGATATCGCTGCCAAATAAGCGCGCGATCCGGATCCGGTCGGCTGGGTTGTAGGAACTGGAAAGCTGGGCCGGTAAGAATAATTGAACATTGTAGCCCTTCACCCCACCGACAAAGGCCAGCGCTGGTCCCGTGTTTCCAGTGGACTGTTCGACGATGGTGCCACCCGGTTTCAAACTGCCACGTTTTTCGGCACCCTCGATCATGCTGAGAGCCATGCGATCTTTGGTACTGCCGCTAGGATTTAAGTATTCACATTTGACGTAAATCTCTATGTCGGGTGATTCGATCACCCGAGTCAGTTTGAGTAGAGGTGTATTACCAATATGTCCAAGGATATTCATTTTATGATCGTCTCCACAAAGGTAGACCCGAAGTGTTTATTGTTGTGCCGGTAACTTAAAGGAAACTGAAATGCAGGTTTAAAGCTATTTTGTCTCCGCATGAAAACCTTTGGGGTCTCTGTATGGACCAAGATTAATTTACATTGCTTGCTGAGTGGTGCTTAGCGCCTGTCCATCGTGGTGGCAATGGAGCGCAGGCGCAACCACCATTGATCTTTGGGGCGCTGAAATCCAGGTTCGACCAGGCGGGGGAAGTCATATAAGCTGGTGAACTCCATTTCGCCGCCTTTCAGACCGATGGCTGCCGCGGCGGGGGTTGGTTTATCGACCTCGTCGATCAGAAATTCGATACATCGTGCGGCGAGCCGCGTGGCCTGAACCCGGTCGAACGGCGAAGGGCTTCCGCCTTGCTGGATATGCCCCAGGATAGCCTGGCGCACGTCAAACAAACCGCCCCCTTCCTGTTCGAAAAGGGTAGATATGAAGTTCGTATCGTAATGCGCTCCGGCTTTCTCGTTGCGGATCATCAAGCCCAGGCGCTTCCCTCCCTCAAATCCCTGGATCAGATCGGCCACATCCGCCTGAAGCTCGGGGAGCGAAATGCCCTCTTCGGGTAAATATGCTTTTTCAGCGCCGGTCGCCAAACCGCTGAGCAAGGCTAGGTATCCGCAGTCACGCCCCATCACTTCCACGACAAAACACCTTTTCGAGGCTACTGCGGATTGTTTGATCTTATCCACATTGGAGACAATATTGTTTAGGGCGGTGTCAGCTCCAATGGACAGCTCGCTGCCCGGCAAATTGTTGTCAATGGAAGCAGGCAGGCACAAAATGGGGATGTTGAAGGAGGTGAAATCGTTGCGGCGGCTGAAGAGCTGGTAAGCACCTTCGTACCCTGCCCAACCGCCGATGATCAATAAACCATCCACATCGTATTTATCGAGGTTTTTGGCGATGGCGTAGAAATCACCACCAGCAGGAACATGACGCCTGGTGCCCAGCTCAGCACCCCCTTTGGAAACCCACCCACTGATGCTCATCCAGCCCAGCTCGCTGATATCTCCATCGATCAACCCCCGGAATCCATTGCGCACAGCTAACATGGTGTGACCCTTGTCTATGCCGAGTCTGGCCACTGCACGCACCGCAGTATTCATCCCTGGGGCAGGACCGCCAGCATGCATCAATGCCAGCCGAAATTGTTTCTCCTGCTGACCTGGTGAGTGGGGTTGCGAGCGTAAGATGGTGCGAAAGGTGTTAAAGGATTCGGCGAAACTTCCCCCACGCATGGTGAGTGCCTGGTCGAAATCCTGAGCGTGGATAACTTCAGCTACCTGCTGGGTTTTGACGACGCACTCGGTTAGGGATGAACTCACCACGCCGTGCTGACGTATCCCAACCAGCTTTGGTTCGTGCCCAGGCTCAGCTGTTAGCAAGGTTTCTACTGCTGTATAACCCTGTACCGTTCCCAAGTAGCGGTCGAAAGCACTCGGCGATCCTCCCCGCTGCACATGGCCCAGGATGGTGATGCGCACCTCTTCTCCTAAGCGCTCTTCTAAAACCCCTTTGACGTGTTCACTGCTGATATGAGATCCATTCCGGTCGTGAGCGCCTTCGGCGATAACCACGATACTGTGCTGGCGACCGATCTCGCGCCCGGCCTGCAACGCTTGGCACATTTTCTCTTCCCAGTCTTCTGTTTGGGGAGGATATTCAGGGATAAGCACCCAATCCGCTCCGCTGGCGATGGCACCCATCAGTGCCAGGTAGCCGCAATGGCGCCCCATGACCTCGACTACAAAAGTGCGATGGTGGCTGGCTGCCGTACTGGCGATGGCATCGATGGCGTCGGTGATGCGGTGTAACGCGGTATCAGCACCGATGGTCATATCTGTGCCGAACATGTCGTTATCGATCGAGCCCACCAAGCCTACGATGATCAGATCAGGGTGAGCAGCGGCGAGGTCCCCGCTGATATGGCCGCCATCCACCAGCTCTGCCAATAACTCTGGCCATTCCTGGCGCAGGATGTTTGCCCCGGTCAGGCTGCCATCACCGCCAATCACAACCAAGCGGTCGATGCCATGCGTAAGCAGGTTCCTGGCAGCCGCGCGGCGTCCCTCACGAGTGCGGAATTCGTCGCTGCGTGCTGTGCCAAGTATGGTTCCGCCTAACTGCAGAATCCCGCCCACAGACTGCCAGGTCATCTGGCGGATATTCTCGCCACCTGTGACCATCCCCCGATAACCCTCGGTGATGGCAAAGACTTCAACACCTCTCACCAGAGCTGTTCGCACAACGGCTCTGACGGCGGCGTTCATCCCTGGCGCGTCACCGCCGCTGGTCAAAACGGCGATATGGCCAATTGATTTATCTGTCATAGTTTATCTTAGCGATTAGCGATCAGCAATTTCACTCTTAATTGTGGAACTTGGGAATTATTCCACAACTGGGGCAGCTGCTTTAACCGACTCAGGGACCTCGTCCTCAAATTGCTTGAAGTTGTCTAAAAACATCTCCGCCAGCTGTTGCGCCTGTTGGTCATATGCCTGGGGATCTCCCCAAGTCCCACGGGGCTGAAGGACTTCATCTGGCACACCGGGGCAGCTGGACGGCACCTGTATGCCAAATACCGGATCCTGGGTATATTCAACCTGTTCCAGCTCTTCGTTCAATGCAGCATTGATCATGGCTCTGGTGTAACGAATGCTGATGCGGTGTCCTTCCCCATGGGGGCCACCCGTCCAACCAGTATTAACCAGCCAGCACCTGACGTTGTGTTTGGCGATCTTCTCACCCAGCAGCTCAGAGTAAACGTTGGGGTGTTGAACCATGAAAGGGGCACCGAAACAGGCGCTGAAAGTCGCCTGAGGTTCAGTGATGCCACGCTCAGTGCCGGCGACCTTGGCTGTATAGCCTGAGATAAAGTGGTACATCGTTTGTTCCGGAGTGAGTCTGGATATTGGCGGTAGAACACCGAAGGCATCCGCAGTAAGGAAGATGATATCTTTCGGGTGCCCGCCCGTGCCCTCACGCGATGCATTGGGAATATGCGAGATGGGATATGCGGCGCGAGTGTTTTCCGTCAGGGTGGCGTCGTCTAAGTCTAGACGGCGAAGGTCAGTGTCAATGCCCACATTTTCGAGGATGGTTCCGAAGCGGCGGGTGGTCTGGTAAATCTCAGGTTCTGCTTCAGCCGACAGCTTGATCACCTTGGCGTAGCAGCCGCCCTCAAAGTTGAAGATTCCGTTATCGCTCCAGCCATGTTCATCATCGCCGATTAAGGTACGCGTTGAATCCGATGAAAGAGTGGTTTTCCCCGTGCCGCTCAATCCGAAGAAGAGGGCCGTATCACCACCAGGGCCAATGTTGGCGGAGCAATGCATCGGCAGCACATTTTGGAAGGGTAGGTAATAATTCATGGCTGTGAAGACCGATTTTTTGATCTCACCAGCGTACTCTGTACCCCCGATCAGAACAAGTTTTTTGGCGAAATTAACCAGGATGAATACATCCGAGTTGGTTTTGTCTACCTCCGGAAAGGCGTGGAATCCCGGGCAATCGATGACCACGAATTGGGGATCGAAAGTGGCGAGATCTTCTGCTCCAGGTTGGATGAACATATTACGAGTAAACAGGCTGTGCCAGGCGTACTGGGTGATGACGCGCACCGACAGGCGGTAGTTCGGATCAGCGCCACACCACACATCCTGGATGAACACGTCTTTCCCTTGCAGATAGGAGGCCATACGGCGATGCAGTTCGTCGAAGCGGCCTTCGTCGAAAGGACGGTTGACATCCCCCCACCAGACACAGCTGCGGCTGGTCGGTTCATCTACAATGAATTTGTCATTCGGTGAACGGCCAGTGAACTGCCCGGTGCGCACGACTAAAGGGCCGAGGTGAGCCATGAGGCCTTCATTGCGCTTGAGCGCCTCCTCATACAAGGCGGGCGTGGGCAGATTCCAGCTCATAATTTTAAGATTTTCTAGGCGATGGGTATCCAGACTAACAGGGCTGTGCGGACGGGGACTACATTCTTGGACCATGTGTGTCACTCCTCTAGATCGAATTAAAGGTTTAGTTATGTATATTTTAGTAGTATAAACGAGAACCAACGGATTTTGATGTTAAATATGAGTGCTTCTCTGGATTGAATTGTAGTACAGAATCGTAAGGCACCATTTCCTGATTTACCAGGTGGTCGAAACCTAATTATCCCCGTGGATAAATTCCTGGAATCGGTTATCATTACTATCAGAGTACAATAAAAATAGAACCGCCAGTCCTTCAAGGACTGGCGGTCCTGTCACTAAAAGTTATTAAATTTGTACCCTTAGGATACAAGTTCGGGCAGCATATCCTCCAGGATCATCTCCAGAGCTATCGTATGGCTGCAGCGCCCGCGGGTCTGGAAGAAATCACAATCACATCGCCATTCACCAACTTCATAAAAAACCGTATGAGGGTTGTTCTCTCCCTCAAATGTCACCTTGAACGCCTCGAAATGGATGCGCTCACGCTGACTGGCATAACGTTTCGCTTTTTCGAGTTTTCCGATCATCCCATAATCCATCGTTTTGAACTCCTTTCATGGCGAGATATATAAAAAAACAGGCACGCGCGGAATCCGTGTGCCTGATTAATCCTTCTCTGTAGCGAGTACTCCCATAGCAGTATCTCTCCAGTACAACCAGTATAAGCTGACTCCGTTGATGAGTCAACAGCTGTTTACAAATTGCGCAATCACATAGCAGCTCGGTTATACTCGCGAAATTTGATCCAAGGAGTTATATAGTCATTTTTTTAACCATGAAATCCTAATAATTGTGCTTGGATTCAACTTGTAAGTGCAACTGATAGTCCAATGAATGCCTCATCGGTTATACTAACAAGTGCAAAAATTAGGTCTAGATAGGAGAAGAGATAGTGGATGTCAACGGTAAATCCTCACTCATGACACGCAGGGTTGTGGTTCTCTCAATTCTGCTCATTTTCTTTGCCCTGCCCCACATCCTGGAAGATTTTGCGACTGGAGAACCGGGGAGGGCGGGCATTCCCGCACCCGTGCTTTCTCTTGTGGTGGCAACGATTTTCGGCCTTCAAGCATTGGGACTCTATTGGCTTGGACAAAAAAAGCGCCGAGGCTTTTGGATCCACACCGCGGTCGGCCTGTTTTGGCCGCTCGCATCTGGGGTTGCGCAATTGCCCACCATTTTAAGCGGGGTCCCTTACCGGGAGGGTTTCATCTCGGTGTTTTATGTTGGGGGCATCATTGTGGTCGGATTGCTCCTGTTTTTATTCTCCCTGAATGCCTTACGATCAGGCAAGAATTGAAAAAGATAAAATGGTATGCTTCATAAGGGCAGCGTTTAAACCTGAGCGCTGGCCAAAGCTCTTGGCGACCCATGAATCAAGCATTATCTGCGACAGATACGAAGGAAGATATCAGGCGAAAAACGATAATTTTGATAACAAGTGGTTAGGGGAGCATAGGTCCACTAATTTGCGTAATTGAATGCGATAAATCAGCTAGAAGTGGATGATTGAAGGAAGTGAAGAGGTGACAGCTGGGGAATTTAATTCTGTAAGATTTAGTCACCTTCGTTGAAACTCATACAACCCTTTCATCAACATAGCGCAGTAGTGAAAAACATACGGGTTTAAAGTCATGTCTTAGCCAGAAGCGAGTACCCAAGAGGTTCATCGTTTCGAAATCAACTGCGCATCTCTCGTAACCTGCGCCGCGAGCTGATTCTATTGCACGAGCAAGCACTGATGTGGCGATATTTTTGCCACGCATTTTTTCCTGTGTAAAAGCCCCATAAATGCTTGTTGTTTTCTGATCATAGATGATTGTGCATACATCATCATTGGCTGGTCCCACGCGGATAAATGCCACAGGATCTTCATTCACAGAAGCCAACCAGATAATTTTATCTGTCGAATTAACCCATTCTTCGAAATATTCTATGTTGAACCTGTCGGTTATGAAGAAATCTGGAGCCCCTTTCGAATGCTGCACAAGTCCTGCATGCAGCTCCATGACCTGTTCGATATCCCCAATTCCGGCACGGTGGATATCAACTTCTGTATCAGTTTCCTCTATTGGTCCTAAACCGCGTATGGCATCGACACCAAGCATTCCAAATCCCAGCCAATGCCAGGTCTGAATCGCTTCAAGATCGTTTGCAAAAATGCTTATATAGTGGGCAATATATTTATCTGCAACCCAATCAGCAGCGATTTGTCGATACATCTCCTCATAGAGGTACCTGCAATTCTCTCTCTGTGCTGCGTTTGCCCACTCAGGACTGTATACACTCCTTTTGCCTCGAAAACCTGGCATCATCCAAGCGATGAGAAAACCAACCAGCTGCCCATCTTGGATTGCTGCAACTCCTGGAGGAGCAGCGCGCATGATGTTTTGCAATAGCGGCAGCAGGTTATGTGCTTCCCGATAACGATGTGGCAGAATAGGCTCGTGCTCATGCAAGATTTGATACCGACTACTCACAAGCGCAGCAGCATCTTCAAGATGTTCTTCTTTGAGAGGAATGATTTTCAACATTTTTCAATGGCCTTTCGGGCAGCGAGACGGATTGATCTAATTCCTCTCTTGCCCCAACTCTGGGATCAAAACCAATCTTGCTTCTTTCAGCGGATTTTATTTCAATCATATACTAAGATCGATCTATCTTGCAAGGCAGGTCTGCTTAGCCAACGTATGCGCTCGCCGGATAGGCTCTGGCAGGCGATGTCCAAGCGGTGGGGATGCGCCAAGCCGTGACCATCGACGACCAGCATATCCGGTAATCCTGCCAGCTTTTCCAATGCGGCCAGGATTCCCGGCGGCTCACTGAAGGACAGCAGGCCAGGGATATAAGGGAAGGATAGGAGTACTCCCGCGCTGGTTTCTTAGATTAGCTCTACGTTTGAGAATTGGAACACCGCAACCGCAGCAAAGACTTTATCATTCTGGAAATTGACATCCACACCGGCGATACGTTGGAGGCAGCAGCAGGAAGAAAGGGGTTTGCTTCCAGGTTTTAAGGTGAGGCGTGGATGAAGCACAGGAAGTGGAGGATTTGGTTTATGTGAGAAAACGAATAGGTACAGGGATCTGATTAACCTATAGAAGATTCTCTCCAAGGTACCCTGTATGCGGGCTGCTTTATGATAGGAGACAAGTGTAAATCCCTGGTATGCATGGTGTTGAAGACTGTATTAATACCCCGGGGTTTTGCAAGCGGCCTACGCTGTAGACCGCAGATGACCTGCTTCTCTCCTCTCTCGCGCATAAAAGCAGGTGGCGCCTTCCAGGCGTCCATAGCCAAAGCATCACACCAAATATTGTTGCTAGCGTATCAGGAGCTTATTTAGCCCTGCGCTTGGCGCAAAAGTTGGAGTGATCTGAGCAGACTATCCTGTAGTTAACCCCGCCAACCGGCGCCTCTCCAGGGAACGTCCTAAAAGCTGCTCAATCGTGCGAACCTTGGCCAGGTCATCCCGGGTGGCGAAAGAGAGCGCTGTGCCCAAATTTGTCATGCGACCCGTGCGCCCGATGCGGTGGGTGTAGGCTATGGCCGTGTCCGGCATATCGTAGTTGATCACGTGAGAGATACGGGAAACATCGATCCCCCGCGCGGCAATGTCTGTAGCAACCAATACCTTGACCCGGCCGCGGCGAAAATTATCCATCGCTTCCTTGCGTCGCTTCTGCGACAAATTGCCCTGCAGGGAGGTAGCGGGTAGCCCAGCCCGCATCAATTGCCCGGCCAGTTTTCTGGCGCGGTGTTTCGTACGCGTAAATACCAACACCTGCTCGCTGCCCGACTGGCGCAGGAGGGCCAGCAGCAGCTCAATTTTCCGGGTTTGCTCCACCGGATACAGCGCATGGCCGACTGTTTCGACTGGACGGGATGCGCCCAGTTCCACCGTCACTGGCTGGCGTAAGAATTCATTGGCAAGCGATCGAATCTCGTCTGGCATGGTAGCAGAGAAGAGCAGCGTCTGGCGTGATTTAGGTAGAGCAGTCAGTATGCGTCGGATATCGGGCAAAAAGCCCATATCAAACATATGGTCAGCCTCGTCTAGCACCAGGATTTCAACCGATCTCAGATCGACCACACGTTGCCCCATCAGATCCAACAAGCGACCCGGGCAGGCAACGACGATCTCCACCCCGGCTCGTAAGCCTTTAATTTGAGGCTGGGCACTGACGCCTCCATAAACAGTCATACTGCGCAGACCGGTTTGACGGCCGAGTTTCTTGATCGCCGTGTGGGTCTGTTCGGTCAGTTCGCGTGTAGGAGACAGGATGAGCGCACGCAGTCTATTGCGTGGCCCTTTTAGGAGGTGCTGGAGTATGGGCAAGGCAAATGCTGCCGTCTTACCAGTGCCGGTTTGGGCAAGTCCCAAAACATCGCGCCCTTCTAATATGGGTGGAATGGTACGCTGTTGAATAGGAGTGGGGGTTGAATAACCCGCGGCTGAGATCCCCGCATGTATCTGGGGGTGAAAAGTAAATGAATTGAAGTTCACAAAAAGTCCTTTGATAATAAGATAGAGTCAAGGCGCAACCCAGACTCTCCGCACCTACTCTGGATCAATAATGTCCAATTGAAGATGCAGACAGAATGGTATCGCCGTAATGGAAATAGGGAGGATTTCTAGTGGAAGACGCCAGGTCTTTCAGTCAGTACGTGACTCCTTCTACTAGATACAGATTCAATGAGGTGCCCAGGCACCATTTTATTTTATAACCCCCGCTGGACTCTGCTCCAGGAGCAAAAATCCAGTGGTTCGCTAATTTTCGGGTTCGTTAGAAGGTTAAGGTGACGTTGACGGCCTGCGGGCCTTTCGGACCCTGTTCGACATCGAACTCAACTCGCTGACCCTCTTCCAGGTTTCGGTAGCCGTCGCCCTGGATGGCGGAGTAATGGACGAAAACGTCCTCCCCATCCTGGCGTTCGATAAAGCCGTAGCCTTTGCTGCCGTTGAACCATTTGACCGTTCCGATAATTCGTTCAGACATTGTATTTGCCTCCTTGTGGCAAAAATAAGATGTTCAGGTACTCGGTTTGTTTTATCGGACGGGCAAAACAAAAAGCCCATGGATAATCCCATGAGCTGCTGTCGTGACTTCCAACATAAACTGATTGGTATCCTGCAAGAATGATATTACTCTACTTGATCAGATAAGTCAAGCTTAAAGTG
>Ga0209536_100010383_pt1 | contig 13750 bp, 9 predicted proteins | sample DeeMarSeWOR28_12_FD_187461 | JGI IMG/M metagenome (GOLD analysis project Ga0209536, IMG submission 187461) | Marine sediment microbial communities from White Oak River estuary, North Carolina - WOR-2-8_12 (SPAdes) (version 2) | ecosystem: Environmental > Aquatic > Marine > Intertidal zone >...
GTATTCGGGATGGCCGCGTATTTCGTGTACTGGCTCATGATCATCCACATCGGTGCCCTCTCCTTGCTTCAACCGGCAACGCTGTTTATAACATGCTATGTGTCTTCGATATACCTTTTTGTCCAAGGTTCCGCCATGCCTAGGATGAAGATATCAACGCCACCCATTCCCGTTCCCGAACCTGAAAAACATATCCTTTTTTAACAGATATGCCCATTACCCTGGGGAGACAGATAAAAATGGCAGCCAGGCCGCACCTCACTGTGCCTGAGAAGATTCTAATTCACCTTCTCGACAAAATCAAGTTCGAGGACAGGTTCGAGGTGCCCTATGCCCTGACCCAGGGGGGCATTGCAGATGCTGTATCGGTGAGGCGCAGCTATGTTTCCTCTGCAACCAAGGAGATGATCAAAAAGGGCCTGCTTTCCGAGAAGCTCTCCCACATCAAAGGCGAGGCCAGGAGGCGGAAGACATATTTTCTGACACCCGAAGGCAAGAACGCAGCCGAGAAACTGAAAAAGGAGGTAACCGCACGCAAGATCATTTTGAGGGTGGAGGCGGGGGAGTCAGAACTCGAGATAGGGGAAGTCAAAAAGAAGTCGGATGTTAAGCTGTCGCTTCTCGAGATCATTTCACATATCACCGAAGAGGGGATTGTGGATCTTACAGCGGCGCAGACCCCTTTACCCGAAGCCGGCATCGATGCCCCCCAGAGCTTTCCCCAGCCCAGGTATTTCTTTGGCAGGGAAAAGGAGATGGGTGAGATCACAGCATTCCTGGAATCTCCCGAGGCTCGAATCTGTACAATAAAGGGCATCGCAGGCATAGGCAAGACGACACTGGTTGCGAAAGTCGCCCAGGGTGCCGGGAAAACAAGGAAGGTATTCTGGTACGGGTTCCATGACTGGAGCACATTGAGGAACCTTCTTTCGCATCTCGCTGATTTTCTCAACAAGTCGGGAAGGGAGGGACTCAGGCTCTATATGGACGAGAATATGTCGGTTGACCTCGGTGATGTTCAGGCCCTGCTCGGCAATCAGCTATCCGGCATCTCCGCTCTCCTGATATTCGATGATTTCCACAGGTCCAACGAGTCCTGCGTCCAGTTCTTCGAGGCTCTTTTAGAGGTATTGGGCGAGGACCTCAAGGTCATACTGGCGGGACGGACGATTCCCAGGTTCTATGACAGGCGGGATGTGCTCGTTAAAAAGAGGGTGTGCGAGCTTGAGTTGGGTGGTCTAGACCTAGAATCCAGCAGAAAGCTCCTCATGGAACGGGATGTCGACGACACCAGACTGGACCAGATATATGAAGAAACACAGGGCCATCCTTTGTGCCTCGAACTCGTGGAGCTTTCAGAGGATGGTGTGGGTAAGAGGAACATAGAGCAGTACCTCGCAGAGGAGGTGGAGGGGCGCTTATCCGAGGAGGAGAAGGCTGTCCTCAGGTTCGCCTCGGTGTTCCGGTACCCCGTGCCCAGGGAGGCCTACCTGCTGGTCCCGTGGGAGGAGGGGGAGGTTTCCTCGGAGATAATCGACGGGCTCGTGGAAAAGACCTTGATTTCTGTTTCGGATTCTTACTACGATATACACGAGCTCATCCGGGATTTCTTTTTTTTCCGCATGGGTCCCATGCAGAAGATAATGTACCACACCACGGTTGCCGAGTACTTCATGGACGCCGCAGGGGACCTGGCATTGATAGAGGCCATGTTCCACTTGGTTTCTGCAGGTGACGGGGAGAGGGCCGTTGCACTGGCCCTGGCCAATGGGGGGCATTTGATAAACAGGGGGTATCTGGAGGAGTTCTACGACGTTCTCACATCCATTTCCAGGCCCGAGATAACCTCCGGTGATCTCTCCAAACTGCTGGTCATGGAGGCAGATATAGCCACAACACAGGGCCGATGGGATGATGCTTTGAGGCTGTACGAAAGAAGCCTTGAAACGGCACAGGAGGCAGGGGATTCGCTCCATACCGCATTGGCATATTACAAGATCGGCGCCATTCACTACCGCAGGGGTGCAATGGACAAGGCATTGGAAATGAACAACAAGAGCCTGGAGTTGATGGCAGATGCCAACGAACCAATAGAATTGGCCAAGCTCTACAACAACATGGGCGTGATATTCTGGAGAAAGGGTGATTTTGCAGAGGCCAAGAAGAATTACGAAAGCAGCCTCGATATTGCATGGGACATAGGTGACGAGAGGGGTATTGCCAGGGCCCAGAACAACCTGGGCATCATTCATCTGGAGAACGGGAAGACAGACGATGCGCTGGAATACTTCCTGCACAGTTTGGAGATATCCGAGGGCCTGGAGGATTTGAAGACCATGGCCCAGCTCTACGACAATATGGGAGAGGCCTTCCTTGCTAAAGGTGAGAGAGACAGGGCGCTTGAGCTGTATGGAAAGAGCCTTGCACTTTCCGAAAAACTGGGTTTCAGGTGGCAGATAGCAGAGGTCTTTCGCAACCTGGGCAAGGTGTATGAGGGTAATAAAAGAAGGGAGTACCTTGAAAAGGCCCTCGACATGTTTCAAGCATTGGGTGCAGAGGACGATGCAAAGGAACTGAAGGAGCGGCTTGCGGGAATGTAGATATTATTTTCTTTTTCTTCTCTCCCTTACCTTTTTTCTTGCTTCCCTTCTGCGTTTCTTCCGCATCTTTTTTGGTAGGGCTTCGGGCATTAGTGATTTGTGCACGTACCAGAAAAGAGCCACAGTGAACATGGTGCACAGGAGAAGGGAGCCGTATTCTGCAACTCTCAGATTCCACAGGAAGGGCAGGAGCATGAGGTTGAAGAGAGCATGGGCGAGAAAGGCCCTTATGAAATAACCCCAGAGCCTGTACTTGGCTGCGCCGTACCCTATCATGACGCCTGTGGAGCCGTTGAGAAGCGAGAAATTGAAGGACAGGACAACGAGGGCGCCGACGGTTACGGGATTGCCGAGTGCATCGGGGGAGCCCAAAAACAGGCTGTAGGAAATGGCTATGATTGCCATGGAGCCCACGCCAAGGCCCAACGTGGCGCCGTAGTAAACCGTGTAGTGCTTTCCCGCGAACTTGGGATAATTGAGGATGATGAGCTTGGCCAGCTCTTCAAAGAGCGCAAAGAGAAGGACATATACTATCAGAGTGAGGTCGAGGTAACTGAGAAGTAGATCGTCGCTGGCCAGATGGAATACCGTAATTATCATGCCCAGTACCATGCCGCCTGCAAGGGCCAAAAAGATGTTTCTTTCGGCAAAGAACGTCTCGTACCTTCTCAATAAAATGTACAATAGCAGTATGGCTGGAACAAAGCCTATGACACTGGAGACAGCCATTTCGATATTCACGGTATCGGGTTAGAATGGGTGTTGGGGTTATTAGGATTTAGGGTTGGTTGCTGCGGGAAAAAGGATGCGGGCACACTGATTCTTCCCGGCTGCGGTGCCTCGGTTTCAATGAGTTCATGGATGCGCTGACGCTCGAGTTTTTTCACCGGTGCCAGGGCGAACTTGAAGTAGATGTCGAACGCGAACCTTCTCCCCTCTGCTATTGCGAACTTGTACAGATGTGTTACATCCACATCCGTCCAGGTCCAGTATATCTCCTGGTCTGCCAGGTGTTTGATCTTCTCTGCCAGATAAGGGTCCCACTCCTCGGACGAGTGCTGGATTGCCACGACCTCGCAGAGGCCGTCGCCGTTATTCTTCTGCTCCGTGAAAAGGGACATCTTGGCGATCTTTCCGGGTATTAGCTGCTGGATCACCACATACAGGTAGTAAGGGAAGTGCCTTGTCAGGTACAGCTTCTCGAGCACGGGTTGATCAAGGTATTTGATTGTCGTGAAAATCTCGTTTATGTAGCTCACTGCAAAGGCCCTGGCTGCCTTTTTAGCCATTCCGATCTCGTGCTCATCGAGACCGTTCTCCAACGCCTTCTCGGGTGTTTCTCCCCCATTGTCTTTTTTAGGATTCATCTATCTCCCCCGTGATAGATACATCCTTGCCGTCTTTACACGTCTTATGTACTATAAAAATATTTCTAATTTGTATCATTATTTTAAAATATGCGGGTCATTTGATGTGTTTTTTTATAATTTATGGTACACCTTATATACTAGAACCGCTATTTCTGACCATATAACCCGTTCCAGTGGAAATAAAGGTCTCAAAATGGTACAAAAATTCGTATAATCCCTGTATTTGCGGGTCAAATGAAAAATATATGGAAAAATTTATGTACATTTGACCACCTATTTATACCTGTAAGGGGGAGTCGAGTAAAATGGCCCAAAAGTGGCTGTACGAGCCCGACGAGCTCGATATAATGATCCTGTCCAAGCTCCAGGAGGAGTGCAACCTCTCCATCCGGCAGATCGCCAAATGCCTGGGCATCCCCACATCCACTGTGCAGCGCAGGATTGCCAACCTCAATGACAGGGGTATTATCCAGGGCTGCCATGCCATCATAAACAAGGAGTACCTCGGATACAGCTCACTTTTTTCCTTCATCAACGTTACCACCGGTTTCATAAAGGACGAGGCCGGTTACATCGATAAATTCGCAGAGGAGGAGATAAAGGAGAAGTACAAGGTCGAGCCCGATTTCCATTTCATAGTGGATGCTGAAACGGGCTTAAAGGCCAATCCCTGGGAATTTGTTTTGGATGTGTTTTCATCTCTAACTCCCAAGGCCTACGGCGAGGATATCGCGGCCATCCAGATCATCTATGCCCTTCACGGCAGGGTGGACATACTTCTAAAGGTAATTGGAACGGACCAGAAGATTCTGGGTCGGTACATTGAGGACAAGGTTTCCATTATTCCCGGCATCACGGGGGTGGAGTCCCTCACTGTCTTCGATGTGAGAAAGGACGAGATCAGGCTGCCGTTTCTCATTGATCTGGAGGAGGGGGAGGGGTAGGATTTTTTTCCTCAGATATTTGTTGTTCCCCTTCTTTATGCCCTTCCTGAAGTTTATTTTCTCTTGATGAACGCACAATCCTCTTTATCCGGAAATAGATGTCAAAAATAACGACAATAAAGATTACTACCAAAACCACGGTCAACAATATTAGTGGATCGAAGGGTAAGGAGAAATTAAAAACTTCTGAATCCTCCTCTGGCGGTTCTCCAACATTTTTTGTGAGTGGGAAATAATCCACTCCCAGATGGGGGAGGTCCGTGTCTCCGACGCCGTCTCCATCGGTGTCATAGCCTTGGTAGTCGCTCCAGTAGTTGCCCTGGCCCTGGGAGTCGTTCCAGACAGTGTTAAAAAAGTATTTATCGTTAATTTGTTGCGTATTATTTAGGAAATAATTATGATGAAATACATTCCCTGAACCACCTACATAATATATACCTTGATCGTTGAAAGAAACATTGTTATAGATTATAATGTTATCATAGGAATAATCGATATTAAAACCCCGTTCATTATTGATGATAGAGTTGTTTAATATGTAATTAGATTTTGACATATCGAGATGGAAACCATATTCGTTATTAGTTGCTCCATTCTCGGAGACATGAGAATTTCGAATGTTGTTAAGTCGAAATCCATAGAAACTGTTTTCCACCGAATTCCATGTAATCTCAAGATTATTACAATGAGCAATGGAAAGACCATAATCAGAATTAGATATGGAGTTATTGAGAACTATAGAGCCATCTGAGTCTTCGATATAAACAGCATTTCTCTGATCTATCCTTGTGACTTTGTTACCAATTACGGTAGCGTTTGGACACCCGTCAATGAAGATACCAGACTTCTTAGAAGAGATATTATTTTTAATTATCGACATAAAAGGAGAATTATCGATATCAATTGCCTGCCCTGTAGATGAAAATGTATTGTTCTCGATAGTTGAACGATGACAGCCCCAAAGTGAGATACAATCCTCATGATAGTGGAGATCATTGTTGGTAACTGTAATATTCGTGGATTCTTCAAAATCAATACCAACTCGACTTGAATAACGATAATATGTTGGCTCGACCCACTCATAAAAGTCAATACCTGAAATATTATTTGACGAAATATTGATCCAATCAGAATCTGATATATATAATCCCGCTTCTATGTTAAGGAATTGGTTGTTATGGAAAGTCACATCTTTAGATGATGATACTTTGACTCCATCGGAGTTATTCCACACAAAATTATCCTTAAAAACAAGATCATATGCCTCACGGATATGGATACCAGTAATAGAATTTGATGAGATATTGTTATGACTTATAGAACCGTCATTAATAAAAGCTAATGTTAAGCCGATATCGGTTTCCGTTAAGGATATATTCGTAATCATAACTTTGGAATAGTTAGCTATAATTATCTGCCCTGCTGTAATCTTATCAGCAGTTATTTCATCCCCATCCTTATAATAAAGGATTGGTTGCCCATCTATCAAATTATCTTGGGATATGGTATGGGAGTTGTATTCGGCAAGAGAATCACCTGTCATGCTTATTCCATTTGATTCAAAGGAATTGTTGTTCAATGAGAAATCATTTGAATAGGAAATGCCAATACCTTTCATATCCTGATCAAATAAATATGACCAAAAATAATAACCACCTATCCAGCTCCTTATTTCTTCTTGATTCATTTGCGTGAGATTATTTTGACTAATTAACGCCATCGAGCAATAATAAGTCCTGATACCATTTCCTCCATTCCCGAATAGACTATTATTTATAATTGCCAAATCTGAGGCGATAAAAACTCCGATTCCATCATAACCATTTGCAACAATAGTGTTATTCATGAAAGTAATGTTACCACAATCATATATGCTTACACCGTCTATATAATTCCCAGAAACATTATTATTTAAAAATGTGACATTTTCTGATGAAGTAACACGAGTACCTGTCCAACCATTATTGCAAATAACATTATCAGATATTGTAACATTGTTGTTCGATATCATATGGATTCCTCGCCCATTATTGGAGGTAATTATACAATCAATAATTTCCAGATTATCTATATAGGCTAGGACCATACCATTTGCATTGGAAATTGTAATATTATTTACCATCACATTTGAACAGTTAACCATTATCAGTTGGTTTATAGTTTCATCAACAATTTCTATTCCACCCATATCCTTATAAAAATGGATTGGGGATCCATTAATAGTATTATCTTTGGTTATCGTGTGTGAATGATAATGATCAAATGTCTCACCTCCAATTGAAAGTCCACTCAAGCCAAATGAATTGTTGATTATGGTTGTGTTAGTAGAGTAGTAGATTTCCAGGCCGTCACTTGTTTGTGAGACATTGTTGCCCTTGAGGATAATATTAGAACATTGAAAAAGAGTAACACCGACACTTGCATTGGCAATTGTTGTATATTCTATATATGCGTTGGTAACATTATAAAGAGAGATACCATATTCCGTCGATAATCCTTTAAAATGTAAGTATAAATGATCAATTACAAAGTGAACATTTGTATTTTGTATGCCGATGTAATATGGAGTATAGTAATCCGTATTATTAAAATCCAGATTATCAATCACATACGGGTTCCCTTCACTTCCATCCCCTGGCCAGCTGCGGTTCGCTGCCCAATCCGCGAATTCTTCATTTCCATCGATTTCTATGGGTCCAATAGTAGTTGTTTCCTGGGCCTTCGAGGGTGTGAACGTAAGGAGGCCAGCTAGGCCACCGGCCATTAAAAGTAATGCCAACAGCCACACCCCTGTCTTTCTCATCCTACCATGACCCATTTTTTATGGAATGCCACTGATAAATATGTTTCTTATTGGCTATAGCTTTTTTCTTTTAAGGGGATAAATAAGTGGCACTATTCGCTCTTTTTAAAAATTAGTATATTCTCCCTCTGCATTACATTGTATAGACCGAAAATTATCTTATCCATGTTCTTTTCCAGGGTGAATCCCATTTTTTCAAAACAATTAATGGTCATGTCCACTGTGGCCACCTCCTGGCCCTGGATTGTGGCGTTACCAATGACTATGACACATTTCATTCCGTCTTTAAGAACACGGTTCATTTCCTGGTACGATTTTTCCATGTCATTGTTGTAAAGATCAACCTTTGTTTTACCCGAACCTCTGACGCCAATGAAATCCTCCTTCACCTTGTCCAGGTCGTAGCCAAGAGCAGATAGTGAATGGGCGTCGTTCTTAACATAATCCAGGGCAATGGAGTATGGAGGGGATGTTATTATTCCATCAATTGAGTTGTCCTTCAATTCCAGGTTTCGGGCATCGCCAATACCTATCTGCACTTTTCCTAAAGCAAGTTCCAATTCCTCCACCACCTCTTTAAAATCCCTGGTTGAGGTGATCATCTTCTCCACGTTCTTCTTGAAGGACTGGAAAAAATCCTTTTTGCGGCGTCTGCTCCTGTCACTGTGGGCAATGAGCTCTGCCACCTTGTAGAAGTTCTTTACCTTTTCATTTGTAACCTCTTCGAGGATATTGTTGCCGCTGTCCTTTTTCTTATATTGGTCCCCGTCAAAATCGAACAGGGTTTTATCCTGGAATCCCTTGTAGACTTCCTCTTTCATGGCTTCGATTTCATCCAGAACTTCAATTGATTCTGTCTTGACCTTCGAAATCAGGGAGCACACCTGGGAGACATCGGTTCCAATTGAATCGATTCCGAGGAGCTGGCACTCGAGGGCTGTGGTTCCTGAACCTATAAAGGGATCGAGTATAATATTACCTGGCTCCGCACCTATTACATTCAATAATGCCCTTATCATCTGCGGGTGGTACTTGCCCTTGTAGGGATATATCCAGTGGGTCAAATATTGGTTGGGGGAGCGCGTAATGTTCCGGGAGACCAGATGGGTGTAATCGGTTGTCTTGCCGTCCACTGCCTGGAAGTAGGCTGCTCTCTTCTGTAGGTTCTCCACATCGATATCATTAGGTCCTGTGAATGTCCGAAGGCTGCTACCGACAGAATAATCCACACCCATTGCAGATAGCTCAAGCTCGGCTAAAGCTAGTTCGTAGATGAACTGCACGTTGTTGAAGAGTTCAAGATTCATTGTTATCCCAATAATCCAGAATCCGAATGGTGGTGTATATATATGAGGATTCTGTGGTTATACTAATAATAACATTTAAATCTTTGAAACGGATTTAACGATGTATTAATCCAAAATGCCGGGGTGACAGAGCGGCCATGTGGCGGACTGCAGATCCGCATACGGGAGTTCAAAGGTCTCGTCCTTCAGGCTTTGCGGCCTGTTGAACAGGCGTGAAAATCCCCCCCCCGGCTCCAAATTATCCAACTTTTGGGGAGAGAAAAGTGATTCGGGTCTACAACACACTCACACGCAAAAAAGAGCCCCTGGAGCCAATGGAAGGAAAGAAAGTAAAGATGTTCGTATGCGGTCCAACTGTATATGACTATACCCACATAGGGCACGGCAAGTCGTACATTGGCTTCGATGTTATTGCACGGTATATCAGATACAGGGGCTACGACCTCTTCTACCTCCAGAACATCACAGATATCGAGGACAGGCTCATAAAAAGGGCAAACGAGAAGGGGGATACGGTTGAGGAACTGGCCGAGGAATTCACAGAGAAGTATTACGATGATATGAGGGATCTGAACATCGATTCCGTTGACAAATACGAGAAGGCAACTGATTACATTCCCCAGATCATAGAACAGATCCAGGGACTGGCTGAGAAGGGATATGCCTATGAAATCGATGACGGAGTTTACTTCGACGTATCGAGATTTGAAGAATACGGCAAGCTTGCAGGCACTACCTTTGACAAACTCATCAAAGACCAGACACTGACAAGGGTAGAACCAAATCCCCAGAAGCTCAACCGCATCGATTTTTCATTGTGGAAGAAAAAGAAACCAAACGAGCCTGCCTGGGATTCGCCCTGGGGTGAAGGTAGGCCAGGCTGGCACATAGAGGACACCGCAATTTCCATCACAAACTTCGGGCCCCAGTACGACATCCACGGCGGCGGAGAGGACCTGATATTTCCCCACCACGAGGCAGAGATCACCCAGGCCGAGGCCCTCACGGGAAAGGTGCCTTTTGTAAAATACTGGCTGCACAATGCATTCCTCCGCGTCGAAGGGCAGAAGATGTCCAAATCCCTGGGCAACTACATCACGGTCAGAGAGGGAATCGAGACCCACGGTGCCGATGTCATCAGGTTCTTCTTCACGTTCAACCCGTACTACCGGCCAATCGATTATGCAGAGGAAAAAATCGAGGAGGCCAGGGTAAAGCTGGAAAGGATCAGAAGCACAACTGAAAATCTGCAGATTGCAATTGCTAAGGACGAAGAAAAGGGGAAGGCAGAAGAAATTGCCCAGCTTGTTGATGATACCCGAAAGAAATTGATAGAAGCCATGGATGACAACTTCAATACCGCGGATGCGCTGGCCGTTATATTCGATTTTGTTAGGCAGGTCAATGAGGGTGTGCGGACAGGGGAAATCAACAAGGCGGATGCAGAAAAACTACTTGCATTATTCCATGAGTTCGAAAATATCTTCGGTGTCGATTTCGTGTTAAAAAGAGAAGAGGGCCTAACTTCTGAGCAGGAGCAGATGATCAAGGAAAGGGAGGGGGCCAGGGCAGCCAAGAACTGGGCCCTGGCCGATGAATTGCGAGACAAGCTCAAGGCCCAGGGAATAATCCTCGAGGACGGTGCCTCGGGTACTGTCTGGAAAAGGGAAAAATAGGTTAAATCAATAACCTTTCGAGCTTCGAGTAATCGAGTTTTGTGAGCATTGACTTGTCGATCTTATCAATGTACTGTGCTTGGACTCTCGAGATATAGAGCCTGTGACCGTCAACATCCACCCTGAGATCAGAAGGCTTGGGAGGTTTGTAGCTCGTGGGAAGAATCATTGCGCCGGAGCATGTCGTGCTGACCCTGTAGTCCATGCCCTGCTGCTTTATGAACTCCACGATGTCGTCGTCTATGTCGATGTTTTTCTCCGGTGTGACTGAAACCTGCATGTCTCTACTTTCCTTGGAAGTTTGGTTTGCGCTTTTCGAGGAAGGCCGTTAGGCCCTCGTTTTTGTCCTCAGTGGCAAATGCCAGGCCCTGGGTCTCTGCCTCGTATGCCAGGCCCTTCTCCAGTGGCACGTTGAGGCCAGCGTTTATGGCCGACTTTGCCAGTCTTATTGCTATCTGCCCGTTCCTGACGATCTTCTGTGCAAGGGATTTTGCCTCTTCCATGAGCTGCTCCGGAGGCACGACCTTGTTCACAAGGCCTATTCTAAGGGCCTCTGCAGAGTCCACCATGTCCCCTGTGAAAATCAGTTCCTTGGCCTTTGCACTGCCAATCAGTCTGGGAAGACGCTGCGTTCCCCCGAAACCGGGATGTATACCGAGGGTAACCTCCGGGAGTCCGAACTTGGCCTTCTCCGAAGCAAGTATCATGTCGCACGAAAGGGCCAGTTCGCACCCTCCTCCCAGTGCATAGCCGTTCACGGCTGCAATGGTGGGTTTCGGAAGGTTTTCCAGCTCCGAAAAAACACCCTGCCCGTACTGCATGAAGGAGCGGGCCTCGAGGGGCGTCATGTCCTTCATCTCCTTGATGTCGGCTCCCGCAACAAAGGCTTTTTCTCCGACTCCTGTGACAATGACCACCTTGATTGTCGGGTCTGCCAAAACGTCCTTTGCGGCGGAGCTTATATCGGTAAGTGTTTCGTAATTGAGTGCGTTCAGGGCCTGTGGCCTGTTGACAGAAATTACCGCAATATTGTTTTCCTTTTCTATTGTGACATTCTTCAGTTCCATGATATCTACCTCCCCCTGGGACTTGTGGGGTTTACATTAATGTAGGAACTCATATAAAACGATTTTTCATGTTTGCGCAATCGTCACTCTTTTTTCTGGTAGTACTCGTAGTCCACCGTGAGCTGCCAGTCATTCCCGGAATCCGTGAATCCCACAAGCCCTGTTGTAAAGGAATCCCCGCACGCCCCGCACTCGATTATCACGGTGAAGGAGCCTGTCCCATTGTAGTCTGGGTCCTCGTCCGGATAAAAGGGAACGGTCAGCAAGACCTCGCCCTGCTCGCCGTGGGCGTTGAATTCCGGACCCTCACGCAGTGTCCTGTTGTCGGGTGTCGAAACACTGAGGGAAAAGGAGTCGGGTTCGTTCTCGTAGGTCCTAAGAAGGTACTGCGTGTCGGGTTCATCGGTCCAAGTCAGGGTGAAGTTCATTGAAGCGACATTCGTCTCTGGGATTTCGACGGCCTGTTCGGTATCGGAATTCTCGTTGGCATAGCCTGAAAGTGAGATCTGGTTGCCTGAAATGAGATCGTAATCCTCGGCCCAGTTTATGATATCGCCGCCATCGTCATCATCCTCCTGGCCATAGAAAGTATCGGTCCCCGCCACGAAACCTGCATATATAACGGCTGGAATTAATAGGAGCACCACCGCTGCAGTGGTCACCTTTGACCAAATGCTGGTGTCCACCTGGTATGTAGGGTCCTCCTGCTTTGCCAGATTGTTGATCCACCTGTTGTAGAGGATGAAGCTGGCGAAGGTAAAGAAACCCACGGAGATGATCAAGGTGCCAAATAGTTTCGGCATATGCGCCTCTTCAACGAAACCAGCGTACCAGATGCCCATAATGGCGGGACCTGCAACAATTCCCACACCCGTAGATATGAATATCGCACCCATGTAGATCGCCACTTTGTCCTTGGGCGCGATCTTTGAAACATAGGCTATGAACCCAGGGTGGACAATGAATTCGCCAATGGAGTAAACGATTATTCCCGCGACGAAGAGTTCCATGGAATTGCTGCCGAATGTGAGAATGACACCTATGCAGTAGATTATTATTCCCAACATCATCACATTGAGAGATTTGTACTTCTCCATGATTTTACCCAGGAAGGGTCCAACGAGTATTATGGTCCCGGGATTGATAATGGCTAACCATTGGACAGTGAACGATGCAGGCATCCTCCGGAAGTCTAACATATAGATGGGCAGAAAGCTGTGGTTTACAGCATACATGAACCAGAAGCCCGAGTATATGATGAGCAACATCAGGAACTTCCTATCTTGGAGAGCGGGCATGATCTTTTTAAAAGCTTGGGGGACGCTCAGATCACGCTGGGGCTCCATGGGATTGGTGAACCAGATAAACGTAATCACAACGTTAACACCGATTAGAATCCCCGAAACCACGAATATCCAGTAGTAACTCTCCTCGGCCGGAAATGCGAACCCGAGGAGAAGCGGGAAGATAAAAGCCCCGAAGTTGATGAACCAGTAATAGAGGGAATATGCGAGGTTGCGCTGCTCGGACTTTGTAACATGGGCGATGGTTGCCGATATCAAGGGCTTAAAAGTACCTGCACCGAATCCCATGAGAAGCAGGGCAGCCACAAAGAGCGGGAGGTTTCCGGCCCTCAGGGTAGACGTCATGAAGTAGCCTGATATCAGCAATCCGAAGGCGACCATTATCACCTGCCTGTAACCGTATTTTTCTGCAAGGGCGGAGGCAAAGAGGGGCCAGAAATAAGAAAAGAACAGCAGCATTGAGAAGAGCAGGCCGATGGTCACAGCGTCTATTCCGAGGTTATTGGCCATGTGGACCGACATGACCGCCAGCATACCGTAATACGCGCCCCTCTCGAATAGCTCCAGGGCATCCGCCACCCAGTACAATTTTGGAAACTGCGTGAAAAATCCCTTCTTCTCCTCGGGCGGGGGCGGACCCAGGACCTGGGGCTCCACGGGAACAGTCTGGACAGGCTTG
>Ga0209536_100010384_pt1 | contig 13750 bp, 7 predicted proteins | sample DeeMarSeWOR28_12_FD_187461 | JGI IMG/M metagenome (GOLD analysis project Ga0209536, IMG submission 187461) | Marine sediment microbial communities from White Oak River estuary, North Carolina - WOR-2-8_12 (SPAdes) (version 2) | ecosystem: Environmental > Aquatic > Marine > Intertidal zone >...
GCGAGTATAGAAGGCTGCGCCCAACGGACCGTGATCGTGGTGCAGATTTACACCGTAGAGCTGTACCCTTCGGCCGTTGAGATAGAACCCGTCATCGGCCGTAAAACGAAAGATTCGAATGCCGAATGGCACGGTGTCTGTGTCCAGGATTCTATCGCCCGCCCGAACGATTATCCTGGCCGTATAAAGTCGGGGAGCTCCAATATCCCATCGCTGCGGATCGCTGACTGTAAAGGATCGCTCGATCTCGCACGTCCCTCCCGCTGGAATGCTGTCAACCCGGCTACTCGCAGATGAGGCCAACGCTTGACCGGCCGGATCCAGCAGCGCCATCTCCACGTCGACATCTGTCCGTGTGTCGCTGTGGTTTTCAATTGTAGAACGTACCCGCACCATTGCCGCATTGTCTCTTACTTCCGGCGTTGTGATGAAAGTTGCCCAGTGAGAAATGTGGACCGCCTCGCAGATCGTCATCACTACTTTGCGATAGATACCGGCGCCGGGATACCATCGAGTTCCGTGACGTGTAGTATCAGCACGGACCGCGATGACGTTCCTGCCTGTCCTGATGTGGTCTGTGGCATCGACGCGAAAAGACATATAGCCATAATCCCACTGGCCCGCCAATTCGCCGTTGATATAGACCTTCGGAAAGGCCATGACTCCATCGAAATCAAAGTAGACTCGCCGGTTGCCTCCAGAATCGTCGAGCGTGAACGTCTTTCTGTACCAGCCAACCCCTTTCCATGGCAGTTTCCCGGCATAGCCGTTCTCGGCAGGATTGAACGGTCCGGCGATAGCCCAGTCGTGCGGCAAGCGAACCTCCGTCCATGAAGAATCATCAAACTCCAATGTCTCAGCCGCCTGCAGATCACCTTTCGCAAACTTCCAATCGCGGTTGAAGTTGATGACCTTTCGACCGGTTGCCGGAGATGCGTCTGCCCCTATCGCGACTGAGGCCCCAGCCCAAAGGCCTGCGAGAAAGATAGCGAAAGTTGTTCGATTTACGGTCTTCATTGTGTTTCCCTTCTGCATCTGTAGGCCCTGTCGGACGCGAACAAAGATGAGCCCATGAGTCACCTTCTCGTAAACTTGTCGAACACTGTAATAACAGGCATGGCGTTTCCGTCTCTGTCGAACATCGTCCTGCGGCCGCCGCGGCCCGTTGCCGGCTCCCACCAGAAGACGCCTTTGCCTCTGTTGTAAGGAGTGCTCAGGACCAACCGATGGACCTCGTCCAGGAACTGCCTCTGCCCTTCTGGAGTCTCGGGAAAGGGCGCCGGCCTCTTTCTGTACTCGGCCGGCTCACAATTGTAGGCCACCTCCACCATTATGATGTCCTTCTGGTATTCGTTGGCCATGAAGATCAGGTTCTCGCGGAGATCGAGCAATGTGCCGTGCCACCACGGATAGTACGATTGGCCGATGATATCATAAGCGATACCGTACGAGTTCCATTTGTCGAAGAAGGTCTTGGTTCTCTTCTTATTGCCGCCCTGGTCGATATGGATCATAATCAGAGGGCGGTCGGTACTGCCTCGACCTGCATCGACACCGTCAATCCCGGCCTTTAGAAGCTCGGCCAAATTGTCCCAGTTACCCGGCAGCTTGCCGTCCGGCCAGAGCATACCGTTGATGATTTCATTTCCCGGTTGGACCATCTGAGGCATGACGCCGGCGTCCTTGAAGGCAATAATAGTGTCCCGCGTATACTCGAAAACGGCATCCACAAGTTCATCGTGTGACATCTGCTCCCACGCCTTGGGGATGTACTGCTTGCCCGGATCAGCCCACGTGTCGGAGTAGTGGTAGTTCAGCAGGAATTTGAATCCGAGCTTCTTCGCCTCCTTCGCAAGGGCGATGGTATACTCAAGATCGTTAGGCAGTCGCGTCGGAGTGTGAAACAGCCTGAGGCGAATCCAGTTGTAACCATGGTCCCGGAATATCTGCAGGCCGGATTTCACCTCGTCGTTGTCTTTGAACTGAGTCCCTCGATCCTCCGCCTGCTTGAGGAAGGAAAGATCGGCCCCGATTGCATAGTCCAGGCCGCGGGCCGGATGAGGTGCCCAGACAAGCGCTGCGAAAAGAAGTAGAACTACCAGCCCGATTCTCTCAAATTCACTCATGGTTCCCATTGCCTTACGCCTCCATTGATCAAGGTGAGTGCGTTGATCCGGCAGTCGCTAATAGCCGGATGTATGTTGGTTTGTCGCGGTCACAGGTTATCTGGCCGTTCGTGTATTCGAGCTCGACAACCTGAATCGAGCTGCGCCGTTGGTCATAAGGACCGCTGCCTTGATTGTCACTTCGCCTGCCCGGATGGGTGAAGTAGAACAGATAGGCGCGGTCACCGCTTACAACCACGTCCGGATGGCCTCCTTTGACCTTGTCATCTGGACCTTTTCCAGGTTCTTCGAGTAAGTTCTTGATCTGTCGAGTCCACGTCAGACAGTCATCAGAATGATAGACTCCAAGCCCATTCCAGACATCGACGATCATCCAGTATCGGTTCTGCCAGCGAAAGACCTTCGGCCCCTCACCCGGACGTTCGCCCATTGCCTTGCCACGGTCCTGCCACTTGTGCAGGTCGGGGCTGTCGGCGCAGTAGATTGATTTGCGATCGACCTCGTTGTTGTACCACATCCGCCAGGTACCGTTCGGCAGCCGAATTACACAGGCATCTATAACTCTGTCAGAGGAAAGCTCCAACACCGATTCGAATTGCCAGTCCAGCAGGTCCCTGCTTGTCAGATGAATGATATCGCGTGGATGCGACCAGTCGGCAAAGATTCCCGGCACGAAGGTCAGGTACATATGATAGGTCCCTTCGTGCTCAATCACCTCCGGCGCCCAGTAGCTGTACTCCCTCTGGCCGTAGTCGATGTTGGCGGTACCTCTATATTTCCAGGTGGCGCCGCCATCCGAAGAGACCGCGATACCGATCTTTGTGCCGTGTACCCATGTCACGCCGGCCGCTTCGGGCACATTCGCCCGGCGGTTCGTATAGAACATAAACCACCTGCGCTCAGCGCGATTCCAACAGAGTACAGGATCGGCCGCTCCGTCGTGAACCGGATCGCAAAAAAGCGGCTTGGAGGCTATCCTGCCGCGAGCCAGCGGCCCGGCCGGCAGCAGTTCCTTCGCAAGAGCCGATTCAATCTGCGTCAATTCCTGCATGACCAGATGCGCCATCATGCGGGCGCCCTGCTCGTTGAAGTGTGTGCGATCCTTCGGCGCATTTGCCACTACATCGTTAGCGGAAGACCCTAGCTGCTCATAGAGCCTGCCGCTCGAGGCGTTTAGGTCAATAACGTCTATCTTCTTCTCGGCCGCGACCGCCTTCATTGCATCTGCATACGGCAGCAGACTGTTATTCAGCCTGCCATTCGAAATGTAGGTCCGACGCTGCACTGGCGTAACAAGGATGGGCGTTGCGCCTGCAGCCCGAGCCTGGTCGATATACTGCCTTAGATAGTCCCTGAAATCCGTGGCGGCATCCGTCGATTCCGGCCTGTCCGGAGCGTGTGAATCATTATGGCCGAACTGAATCAGCACAATGTTGGGTTTTGTCTGAAGCGTCCTGGCCCACAGGCCCTCATTGATGAATGTTTTGGTGCTCCTGCCGCTTCTGGCTAGATTGGTCACCTGAACCGTGTCCTCGAAATAGTGCTGGATGTATTGGCCCCAGCCGCGGCAGGCATGTTCAGGCGGGTATTCACAAACAGTGGAGTCACCTATGATTGCCAGACGCAACGTTGTCTGAGCCGCACTTACCGTCGTACCGGAACATAGCAACAGAAGCAGCAAGGTGAACCTGTTCATCAGCGTAGTTGGTGCATTCTCCATCTTCTCTAGCTCCGTAGATCTACTCAGTCAATCCTGCACATCCAGTGATCGCGCAGTTTCTCAGTTCCGGCTACATCACGCTGTCGTCCTTTCCATGGAATTCCCCACAGCGTCACTCGATTCATACAGTCTAACCTGAATCCTTGTGATTTCAACAGATTCGAGTACAATCTTCAATGGTCTGAATGTCCGTGTGGTTTTTCATACTATAAGGAGAGCGCAAGATGATGAGACTGCCCGCAGGCACACAAGAAAATCGAACAGCCAAGGTTCGAGAATCTTCGTCCTGCCTGGCCTGTGATGACACAATCCGCCACTCGCAATGCCTTCATGTTGTCCTTCTCGCCGTCATGTTTGCTTCTGGCCTGCCACTAGCTGCCGGTGCCGATGCGGGCATCCTGGAAAAGGCTGCGATTCCAGCATTCCCCGGTGCCGAAGGCGCCGGTGCCTTCACACAGGGCGGCCGCGGCGGCAGAGTCCTCGAAGTGACCAACCTAAATGATGGCGGCCCGGGAAGCCTGCGGGAGGCGATTGAGGCAGAAGGACCCCGTATCGTTGTCTTCGGTGTCTCAGGCATTATCACTCTGGATAAGCTGCTGACAATCTCAGAGCCATATATCACCATCGCCGGCCAGACGGCACCCGGGGACGGCATCTGCATACGAGGGCAGACAACTGAGATCAATACACACGATGTGGTGCTGCGTTATCTGCGTTTCCGGCGGGGCAATATCAAGGACCGCAACGATGCGCTGGGCGGCTACCCGGTGGGCAACATAATTGTGGACCACTGTTCTGCAAGTTGGGGATTGGATGAAAATCTGTCCCTCTATCGCCATATGAAGCAGATGCCGGATGGCTCGGATAAGAAGATGCCGGCCGAGAACATCACGATTCAGTGGTGCATCTCCAGTGAGGCGCTCGATCTGAACAATCACGCCTTCGGCGCGACCTGGGGCGGCAGGAACTGTTCGTTCCACCACAACCTTTTCGCATGCAACACAGGCAGAAATCCCAGTATAGGCTGGGGGGACCACTTCGACTTCCGCAACAATGTCCTGTTCAACTGGCGGCATCGCACGGTGGATGGAGGTGACGCCAGCTCCATGGTGAACATCATCGCCAACTATTACAAGCCGGGCCCGGCCGTCAACGAAGGCGCCAGCCGCTACCGCATCTGCAGACCGCAACACCTCGACATGCACAGTGAAGCCCAGCGCGACGGCAAGTGGTACGTAGCGGGCAATTTCGTCGAGGGCAGTCCACAGATAACTTCCGACAACTGGGCAGGCGGTGTGCAATTCGATGACGTGGAGACAGAGGCTGAAATCAGGGCCCTTACCAAGAAAGTGCGGGCGTCGGCGCCGGCTCCGGCGCTTCCTATTACCCAGCAGAGTGCGCAGGAGGCCTACGAACTCGTCCTGGCCAAAGCCGGAGCTATTCTGCCCAGGCGAGATCCTGTTGACGAGCGCATCGTGAGAATAGTCCGCACGGGCAAGCCCACCTACAAGAATGGAATCATTGATATCCCGTCTGATGTCGGTGGCTGGCCGCAGTACAATTCACAACCGGCTCCAGTGGACTGCGACCATGACGGTATGCCGGACGCATGGGAAGAGAAGTTCGGCCTGGACCGAAAGGATCCTTCAGACGGTCCCCAGGACGTCGACGAGGACGGCTATACGAATGTCGAGGAATGGCTCAATGGCACCGATCCGACCGTGTTTGTCGACTACAGTAAGCCCGGCAAAAACATATAGTGCTCCCGGTTGAGAATTCCCGCTCTTACGTGGGTAAGCGACTTTGCAATAATTAGGTTATGGTTTTGCTCGCGGGAACTTACTACCCTGAAGGGCATAAATACGCTGAACTGAGTTCTCAAACCAAAACCGGCAAACCGAGTACATAGCGGTGGACAGAATAGAGGAGAAGTGGAATGATTAGGATGCTTAGAATAATTCTGCTATTTGCAGGGATGGGCTTCGCCAGTCTCGGATATGGCGGAACCGTCCTGGCAATCGATGACTTTACGATCGCCGGACTTCGCTGTGAGCACCGTGTTGATCCCGTCGGGGTTGATAGTGCCGATCCCAGTCTCGAATGGCGCCTGCAGTCTGCGCGTCGCGGCGTGATTCAATCGGCGTATCAGATTCGAGTGGCATCCAGCCTCAGACTCCTGATGGCAGGCACGGCCGATCTGTGGGATACCGGTCGAGTCAGCTCCGACCAATCATACGCGATCGTCTACGGCGGCCGGCCCCTGCAGTCGTCGCGCCGCTACTACTGGGCGGTCCGTGCATGGGACAAGAGCGGTAGAGTGACAAACTGGAGCGAGCCGGCCACGTTTGTCACAGGATTGCTCTCAGGCAACGACTGGCAGGCAAAATGGATTACGGCCGATCGAACCGACGAGGATCCACTGCCGGTGTTTCGCAAATCCGTCCGACTCCAAAAGCCCGCAGAGCAGGCTGTCATTCACATCTGCGGCCTGGGACAATACGAGCTGAGGATAAACGGCCGCCGGGTAGGCGATAACGAGATGGACCCTGGCTGGACGAATTATCATAGGAGATGCCTGTACAGCTCTTACGACGTAACGAGTATGCTGAATCCGGGCGAGAACGTAATCGCAGTTATGCTCGGCAACGGCATGTACAACGTGCCCGGCGGACGCTATACGAAGTTCAAGGGCACCTTCGGTGCGCCCAAGTTGATTTGCCAGATTGAGGTGCTCTTGTCTGATGGTTCGACGGATGTGATCGCCTCGGATGAAACTTGGAAATACGCGCCGGGCCCGATTACTTTCACATGTATCTTTGGAGGAGAGGATTACGACGCGCAGCGCGAGCAGCCGGGCTGGGACGGGCCCGGATTTGACGACAAGGCCTGGAGCCAGGCCAGAATATGCCAAGGGCCGGGCGGCAAACTCGCAGCCCAATATGCACCGCCAACAAAGGTGGCCGACTACCTGCCGGCTGTGTCGATCGAGAGTCTCAACGACGGCCGGTACGAAGTCGATTGCGGAATAAATCTGTCTGCCCGACCGGTGATAGAGGCCAGAGGTCCTTCGGGCAGCCAGATTCTAGTCACGTGCGCCGAGAAGCGCGGTCAGCCCTGGCTGCAGAACAAAGGCCATACCTATACGTTCACACTAAAGGGCGATGGCGACGAGGTTTTCCGACCGCGTTTCACGTACTTCAGCTTCCAGTACCTGTATATATCAGGCGTGGTGCGGCCGGAGAATGCAGACGGCGAAGGAAGGCTACCTGTGCTGTTGGGGGCGGGCAGTGAATTTATCACAAGCTCAGCGCCGCCAGTCGGCAGCTTCGAGTGTTCGAATGCGCTGCTCAATGACATCAATGCCATGATCGGCCGCTCGGTGCGCAGCAATTTGCAGAGCGTGCTGACCGACTGCCCTCACCGCGAGAAACTGGGCTGGCTCGAAGTTGCGCACCTGATGGGTCCGTCGATCCTCTATCACCGTGACGCTCTGAACCTCTACAGAAAGATCTGCCGCGATACGACCGAATCGCAACTGGACAACGGCCTGGTTCCCGACATCGCGCCGGAATACACGCGATTCAGCGGGGGCTTTTTCGAGTCGCCCGAATGGGGCAGTGCCTGCGTTCAATTGCCGAATCTGCTTTACAGATGGTATGGAGATCGTGTCACCGAGCAGCAGCAGTATGAGACGATGAAGCGATACGTGCGATATCTCGCCTCCACGCGCAATAAAGAGGGACTGGTCAAGGCCGGGCTGGGCGATTGGTATGATTGGACGGCCGAGCATGGGCATCGGGGAGCATCTCAGCTCACACCCGGCGAATTGCCCGCTACAGCATTTCTCTTTGACAACGCCAGAATCCTGAAAGCCGTCGCCGAGAGAATGGGCAAAGATGAGGATGCCTCGCAGTTTGGTGAGCTTGCCGAGCAGGTTCGGCGTGACTTCATCGAGGCCTATTATAAACCGGCTGAACATTGCGTTGCCACGGGATCTCAGGCGGCTCTGGCCACAGCTCTGTATTTCGACCTGGTGCCCCGGGATGACCGTCAAGAGGTGCTGGCCAATCTGGTTGCGCAACTCGAAGAAGCACAGTACCGCCAGAGCACCGGCGAAGTCTGCTTCCGCATGCTTGTCCAGGCGCTGGCGGACGCCGGATGCTCAGACGTGGTTTATCGAATTATCAATCGCACGGACGCGCCGGGCTACGGCCATATGCTCAAGCTGGGCTTCAAGACACTTTCTGAAAGATGGGACAAGCCGGGCTCATCAATGAACCACTGCATGTTCGGACACATCCAGGAGTGGTTTCAGAACTCCATACTCGGTATTCGCCAGAGCTCTGATTCGGTGGGGTTCAAACACGTAGTGCTCAGGCCCGAACCCGTGGGAGATCTGACGTCGGCCTCGGGGCACTTCGACAGCATCTACGGTCGGATCGAGAGTCGATGGCGAATACAGAACGGACATTTCCATTTGCACATTGACGTGCCTGCTAACACCAGCGCAGAGGTGCACGTGCCGGCAGACAAAGCGGGGACTGTGACCGAAGGAGGCCGCCCAGCCGCGCAGGTGCCCGGAGTCACCTTCTTGCGAGCGGAACCGGCACGCCGGACAAGAGGAGGAATCGGACGTGCTATCTTCGAGGTTGGTTCGGGCAAATATGAGTTTCAATCGACTCTGGAATAGACTATGAACACATTAAATATCGTGACTGCCGAAGGGAATCCCGGTCGAACCGGAGCATTCAGATTCGGTTATAGTGCTTCCGATCGAGAATTCCCGTTTTTGGCGGGTAAGTAGCTTTGCAGTAACAGTGTATGATCTTACTCGCGGGAATTTGCCACCCTGAAGGGTATATGAAAAGACGAGAAACCGGTTTCACGTTGATCGAGTTGCTAGTGGTCATCGCGATCATTGCGGTGCTGATGGGAATCCTCATGCCTACATTGAGCCGGGTCCGCGAGGCGGCCAAACGGGCCGTCTGTTCCAGTCAGGTCAAACAGGTCGGCGCAGCTGTGGCAGCTTACGCTTGGCAGAACGAAAATCGCATGCCCGTCTATAACTCCAGCAATACGAGGACCAATCCCTATTTGCTCATTCACTCTTACGCCTTGTACAGGAGCGACAGTCCTTATGTCGATGCCAGCGGCAAGCCGCTTGCCATGAAACTCGCCGTCTTGTACGAGAACAAATACATAGCAGGTCCGAAGGTCTTCTACTGTCCTTCCAACTTGAACCGCCTCTACAGGTTTGAGTCCTACAATAACCCGAGGCCATGGGGCACGCTGCCGCAGAAGTACAACGCCACGGACGGACAGGGGCACAACCAGTGGGTGCGGATGGGCTATACGTACCTTCCCATTGACCCGAGGACTCCGAAGAACAGCGAGACCGGGATGCCCGACGAGACGGCCGGGACTATCGATGCGCTCGACCCTCACATCCCCTACATGACCGACTTGATCCGGCACAAGCATCAGATCAGCCATAAAAGACAGAAGAATCATGCGGTGAACGCACTCTTCAAAGACGGCCACGTGACGTTGTGCAATGACCGGCGAGTCTTCGACAATGAGGTCTGGGACCGGATGGAGAATGGATCGGTACCCGAGTTGTCGGCCAACTACAGGATCTTTCGGTTGATTGGAGGCAAGGAGTCCGGAGGAAGATAGGCTCGCCAGCTCTCTTTGGCTGAGAATCGCAAGTGGGCAGAAACATGTCGGCTGCTTCATCAGAGAGCCTACTTGCGAAGATCTTCTGATGTAGCCAGTGCGATCACTCGGCCCTGGTCGCCCACGGCGCAATAATAGTGATATACGATGCCGTCCTTTTTGACAACCCAGGGCTTGTGAGCATACGTCTGGTCCCAGGGTTCGGATGGTTCGATCAGGTGAGGGCCCTGCCACCTGGTCCAGTGCACCAGATCGTAAGAACACGCAAAGGTGTCGAACGCCTTCGGTTTCCACCCACACCCAAAATAGAACATTACCCATACGTCCTCAATCCTGGCAATCTGTGGATCGCCGGACAGACCTCGGCCGTTGTCGATGACAGGTTCGGAGCCGTATCTAAACCACGTTCGCATGTCATCAGAGACCGCGATGCCTATACGCTCGTATCCGTTCTTCTTCTTGCCATTGTAGAACATGACGTAGGGGTATCCGAGCGAAGCGTCTTCGTCGAATATTATGTTACTCTTGTACTGGGTCAGCGCCTCGAATTCCCGCACGTCCGGTTGGTCTCTCGACAGTACGGGCTCGCTGAGCCGGGTCCACTCGGCCGGGCGGGACGGATCTGATGTCCAGGCAATGCCGATTGCCAGCGGATCGGTTTCGTATCCCTTCAAAGCCCCTCCAATGTAGGAGAGCCAGTACCTGTTCTGGTGCTCGCGCAGCTGGTATGAGCCGCCCCACGAATGGTCCTGCAGGGCTATGTAGCCGGCGGACTGCCTTGCATCCCACGTACCTTCACGAAAGCTCAATATCTTGCCTAAGGGTCTGAAGCTCAGCAGGTCGCTGCTTTCGGCGATGGATGTCTCGTATCCGGTCCCGTCGAAGACAATGTACATCATGTACCATTTGTCACTGTGGCGAAACACACTGGGACAGTCGACCTTTCTGCCCTCCTCACCTCTTAGAATGATTCCATACTTGTACGGCGTTTTGACCTCGTCGTAGATTCTCCGCATCGTTTCGCGGTCGACTCTTTCGCCCTGTGATTTCGCTGGTATGACGCGACGTGCCCGGCCCTCAGGTTTCTCTTGTACGAAGGTTGCCGGCTTACCGAAAGCATGGCCACATAGCACCGCAACAAGACAAATGGCAAGATTAGATGACATCGTCGGTGTCCGTGTTGCTTTGTTCACCTGCGAAATGCCCATGAGCCAAGAACCTCCATTGCCAGCCTAGATTAAATAAGAGTCACCAAACACCGATACAGCATAACCGTTTCGCCCGAGAATTCAACTGATTGACAAACTGCCTTTGTCGCTCTAACATCATGACGGTAGTTTTCCGCAACATTTGGAGTGTCGAATAGATGACAAGGTATTCGCCGAATCTGCACCTCGACGGGACCGGAGGGGTTCTCGACGTGACAACGACGCTCATTCGCGAATTGCTCCGTTGTCTTCTGATCGTGACCGTCGCCCTCGCCTGCGATGAGGTCAGAGCGGCAGGTAAGGGAATAACAGACACGCTGGCCAGCCCGCATGCCAGGTTACATGCAGTTGATATAGGCGCCGTGCGATGGACTGACGGATTCTGGGCTGACAGGTTTGAAGTGTGCCGAACCGCGATGATCCCAAACATGTGGGATCTCCTGAAGGATCCCGAGATCAGCGGTGCCTACGACAACTTCCTCGTGGCCGCAGGCAGAAAAGAGGGCAGACACAGAGGCCCCAAGTGGCATGACGGCGACTTCTACAAATGGCTGGAGGCCGCCGCGTTCGTCTATGCGACGACTCGAGACGAGAAGCTGGATCGGCAGATGGATCAGATCATCGAAACCATCGGCAAAGCCCAGCGGGATGACGGATACATTCATACGCCCGTGATCATAGACCAGCGCCAGCAGCGGTCCGGGGCCGACGAATTCCAGAATCGCCTGGACTTCGAGACCTACAACATGGGGCATCTGATGACCTGCGCCTGCGTTCACTACCGCGCGACGGGAAAGACCAATCTGCTGCGCATCGCCGAAAAGGCTGCGGGCTTTCTCTGTACAACGTTCGAACGCTCACCTCAGAGCCTGGCCAACAACGGCATCTGTCCTTCCCACTACATGGGCCTGGTTGAGTTGTACCGCACGGTCGCCGATTCGAGGTACCTTGAACTGGCTAAGGGCCTGATCGATGCCCGAAACCTGGTCGAAGAGCGAACGGATCACAACCAGGACCGGATACCGTTTCGCGAGCAAAGCCAGGCCGTCGGACATGCAGTCAGGGCAAACTATCTCTATGCGGGTGCTGCAGATGTGTACGCCGAAACGGGCGACCAATCCCTGCTCGACGCCCTGGAGAGGATATGGAGTGACGTTGCATATCGCAAGATGTACGTTACAGGTGCGACGGGCGCCCTGTACGACGGTGCCTCGCCGGATGGATCGAAGGCCCATTCGTCGATCCAGCTTGTGCACCAGGCCTACGGCAGGCCATATCAGCTGCCCAACATCACAGCCTACAATGAGTCTTGCGCTACGATCGGTTTTGCTTTGTGGAATTGGCGCATGCTGGCCATTACAGGTGAGGCGCGATTTGCCGATCTGCTGGAACTGGGGCTCTACAACGGCGTCCTGGCAACGATCAGCCTCGACGGCAAGAGGTTCTTCTATACAAATCCGTTGGCCAGAGTAGACAAGCTGCCGTTTTCGCTGCGATGGTCGCGCAGGCGCGAGCCATACATCGGATGTTTCTGTTGCCCCCCTAACTCAGTGCGGACCGTAGCGGAAGTCTCGGCCTACGCCTATGGCGTCTCAGACGCGGGCATATGGTTCAATCTGTACGGCAGCAGCATCCTCGATACCACTGTCGGCGACGGCGAGGCCGTCCGGCTCATACAGCAAACAGATTATCCATGGCAAGGCATGATTCACATCAGCCTGGAAAAGGTGCCGGAACGAGAATTCTCGCTGTTCCTGCGGATTCCGGGCTGGAGCGAAACCGCCCGGGTGACTATCAACGGCGAAGTGTTCGCCGACAGTCTGCAGTCGGGGCAGTATTTCGAAATCAGACGACTATGGTCGGCCCAGGATCGAATCGAGCTGGTTATGCCGATGTCTGTGCAATTGCTGGAGGCACATCCTCTCGTTGAAGAGGTCCGTAACCAGGCGGCTGTCCGCCGCGGGCCGCTCGTTTACTGCCTCGAATCAATCGATCTGTCCGATGACGTTGGAGTAATGGATGTGGCGATTTCACCGGATGCCAAGTTTCGAACCCGGTTCACAGAAGAGCTGCTGGCGGGAGTCACCGTCCTGGAGAGCAAGGCATCGGTTCTCAGCCGCAACGGATGGGACAAAGCCCTGTACCGCAGGATATCTCCACAGGGTATGAAGACAACAGAGATTCGTATGATCCCGTACTACGCGTGGAGCAACCGGGGTGACTCGGAGATGGCGGTCTGGATACCGCTGCGATATACCCTTCAGGGTAGTAGATTACCGCGCAGGTGAATACGGGGAGATTGTTGTGGCAAAGCAGAGAATTCTTGTACTGGCAAACCTGGTCATTGTTGGGGCCGTTGCCTCATCGGGCGCTCAGAAACAACATGATGCAATGTTCGTCCTCGATGCAGAAATGTTCAGGCACCACGTTGATCTGTTCAACAGGATGGAGCCGGAGAACATCGTCAACCACATCTCCAACGAGAAGTCATGGGAGTGGATGAAGGACAATGTTCCTTTCTTCGAGTGCCCGGACAAGAGCTTCGAGCAGATATACTACTTTCGATGGTGGACGTTTCGCAAACATCTCAAGCAAACACCGGACGGATTCGTCTTCACCGAGTTCCTCGACAAGGTCAGCCACAGCGGCAAATACAACACAATAAGCTGTGCCCTGGGACACCACATATACGAAGGGACCTGGCTGCACGACAATCGATATATCGATGACTACGCCCGTTTCTGGCATATTGGGCACGAGGGTGGTCTTCAGCCGCATTTTCACAAGTACAGCAACTGGGGGACATGGGCGCTCTATCGCAGATTTCTTGTGAACCAGGATAAAGGATTCCTCGTGGGGCTGCTGGATTCCTTCATAAAGGACTACGAGGCGTGGGAAACAGAGAAGGGTCTTGCGAACGGGCTGTTCTGGCAGTATGACGTTCGTGACGGGATGGAAGAGTCAATCAGCGGTTCTCGGAATGTGAAAAATGCGCGTCCTCCACTGAACAGCTATATGTA
>Ga0209536_100010385_pt1 | contig 13747 bp, 8 predicted proteins | sample DeeMarSeWOR28_12_FD_187461 | JGI IMG/M metagenome (GOLD analysis project Ga0209536, IMG submission 187461) | Marine sediment microbial communities from White Oak River estuary, North Carolina - WOR-2-8_12 (SPAdes) (version 2) | ecosystem: Environmental > Aquatic > Marine > Intertidal zone >...
TATGCCGCAGAGCAATACAAGCAGCAAAACAGAGAAGCAATCTCCCAAATCGTGGATGGCAAGCACGACAAAGCCATAAGACATTTTGAGAACTACCTTAAGAAACAACCTGAGGATCTCGAATCTCTATACGGCCTGGCAGTAGTTTACTCTCAAAAGAAAGACATTAACAAGGCCATTGCATATACCAGGCAGGCACTTGACTCAGGTCTTCCTTTGGACCGTTTCCTCGCCGGCCCAAGAGATTTACTACAACCGCTGACCGACAGTAGCCAGTTTAAGCTGTTAGCTAAAAAACACACAGTCGAACTTCTACACGGCCCAATGCTCGGCTGTGTCACTGACAGCAGTGCAAAATTCTGGGTACGCACCATAAACGAAGTACCCGTGCAAGTTGTCGTTAGCCCCTTGCAGAATATGAGTCCGGCTATAAAGTCCGCCGTTGTGAAAACAAACAAAACACGGGATTTCACAGCCGTAGTTGACATAGAAAATCTGAGGCCGGATACACGATATTACTACGAACTGCTGGTGAACGGTAGAAAGCAGCCGAAACGCTGGCCGTTCCGCACCTTTCATACCGCTGAGGCGAAAGAGAAGTTTCAAATCGGTTTCGGCGGCGGTGCAGGATATACACCCTGGAACGAAAGAATGTGGAATACGATTGCCGCGCACAGTCCGCAGGCTTTTCTTTTTCTCGGCGACAACGTATACATCGACAATCCGACAAGACCGGCCGTACAACAATATTGTTATTATCGACGACAGTGCCGACCTGAATTCCGTAATTTCGTCGCCTCCACAGCCATCTATGCCATCTGGGATGACCATGACTTTACAACCAATGATGGCTGGGGCGGCCCAAAAATCAGCGAGCCTGCGTGGAAGATTCCCGTCTGGCGGTTATTTCGCAATAACTGGAACAATCCCTATTACGGCGGAGGGGAAAACCAACCCGGCTGCTGGTTCGATTTTTCCATCGGTGACGTCGACTTCTTTATGCTTGACGGACGATACTACCGTATGAAACCCAAAGGGGACAATCCATCCATGCTCGGTCCGGTCCAGAAAGAATGGTTACTAACAAAAGTCAAGGCATCTACCGCCACATTCAAAGTTCTCGCCTCACCGGTGTCCTGGGCATACGGCACCAAACCCGGAAGCCGTGACACATGGCAGGGCTACAAGAAAGAACGCGAGGAAATACTGGGCTTTCTCGAAGAAAACAAAATTGACGGAGTAATCCTTATCTCAGCCGACCGCCATCGCTCGGATATCTGGAAGATTGAGCGTACCAACGGATATGACCTTTACGAGTTCGAAAGTTCAAAGCTAACAAACATACACACACACCGCCTGATGGAGGCCGCCCTATTCGGGTACAACAAGAAATGTTCATTCGGAATGCTCACATTCGACACAACAGCTACGGATCCAAAGGTAACTTACCAGATAATCAATATTGACAACGAACTCATCCATACTTTCTCGCTGCTCAAAAGCCAGCTTACTCACAAATAAGCCTAACAAACGCATCCGGAAACGGAGACTGTTGACGATACAACAATGGGAAAGACCAGTAAATACGGAGATGTCCCCCGAATGAGTTTCAGATAAGAATCTATTACAAGCAGGAATATTGCCTATCCGTTTAGTTTCTGGGCCACTAAAAGCTGAATCAATATTCAGTGTTAGGTTATATCATTTTATCTGCTTCGACGTGGTATCCTGGTCCTCTCATCGAACGAATCCATATCCTCATCATAACGATATCCCATTTCCGGATCCAACTCCCAATCAGTCAACTTGGTATCCCATACTCTTAAAGGTTCTTTCGGCTCCTTTTGGGATCTTGTTATCTCATTGAACTTCGTCCGCAACTCTTCGTCCCAATACCTTGTGCTAACAGGTATATGCTCAATATTATCCCCATCAAAACTGTAAAGCATATCATGATAGCGCCTGGCATACATATTCCTTCCGCCAGACCAATCATTCACCGGCACTACATCCACAAGAACCACCCCGGTAGAATAGTCGATTGTCTCGGGCGTCATAGGGTCGGTCTTTTCTCCCTCCGCCGGCTCATACTCAGCGATACTACCTATAATCTCCCCCGGCTTGACCGCAAAGTTCTTACTGTACCAGTAACCCAACGTGTACTTTGAAACCTGAACCGTAACAAGCTTGGCGACTTCCTTTACATCCTGGGGGAAAAAGTACAATTTCTCCGGAACCTTTACGATCTCCTTCGCCTCAGAGAAATCGCTCCATAAAACAATTGCGTTCTTCTTGTCTATATCCTGCTCAATGAACTTGTTTGTCCCTGCTATCGGATTAAAAACGCCCAGGCGAATTCTGTATCGGTAACTATTGCCCGGCTCTAAAGTATCATCATGCGCCCAGAACAACAACGGTTCCCGCAATCTGGAAAAATTCGTTTTATTCGTAATCAAAATATCTTCCAGCTCTTTATAAGTATCCTCCAAACTCGTTGCCCCGGAAGCCTTCCTCAGTTCGGCAAGACGTGCCTCCCTATCTCTCGCCCGCTGCTCACGCTCTTCTCTCCTTGACAAACCCTCCGTTGTTCCATCCCCTATATCGCCACGGTCTCTTCTTGAACGCCCCTCTCTGCCGAATCTATCGGTCCCGAAACGATCATCCCTGCGTGTGGAGTCACGTCTTCCGCCATACTGTCCTCGAAGCGACCCTGTATCAGAAGTTCTGCCTCTCCGGTCTTCCCGTCTTTCCTCACGCTCCTTCCTTTTCTTCTCTTGTTCCTGTTGTTGCTCTAATACTTCCGCCTCTCTTTCTCTTCGCTCCTTCTCCCTCTCTATCTCCTGCCGCTGTTCTACATACTTCTTATGCAGCGAGGGAGGAAACCACTCTTCTTTCGCCGATGCAATCATATAAGCCCGCGGCTGCAACAGAGCCTTTCTTACTTGGGCATCATCAAACTGGATCAAACGCATTTTTATCCCACCGGGCGGCAGTTCTCCAACCTCTTCTACAGATTCAAACAGTTTTTTGCGAGGGTTGATCTTCGTCCGAGGCAAAACTTCCCACTCACCCCAACTTCCGTCGGGAGCCAATTTTTGCCTTTGCAACTGCACAGCCGCAAAAACCGGTTTCGCAAGGCACGGATCACGCCATTCCTCCTGCTGAACATCATCACCGGCAAAGCTATCATAAAATCTCCCATACAAGCCGGCGACATCCAACTTTGCCTCCACCGTCACAAAATCAATATCATTTGGCCTGCTTATTGCCATATCATACTGATTCTCCTCGTCAATTTCTATGATAGGCTCATAAGCCACCGCCCTGATGTAAGAGATTGCCGCATCGGTAACTTCACCAACCAAAGGAACACGATATTTTTGTTTACCTTCGATATATGTCGAACTATGAATGGGCAGCGGCCAATGCAAGCTAATATCAATATCACCTAACGGCAGATCGACCAGGCCCGCAAAGGCCTCAATCCGCTGTTCGTATGGTGGGAGCGGCTCAGGCTTACCGTCCAGTTTCGACTTCAAAAGTTCTGCTTCCTGGCTGATACGACGATCAATCTCGCCCGGACCGAGTTTCTCATCTGCATACAGAACGACCTTATTCGGGCTGATAACTACACGCGTTATCAAAAGCCAAATAAACACAATTCCCACAAGAACCAACACGATCTTTTCAACATGTTCTTCTAAAAAATTGCCGCCTTTTTTACGCATTTTCACACCTTCGTATAGTTTCCTCTTTTAATTCGTTACCTCGTAACAGGTATTCAATCCGGACTCATATAAGAACGCCCGGAATCAAATTGCCTCGGCATACCAGGCACAGTTTGAATTATCTGAGATTTCTTAACCGATGCCGGCTTAATATCATCGTAGCCCTTCGTGCTAAATATATATTCGCAAATTAACTCTAATTCTACAACTGCATCCTCACCATAACGATAGTTCTTGTGAATTTCATCTTGTCGGCTAATCGATGTAATCTTGCTTTCTAAAACCGTTATCTGATTATGCTTTGCGTATCTTGGACCCTGTATCTGCCCACTCGTTTCACGAATTACATGCTGCTTTGCGCTGCACAACTGCTGCATAAACCGCAAAACAGCTTTCGTACTTACCACAACACGAACATTAAAATGTACAACGTCAATATCATTGTTGCATACCCGAGCGGTCCACGGCACGGTAAGTCCATGATCAATTGTAAGAACATACCTGGGCATATCTCGCATTATTCTTGCAGTTGACCTCGTCGACGGCCCCCTTAACGTAGTCTTAACGAGACGTCCCATAACTGCATCGGTAGAAGTAAACCATATGCTCCGAAGCCGTTTGACCGGCGATTCGAAAACGCTATTTGAGCCCGAATTCATGACATCTATAGTATCGATAACATCTTCTATAATCCAGTAAGCCAACTGGTGATACCAGCAGTCCTCAACAGCCTCTTGTGTCCCGGCATACTGATAATCTTCCCAGAATGGGTATCCGCTTAATGTAATCGGATTAATATAAACAGAAGCAGCCTCTGCTTTAGATCGGCAAAGAGCATCTCTTATTTCAGAACCCGCATCACTCACAGATCTCCGACTGTAACTGATACTCCTACGAAATCCACTGGATACCCCCCCCTCGCTTCTCTTTAATTCCTCCTCAGTTGGACATTCACCGGCATTTAAATCCTTAAGTTTCTCATCAATCCCACTACGAAACCGCTGACCGAATCTCTTGAAAAGCACAATCGATTCATCCTTGGGCTTTGGAAATACCTGGTCGCTTAATAACTGTCTTTGGGTCAGCTTTTTGGCTAAAAGCGCTATTTGATTTGCATCGCTTTGAAATGCCTGCTGTCGTTCTCTCTCTACTTTCCATTGGCCACTTGCAGGCGTACTTTCACTCAGGGATGTAATTTGTCTGCTCCCCTGCATAATACTTTTTTGTGATATCTGCGCCTTGAGTTTACTGTTCATCAACTGGGTAGGCACAAAAAGCAGCACGCCAACCAGGGCTATAATAACCGGTACCAACAGCGATGAATGTCTCTTAAAAATACTCAGCTTTTCTATAATATCTTTAAACTTGGGGATATCCATTTTAACTCACTATTCTATTTCGCTTTTTACATTTCTTATTATAACCAGGTGCTATCTTAAAAGTCATCAAGACCAACTGTCTTTCTCCCGGTTCTCCCGGTTCTCCCGGTATCGTCCTGTCCCGCAGTCCCGCCGTACGGCACGCCAGACGTACCCGAACCTTCATAATAACCATAATCACCAGGCATAGTTGAAGCCGGCACTGCAGGCGGCTTCGGCGCATCTTTCCAGGCAAATTTCATATTCAATATGAACAAACTGTCATTGATTGTATAAACAGGTTTGCCTCTTGAATCGAGTTTCTCTTTCCCGTCCTCGTCTAACTCAACAACCTTACTGATAGTTTCCTTCGTCATAGGATCAATCAAAACATGCACGGCAAACATTCCATCATCAATTGAATCCGACATTCCCGTCATTGATCTTGACATTGTCATGCCTGCCGTTCCCATCTTTTTATATATTATCTCTTCAACACCTATTCCTTTAAATATATCCGCAGTATCAGTTCCACTTAGCTCCTGACGAGCTTCGATATAATCAACTTTCAACTTGAAGTGTTTGTCACCCCCGGCTTTCTTGTAGAGTGTGAACGGACTGTTCCCGTCAACAATATCGTCGAGATGCGCCAAACGAGTAATAAATCCCCATCTGTCCGGTTGGTTTTCCACTCCCGCCGGGTCCATCAATTCATACATTCTCTGGTGCTCATAGGGACTATACCCAACTATTGTTACCAAAAATCCCGGCTCGCCTTGTTTTACAGCACCAAAGCCCTGCATTCCCCTGGAATCAGTGTACTCCGAACGAATCCGTCTTCTTTCAGATGCACCATAGCCGTCTGTTCTATCCTCAAACACCGCAGAGTTAACATCTTCTTCAAAGTAAATCTCCATGTCCGTTACGAATATCTGCTTTCTATCCTTGCGGGGAGTCCTCAAAACTGTTTCCACATCACCTGCGGCAAAAGCAGAATAAAGCTCACCCTGCTCCGGATTGTTTTTCTCGTTCGGCAAGGCTGAAAGTATCATTTCCGTCAAAAGCGGGATAACATCACGATACTTAAATACTTCAAATTCCTTCTGTATCATTGCTTCAAAACCCGAACCTGCGTTTTTTTCAGCATCGGCCTTACTTTTGGCCTGTCTTGCATCCTCAATAAGCATGGTATGTTCCTGTCGAATATCTGATTTATCAGCATAAGTTGCATTGTCGAAAAGCGCTCGCGCGAATGCCAGAACCGATACTAACAGGATCAAACCCGCTGCGGCAATAAAGTACCGTGCTTTACCTGCCCAGGCCATTGACCTGGCAATGCCGCGCGGCAGCAAATTGCTCTCTATTCTCCCCAGATCCAAAGCCTGCAAACCAAGCCCATAAACAATGCCAAAATCGCTAACATTCTCGTGAAATTTTGGCACCGAAACACCTGAACTTATTACAAGTTTCTTAAATGAATCCGGTCTCTCAACCGGTATTTCCACCGTCTGCTGCAGATACTTGAGCAAGCCACGCATCTTCGTCCCCCCGCCGAGAGCAATAACCTTTGTCAATTTAGTGTTCGGATTTGAAGTCCTGTAAAAACCCAGAGACCGCTGGACTTCAGTTGCCAAATCCGTAAAGACCGGCCGCATTGCCTGGAATATCTGACGAGCGTATTTGCTCATTGGAGCAGTACGTTTGAGCTTCTCAGCTTTTTCAAAATTAAGTTTAAATGTATCCGCTATCGCCCTTGTAAAAGCATTACCTCCTATCAGAATACATCTTTGCCATACGGTCGAACCTGTGCAGACAACCAGATCGGTGTTTTCCGCACCTATGTTGAGAACAACGGTTGCTTCATCATCGGAATCGACCAAATCATCACGGTCGTACAACACGTAATTATAAAGGGCCATCGGTGACATCTGAACATAACCAACCTGTATGTTTTCCCGGCCAAAATGTTCCAGCGCCGAATTAACGACTTCATTCTTGATAGCAAAGATACCTACTTTCTTATCAGGGCTGTCCGCCTCCGTCATCAACTGCCAGTCCCACTGAACGTCATTGATATCAAAAGGAATCTGCTGAACCGCTTCGAACCTGACTATCTCCGGAATCCGCTTCTCCTCTACAGGCGGGAGGTTCACAAAACGGGCAAAACTATTCTGACTCGGAACAGAAATAATTACTTCATCTTTGCCCAAGTTATTTTGCTCCACAAACTGACGAAAAGTTAAGGCAACCAGTTCGTCCCTTTCCGCGGCCCTCACCCCGGCCCCCGTAACAATTTTGCCGTGTTGGATATGATCGAAGCCGATCACTTCGACAGTGTCTCCCTCAGCACTTAGGTGCAATGCCTTTAGTGAATTGCTACCTATATCTATTGCCCAAACCGCACCGGATTTAGACGCCATAACAAACCTCCTGCGTTGTGTTTAGCTCATACCTATGTGTCTGTTATTTTTGAACTACTAACTATGAACTCAATCAGCTTGTAAATCTATTTTAACAAATATATTATATCTTATTATGAAAACTTTTTCCATAAATACTCTTGGCTGCAAGGTCAATCAGTACGAGAGCCAGCAAATTCGCCAATTGCTCGAACAGTTCGGACTAAGTATGTCCGAAACAGCCCAAAAAGCCGACCTCGTTGTTATCAACACCTGCTGTGTAACTCATACCGCATCAGCAAAGAGCAGACAAAACATCCGAAAAGCCCAAAAGCTTAGCCCTGAAGCCGTTATCATTGTCTCTGGCTGCCTGCCAACCGTTCAAATAGATGAACTCAGCAATCCTGGTGAAAACGTCCATCTTATAAATCATCGAGAGAGCCTGCCAGCCACTTTAGCCCAAATAATTGGCGTAAAAACCGCTTCCTTGAGTTCCGAAAGTCCTCAATCCTGTAAATTTAACCGGGTCAATCAGCTAAAACTACCGCAATTAACCCACTTTAGAAGCCATACAAGGGCCTTTCTAAAGATTCAAGATGGCTGTGACGGATATTGTTCCTATTGTATTGTACCTAAAACACGCCCTTTTGTCCATAGTAAGCCACCTGAAACCGTCCTCGAAGAGGCGCAAGCTCTTGTCAAATCAGGACATAAGGAAATCGTAGTAACCGGAATATTTCTCGGTGCCTACGGCCAAAAAAGCGCCAGACGAAAAACCTGGCCAAGCCAGCTAAACAAAAAATTAGCCGAAATACTCGATAAAATGGCCAATATTCCCAATCTTGCAAGGATAAGACTTAGTTCTCTGGAGCCAACCGACGTTACGCCACAATTACTCGATATCTTCTCGAAAAACCGTAACATCATGCCACATCTTCACTTATCGCTCCAATCAGGTTCAGATGCAATCCTTAAAAGGATGGGCCGGCAATACGGAGCCGATGAATTTATAAATAAGGTCAACTCAATTAAATCCCGGCTCTACAGACCCGCCATTACTACTGATATAATCGTCGGCTTTCCCGGAGAGACCGATGATGATTTCGAGAAGACTATCAATTTGGCCAAAGATGTGGGATTTGCCAAAATGCACATTTTCAGCTTCTCCCCGCGTAAAGGCACACCGGCCGCAAATATGCAAGATACTGTAGATAATAGAGTTATAAAAATAAGAGTAAAAGAATTATGCGATTTGAACAACCAGTTGGAATCCAAATTTCGTGAACAATTTATCGGTGAAACAGCCACGATATTAACTGAAAACAGCAATCAAAAAACCTGCGGTCGCAGCGAAAGATATTTTATGGTCTACCTCGACAAAGAGACAGGAAAACCGGAAAAAAATCAATTGGTAAGGGTGAAATTGATCCGAAATGCTGAAAAGGGCCTCATCGGTAAACTTGACACTCAAAAACAATGGCTAAACAATTCATAAAAATTTGAAAAATAATCAAAAAATTTTATTAAAAAACACGCTTTTTTTGGACATTTTTTTGACATCGTATCTTTCTGCCAATCCCAACCATTGCAACTGTATCATCAAAAAGTTATCCATGATAAAATTAAATGATTCAATTGAATGCATTTACCGGAATTTGGATAAAATGAGTGAAACAAAATTACTCCTGAACGCATACTATGAAGCCCTATATGACCGCCTCAGAGCGGACAGGCAGCTTTTGTCCGAGAGAATAGAAATGCTCCTTCAAGCCGAGTTTGAAAATCGCAACTTTGGCAGCATCAGCCGGGAAAAATACAATGCTTACAGGGATGCCTGCCTGGCCTTTATCGAAGAACGGATAGAAATGTACAATCCAATCGGCATTCAATATACATTTGACGGCACAAGAAGAAGTCAGGCCTTTGAATTGGAATTACAGCTTAATTTCTATGACAGTCGAGCTGAATTCGAGGCCTTAGTAGAGGCTGCACAAGACAAAATACAGGCACGAACATACGAGCAGGAATTACGGGAACTGGCCGTTGAACTCATCAACGAAGTCGGCGCCTTCCCGGATACAAGTATTATCTCCGCTTATGAGGCTGAACCGGCTCTCAACAAACTGCCCGATTACATTACCGCACGGGCCATTGAAGAAATCATCGCATCAACATAAATATCGCTTAAGTTCCAAAGTGTTGAAAAGCCATCATTGATTATGAAAAGCCTATCCATTATTATTAAAATATTATTTTAAACACTATTTGATAATCGCTGTTTATGTGAACTGTTTATGAAAATAAATAAAACTATTTCAGCCGTTGTTGTCATCGCCGGACTCTGTTTAATCATCGTAGTGAGAATGTTTAACCTACCCAAACCAAGCCACCAGGAAACCGAAAAGGAGCAGCTACAGCAACAGGTCGATACCCAGTCCCAGATTAATTGGCCCATGTTTCGTGGCGGACAAAGCCTTCTTGGCACAGCAGCCGGGACATTACCGGACTCACTGCAGCTTCTCTGGAAATTCAAAACAGGCGCCGAAATCAAATCTTCGCCCGCAATAAATGACGGTATTGTTTACATTGGCTCCGCGGATGCAAATGTTTATGCAATCGATTTAGAAAACGGACACAAGATCTGGGAATATCCTACCGGTGATTTTGTTGAGGCCACACCGTGTGTGGTTAATGGTTGCGTATTCGTGGGCTCTTCCGACGGCTTTCTGTATGCCCTTGATGCAAAAACAGGTTCACTTAAATTCAAATATGAAACAGGCAGCCAAATACTCGGAGCTGCAAACTGGACCCGTTCACCAGACGGCCAAAGCATCTGGATACTCGTCGGCAGCTACGATAATATCCTTTACTGCCTGGATTCAACCAACGGCCAGCTTATGTGGAAATTTGAAACAGATAACTACATAAACGGCTCGCCCGCCGTTGGTGAAGGAATCGTTGCCTTTGGCGGTTGTGATGCAAAGATTCATATTGTGTCCCTGGCCGACGGCAACGAAATTAAGCAGATTGATACCGGCTCATTCATCGCAGCCTCTGCCGCAATCTTTGAAGGTCGAGTCTATGTAGGCAATTACGATAATATATTTATCAGCACTGATATTGCTTCCGGTAAAATCCTGTGGAAATATACCGATGCAGAGTCGCCGTTTTTTTCATCGCCCGCAGTTAGCCCGGACGTCATTGTGCTCGGATGCAGGGACAGGCTTGTGCATTGCATTAGACGCAGCAATGGTAAACAAATCTGGGCATTTAAGACGCTCGGTGAAGTTGACAGTTCACCGGTTATCTGCGGAGACAAAGTTGTTGTCGGTTCCGAGGATGGCCGGTTTTACATGATAAGGCTTTCCGACGGCAGCAAAGTATGGTCGTATGAGATTGGCCAGCCTGTTACTTCTTCGCCGGCTATCGCTAAAGGAATGGTTATTGTCGGCAGTGATGACGGTTATTTGTATGCGTTTGTCGCCAGGCGATAAAACCGGAATTCAGATTTATGAGAGTTGTTCATATTACACCAGGCACGGGAGATAGCTTTTATTGTGAAAACTGCGTGCGCGATGCCGCACTGGTTACAGCGATGCGCAGTCTGGGCCACGATGTTTTAATCATTCCGATGTATTTGCCGATGCAGGGTGATAAAAATGAGCCGCTCGACAACACACCGATCTTTTTCGGCGGCATCAATGTATACCTCCAGCAGAAATCTGCGTTGTTTCAAAAGACACCTCGCTGGCTCGATAGTATCTTTGACTCACCTAAACTCCTCGGCTGGCTGGCCCGAAAATCTAAAATGACAAGTGCCGGCGTCTTGGCGGAAACTACGATATCGATGTTACGTGGAGAAGAGGGCCGACAGGTAAAGGAGTTAAACCGTCTCATCGAATGGCTGAACTCACAGGACAACAAGCCCGACATTGTGTGCCTTTCCAATGTTCTACTAATAGGCCTGGCCAAAAGTATCAAGACCAGGCTCGGCATCCCGGTTGTCTGCCTGTTGCAGGATGAAGATGACTTTCTGGATGGACTGGTGTCGCCATATAAGAAGCAGGCATGGCAAATGATTGCAGAGCTTTCGAGGGATGTAGAAGCATTTATCGCTGTGAGTAAACATTTTGCCTCTGTTATGCAGGAAAAACTGCAACTGAGTGAAGACCGAATACATGTCGTATATTCGGGTATTTCGCTGGATGGTTACGAATCACTGCAAGCAGAACCGAAGATACCAACGATTGGTTATCTTTCACGGATGTGTCCCGACAGAGGTTTGGACACGTTAGTCGATGCTTTTGTTATCCTAAAGAACAACGAGAACCTAAAGAATGCAAGACTACGCATAGCAGGCGGCAAATCCGGTAATGATGAAAAATTTATAAATAATATTAGACAAAAGCTCACATCTTGCGGTTTTATTAATGATGTCCGGTTTCTACAAAATTTCGACCACGATACCAAGCTGGCGTTTTTCCAATCACTTTCCTTGTTGTCGGTACCCGAAAAGCGGCCAATCGCTTACGGTTTATATGTGCTTGAAGCCCTTGCAGCAGGTGTGCCGATAGTTGAGCCGAAAAGCGGCGCATTTCCCGAATTATTAGACATTACTGGCGGCGGCATATTATTTGAGCCAAATAGCGCTGAGGCCCTGGCAGAAGCGATGCAGTCCCTGCTGCTTGATCCCGACTATGCACGGAAATTGGGAAAACAGGGTAAACAACAGGTTTTTCAAAAATTCAATGTAGAGCAAACAGCCAAAGACTTAATACGTATATATCAGACAACAGTACAGCAGTTTCCATAAAGGATAATGATGCTTGAACTTATCAACGTATCAAAAGAATATCAGTCACCGGCAGACACCGGCAGCGTTTCTGTATTGAAGGACATAACACTAAAAATCGAGAAAGGCCGGTCAGTAGCGATAGTCGGGCCTTCCGGCTGCGGCAAGAGTACACTGCTTAACATCATTGGTGCCCTTGACCGCCCCACTGCTGGCCGGGTTTTATTCGACGGTAACGACCTAACTAAAGCCGGCGATATTGAACTTGCAGGAATTCGCAACAGCGAAATAGGTTTTGTTTTTCAGCTGCATCATCTTTTGCCACAGTGTACGGTCCTCGAAAATGTAATAGTGCCAACCCTTGCGGACAAAAACCGCTCCTTGAGGGAAGAGGTTGAGGAAAGGGCCGTAAGTCTGCTGGAGCGTGTCGGCCTTAAAGACTGGATGCTCCATCGCCCGGGCCAGCTCTCCGGAGGTCAGCGCCAGCGGGTAGCGGTTGTCAGGGCTTTGATTAACCAACCGAAGCTCCTGCTCGCCGACGAACCGACCGGCTCACTCGACGAGCACGCTGCACAAAATATAGCCGAACTGCTCGTTGAGTTAAACCAAAGTGAAGAAGTTACTTTGATTCTCGCCACGCATTCCATCAAGCTCGCAGAGCACATGGGCCAGGTTTTGGAATTGAGTAACGGCACGTTAACAGAGAGGGCAACCTCGAAATGAGCTTGTTAGGTCTCGTTAAAAGAAGTCTCCTCTTTTATTGGAGGACGAACCTCGGCGTCCTGCTGGCCGTCATGACCAGCACTGCTATTTTGACAGGCGCCCTTGTCGTCGGAGACTCGGTCCGCCACAGTCTCAAAATGACAATGACAGCCCGGCTGGGCAAAACGAATCTCGCCCTTGTTGCAAACAACCGGTTCTTCACAGCCGGATTGGCGGATGAACTCTCACAAAAGCTTAACACAAACGTCGCCCCTGTGCTGTTTTTGCAGGGCATTGTTTCAAACAGCGACGGCACAAAACGCGCAAATAAAATTGAGGTGCTCGGCCTGGATGACCGCTTTTTTAGACTTGGCCCCGGTAAAAATCCCTTTGGCGAAGATTTCAGTGAAGGGATTGTCCTTAACGACCTACTGGCCGCAAGGCTTGGTGTTACAGTCGGCGATGAGGTTGTACTGCGAATTGAACAGCCGGCTCTAATGTCGCGTGATATCCCCATTACCCCGGATTCGGATTTGTCCATAGCTTCCCGCCTTGTCGTGAAGGCCGTGGCAGGTGAGTCCGAGTTTGGCCGTTTCAGCCTGCAGGCCAATCAAATTCCCTCTTTGAATGCATACGTCCCCATTAAGTGGCTCCAGGAAAAACTCGACCGCACCGAACAAGCTAACATCCTCTTAGTCGCCGACAATGCAAATGAAAGTCTAACGGTTGAAAGAGCAAATGAAGCTGTCCGAAAATCCTGGCGGCTTG
>Ga0209536_100010386_pt1 | contig 13746 bp, 14 predicted proteins | sample DeeMarSeWOR28_12_FD_187461 | JGI IMG/M metagenome (GOLD analysis project Ga0209536, IMG submission 187461) | Marine sediment microbial communities from White Oak River estuary, North Carolina - WOR-2-8_12 (SPAdes) (version 2) | ecosystem: Environmental > Aquatic > Marine > Intertidal zone >...
ATTTCTAAAGAAAAACTAGGTTATGAAGATTCAAGATTTGAAAATGAAGAAGAAGAAAATAAAAATGAAAGTTGTTTTTTTAACGTAGATTGGCAAGGCTATTTCACAATTCAGGATTTAAATTATCTTAATAACTATTATGATGATCTACATAGAGATTACAAAATAACAACAAGAAATCATAAAGATTATGCTCGAAAAATAGCTAAAACCTCTCTAGCAATGGATAAAGCTTATCAACGTATGGTAAATCAAAATGATACTTCCGCAACGACAGAATATGAAAAGTTAAAAAAGATATTTGACGATATGTGCAAATCTGCTAAATTCAGTGAAGCTACTAGATCAGCTAATGACGTGGGATTAGGTAGTTTTGGAGTTATATTTAATAAAGTTGAACAACATCAGTGAATACCCCCTCATAAGCCTAAACAAAAAGATACTTACGATTTATTATTAGATCAATTCTCTAATATAGAAAAGAGCATATAATGGCTATTTATAATAATTATTCTTTAAAGGATAGACAAATAAAATCGGGGTATTTTGATAATCCAGCTTTATCAGGTAGTAATATAACACATAGATTAATGGATATTGATTATGAAGAATGAGTTAAATTTATTTCATATTACAGATATCACATAGATGAATTTGCAGAAGATGTATTAGGAATTATGCTATTTGATTTTCAAAAATTACAATTAAGAGCAATGGCAAGAAATCAGAATTCAATGTTAATTTGCTGTAGAGGTATAGGCAAGTCTTGGATATCTGCTGTATTCATGGTTTGCACATGTATTTTATATCCGGGCTTTAAATTTGGTATCGTAAGCGGAAAAGGAATTCAAAGTCGTAACGTTATTATACAAAAAATAGATGGTGAATTAGCAAAGAATGAAAATCTAAAAAGAGAAATACAATTTCCGATACATACAGGTCAAGAGAATACAGCAGTATATTTTAAAAATGGTTCATATATAAGAGCTATAGTTCTTGGACATAATCAATCTGGTGATTCAGCTAGGTCTTGGAGATTTAATGCCATTTTAGTTGACGAAGCACGCCTAGTTCCTGACGAAACAGTAGAGACTGTGTTAGTTCCAATGACAAAAACAAATAGAGAGAATTTAATTAAGTTAAAAAGAAAATTTCCGTCAGATAAGTTAGTTGAAAAAGGAAAGATGATATATATTTCTTCTGCTCACTTAAAAACAACGGATTTATATAAAAGATTTTTAGATCATTACAAAAAAATGAGTGAAGGTAATAAAGATTATTTTGTGTGTTCACTTGATTATCGTGTTGGGGTACATGCAGGAATTTTCGAAGAGGAAGATATTTTACAAGAACGTCTAAAGCCTTCTATGTCCGAAGATCGCTTTACGTTTGAATATTTGGGAATATTTGTAGGTTCATCATTAAACTCGTATTATCCTTTCGAACTAACAGAAAAATGTAGAATCTTAGATAGTTGTGAATTACAACAATCAAAGAGATGTCAAGCTCAATACGTGATCACACATGATGTTGCGGTTTCTAGCGGTCATAAATCGGATAATGCTGTTACACATGTGATTAAAATAAAACAAAGATCGGGTGGAACATTTTATAAAGAGGTAGTTTATACAAAAACTATGAATGGAGCATCATTGCTTCAACAAAGAGATTTTTTAAGAGAATTAATTCATATAAAGTTTCCTAATACAGTTAAAGTAGTAATTGATGTACTTGGCTCAGGAGCAGGTCTTCCAGCTTTATTTTATGAATCTTGGGAATACAAAAATCCTGAAACCAATGTAAAAGTTGAGTTTCCTCCAATTATTAAAGATGATGATGAAGAAGGTTTTGAGCTTGAAGGTGCAATTCCTATGATTCGTCCAATAGCTGCATCAGGTCAATTTAATGCAAAATATTATCCATACATGAAATCTTGTTTTGAAGATCGGTCATGTAGATTATTACAAAATAGTACTGAAAAAGATGTCTTGTATAAAGAAGGGGAAATCACACCAGAAGAATATGGTCAGTTTGTAGAGACAGATATATTAATTCAAGAATTAAGTAATATTCAAAAGACTTTTACCGATTCTGGACTAGTAATTTACGAAAAAATAGTAAAAAGTAAAAAGCGTGATAGAGCGACTTCCCTTATGTATGGATTAAGTTATATATATGAATTAGAAGCTGAAAATAGAGCGAATTATTATAAGAAAAAAGATGATGGTTTTGCAGGATTAACAAAATATATTAATTTTTAAGAAGGTGGTAAATTGAGCGATAATTTAGGTCAAACATATGCACAGGAATTCGCTAAAGCAATGCAATCACCATATTTGCCTAACGTTCCATATCCTTTTAACCCTTATGTAGTCAATGAAATATTGAAAAATGTGAATATGAACCCTTCTGGTCAAGATCGTGATGATCTTATTAAAATGGTTCAAAATCCAAAGGCGAATGAAAAACAATTACGTTGGTTCGCTCAATATCTGTATAATGTTCAAACTCCTTTTAAGCGACTAGCACATTATTATCCAGATATGCTTACTTTCGATTTATCACTTTATCCAATAAATGCTACGGAAAAGGATATGAGAACAGATGATTTTAAAAGGCAATATGATAAAGCTTGAAAGTATCTAACTAAATTAGATTATAAAAAAGAATTTCAAAAAATAGCAATAGGTATGATGGTTGAAGACGTAAAATATATGTATATTAGAGAAGATGCAAATAGAATTTCATTTCAGGAAATGCCATCAAACTACTGTATTATAGATTCAAAATTCACTTATGGTTGGCTTTATAGTTTCGATTTGAATTACTTTAGTCAACAAGGGGTAGATATAAACTCATTTGCACCAGAATTTAAGGAATACTATTCTAACTATCTGCAACTTTTAAATAAAAACATGAAATACAATCCAAGCATCAAACCTGAGCTAAGAGATGGTAGATGGGCTTACTGGCAACAAATAAATCCAAAAAATTCTTGGGTATTTAAATTTCATGACCAATTTGCTGGAATAGTTCCTCCATTATTAGGTATATTTGTTGATGCAAATGAAATTGATACATTTAAACAACTACAAAGTACTAAAACTGCATTAGATGTATTTAAGTTATTAATTGGTATTATACCTATAAATAAAGATAAAAATGGAACAAAAACAGATAATTTAGCTATTAGTGCTGAATTAGCAGGACAATTTAATCAGTTAATAAATAATAATTTACCAGACGGTATTAAGTTTGGAACAGTTCCATTCGACGATGTAAAAGCTTTTGATTTTTCAAAAAACAGTCAAACTAAAAACGATATAGTTGGTGATGCTTTAAAATCTTTCTATAAGACAAGTGGCTCAGATCAAGCCCTGTTTAATGCAGAAAAGCCGAATGCCACTACGATGAAAGCTAGTACTGCTGTTGATGCTGCGTTTGTTAGTAGTATGTACAGTACATTCGAATCATTTTTAAATTACCAATTAATTAAAAAGTTTGACAAGTTTAGTTTTAAAGTAAAATTTTCTGGAACTATCTTTGATCAAGAAGAAAGATTTGACACTGCCATGAAAGCAGCCGAAAGAGGTATTATTACCCCTGAACTACCTGCTGCAATGGGATTAAATGAAAAAGAATTTAGAGATGGATTAGCATTAATGCGAAGTTTGGGATATCCAGATATGCTTGAACCTCTACCAAGTAGTCATACTGCTGCAAAAGAAAAAGAAGCTGCTGGAAGAACAGAAAAGAAAGTTGAAGAAAAAACTGCTAAAGGCGAAGAAACCTCTGATACAGGAGCAAATCAAGACAAATAATATATTTAGATTGGAGAAGATAAAATGTTTGTTAAAAATGCAAATAAAATAAATAAGGATTTAATGTTTCCTTGTAAGAGCAATAAACTTAAGAAATTTTTGATAGAAAAAAAAGGTCTACAATATGTAGCAAGATTGTATGATGAAAAAGATGAAAAATATATTTGGTGTTTTATGAGATCAGAGGAATTGGCTAAAGCTTTGGTAGAGTGAAAAGAAAATAAAGATAAAAATAACTTAGCAATGAAGTAACTAAGATAAGGAGGTGAGTTCTTGAAAGACAAAAAGCTCACTTTTTCTATTGATAATTATACTTTAAAAGAAATTAGTGATAGTCAATTGATGGTTCTGGAAATGTATGTAGCAAGATCAGGACAAAATAAACATGGTTTACCTATATCCAGAGATGCAATCATTGATAGTGCTGAAACTTTAATTGGAAAACCTATACTTTATAAGTTTAATAAAAACACTCAAGATGTAATGGGTCATGAAGTTGATGAAATTGCATGTGGAGTTTGTGGTTTTAGTGATGATGATTATTATTTCAAAGAAGATGATGGTGAATTATGGCTAGTTTGCAAAGCATACATATGAAAGATGTATTTTGAAGATGTTGTGAATATATTTGAAAGAGACAAAGAAAAAGCTATTAGTATGGAAATGCTATTAGTTGACTCAGAAGTCGAAGAAGACAAAGAGACTCTTATAAAAAGCTTCTGTTTTACTGGGGTTACGTTGCTTGGAGCAGAATATAATCCAGCAATACCTAAAGCTAATGCAGAAGTTATTAAATATAGTGATATCAATTTCAAAAGCTTAGTCGAAGAAACAAGAGAATTATTATTTGCTAAAAATTCTGATAAGGAGGTAAATCCGTTGAAAAAGTTTAATAAAGAAGAATTTGCACAAAAGTTTTCTCTAACAGCTAATCAAATGTTTGAAATGTTTGAAAAGGAAATAGGTAAATTAAAGTGCAAAATGGGTTCTGGCGAAGAGATGTATGAGTGTAAGAAATATTACATTAGAGACTTCTGCGGTTCTTTTGTATATGCAAGAGATATTGAAGAAGAAACTATGGTAGCTATTCCTTATAAATATGCTGAAATGAAACCAGAATTAGATATGGGTAATATTCGATTTGCAAGAGTTGGATATGAAGTAATGGAAAAGGACATGCCTAAAGAAGATGATTTAATAAAAACATTTGAAGAAAAGGCTGTAAAAAAAGCAATAGAAACAATTAATTCAGAGAATGAGAAAAAGGTTAAAGAATTTGAAACAAAAATTGAAGAATTAGAAAATGAAAAAAATACTTTAACTGAATCAAAAGTTGAATTTGAAGAAAAGATAAAAACTCTGGAAACAGAGAAAAATGAATTAGTTACATTTAAGGAAAACATTGAAAAACAACAAAAAGAACAAGAAATTAATTTTGCCATAGAGTCTGTAAAAGATTCTTTAAATGAAGCACAAATTAAGGAATGGTCTGATAAAGTTGATGCTTATGAATCAATTGAACAATTCAAAAATGCTATTCAAGCGTTTGCCTATACTCAAGTAAAAAATGTAAAACCAAAAGATGAAGAAGACAGAATTCATATCCCACAAAACAATGATGAAAACACAAAAAAAGGTTTATGGGATTAATACAAACTTAAAAGGAGGAAAATATTAATGGCTTATTCAATTTTAATAGCTGGACAAATTGCAGCGAATCACAATGATTCACTTAATAAATCAGCTAAGTGCGATAGTGCTGTAGAGAATGGTAATCTAGTTAGATTAACAGAACTTTCTAGCACATCAGGCGAAGATGAAGTATATGTTGCTTCAACTCCTGTATCTGGAACTATTGATACAGATGTATTTTATATGGTTAATGACCCTGTTAATGTATTAGTTTCTAGCAAATATGCAGGTTTGACAGACGACCCTAGAGAATTTAATGTTGCTGCAAGTAAGGTATTTGCTTGTTACAAGCCAATGGTTGGGGACGAAATAGCAGTATCAGAGGACGGTTTTGCTTCTACAAGAACTTCTGAAACTCACGCAATTCCTGCTGATGGTTCATTAGAACTTAATTGGTCAAGCACAATCTCAAGTGTAAGTTTAGCTTACAAATATTTAGCTTCATATAATATTCCAGTTGGTTCGACAAGAGTTACTGGTTACAAGCTATTATGCGTGAAAGCGTAATTAAAATTTTAAAAAAGGAGGAAAAATAAATGGGAAGACTTTCCAATAACATACTTACATTCTCTCAAGAACAAGGCGTAGATGTTAACTTGTACGCTAAATTCAAGGATTATGTTAATCATTATAGAGCAGTACAATTTAAAGCAAATGTAGATTTTGATAACACAAAATCATTTGAAGAAAAAAATGCAAAAATGCATGAAGATATTGAACAAGAAGTTTTAAAAATTTCTGGAATGAAAAATTACAAATTCACAAATACAATATTGAAATCAAATCCAGTCTATAAGTGGGCTGTAGATGCAATAATTACATCATTAATAGAGTCTATTATACCTGATGTAGTAATTCAAGATTTCCAACAATTTGCAGAAATTCAATATGGTGGATATGGCGATACTTTTACTTATGATATTGATAGTTCTGATTTATTCATTCTTAGTAAAATTAGCAATGGTAAGAGACATGCATTTGGACAAAGACAATTCAAAAACCAAGAAACTCTTATTCCTGAAGCTCGTGCAATAACTGTTGAAACAGACTTGTACAGAATTTTAAGTGGGAAAAGAAACTTGGCTGAATATGCTCTTAAAGTTGTTTTAAGTTTTGAAGAACAGCTACAATTAGATATTTATAATGCAATTAATGATACTTATTCAAGTTTAGGTGCTAACTTTAAAGCTGCTGCATTCACACAAGCTGGATTCGTTCAATTGGCTGAAAGAGTTTCTGCTGCTAATGGCGGTGCTGCTGTAACAGCATTTGGTACAAAAACAGCTTTATCTTATGTGTTACCTGATAATGATAACTTAAAATTAGGTCTTGGAACTGAGTATTCTAAGATTGGTTATATCAGAGATTTCATGAATGTTGATATGATGCAACTTAACCAAAAAGTTGAGTGGAAATCAGGCGATTATGAATTCAGATTAGATAATACAAGATTATATTTCATTTCTACAAATGTTAACAAACTTGTTAAAATAGCTATTGAAGGTGATATGATGACATTCACTGATACTACTGAAAAACAAGCTAACTTATATGAAACTCAAACTATGCAAAAGAGATGGGCTGTAGGTCTAGTAACTAATGCTAAATACGGTATCATGGATGTTGCATAAATAAATAGATAGGAGAGATACAAAATGTTGAAGAAAGAATTAGAAGCTCAAAATGAAATATTATGAAATAAAATTAAAGATTTAGAAAAATTATTAACAGAACAAGTTAAAGCTAAAGAAGAGAATCCTGATATGGATATCATACCTATGAATCGAATCGTTAAAATTCAAAATCTCTATAATGGCAATATTACTCTAAAAAAATCTGATAGTTCATCATCTATAATTCTAAAATTAAATTTCTATGGTGATACAAAACCTATATTTTACTCTGATCTAGTGAAATGTATTAGTTTTCAAAATAGATTTTTTAAGGACGGATTTATATATATATTAGATCAAGAAGTTGTAAGAGCTAATTATTTGCATGAACATTATAAAGATTTATTGTCTAAAGATCAAATAGATAATTTCCTTGAATACAGTGAAACAGAAATAAAGGATATCTATAAAAGATTACCTTCTCAGCAAAAAATAGCTGTTTTAGAACAAATAGCAATGAAATTAAATAAAGAAAATCATATTGATAAAAACAAAATAGATATTGTATCTCAAGTTAGCGAAGTTGATTTAAATGAATTAGCTCAAAAATTAAAGTAAGGGAGGGGATTTAATGTCAACTCCTTATTCAGATATATTTAATTTATTTCTTTTTAATATTCAAGATTATTTAATAGACGAAATGTATGGTTCAAGTGTAAGTGATTTTGAAACTTATGCTACAAACTTTCTATTAAAAGCAATCCCAAGATTTAGACATTGTGAGAAAGATTTGACTAATAGGAATGATACTACCAAAGTTTTTACTGCTGATTTAACAGATGATGAAAAAGATATATTAGCGAATTTAATGACATTAGCATGGTTAATAAAAGAAATTAATAATATCTTGGAAATGAGAAACATCCTTACATCTGGTGATTATAAAGCCTTTAGTGCTGCAAATAATCTCAAAGAAAAACGAAATTGGTATGAAACATTATCTGGTGATGTAGATCGTCAATTAGTCGAATATGGATATGATAATAATGACTGGGATAATTTTTTTGAATCAAGTACTTAGGGAGATGATTAAATGGCTTATGAAGGATATGACATATATCTCCAATATCAGGAAACATCTCCTAAGAATTATCTAAGAACTGTTTTGCAACAACGCATAAATAGAGATTTTGAAGATACTATGAATGTATATACAATTAAAGAAAAGAATAGACTAACAGGAGTATTTACAGACATAACAGTAAGAATAGAAAGGTACGGACAAGAATTTAGCTTCTTTGCACATGATGATTATAAGAAAATTATCTTTAAAGACATTGATTACAATGTTTTTTTAGGTGACATATTCGAATTTGAAGGATATAGATGAATTGTGATTCAGAGTAAAACTAGGGCTGATGCAACAGCTTCTTGCGTTGTACAAAAATGTAATGGAATTTTAAAATTTACTGAAAGTACTCCGTTGACTGAAAATATTATAGAACTTGATTGTTTAATACAAAGTAGAGTTTATGATGTTAAGGATGCTACATATATTCAGTTACCAAAAGGTAAGCTAGAAATAATTGTTCCATTCGATTCTGATTCATCAAAAATTAGAGTATCTTCAAGACCAACGAGGTTTTTATTAGGACAGCAAGATTACAGAGGTAAATTAAAATCATATGTTGTAGAGAACATTGATTCCATCGGTCAGGTTGAAATTGACAACTATGCTTCAACACCTTCTACTTATGCTGGTTCTCTGAGAATTCTAATGTTGGAAGATGTAAAAGATACTAGAGATAATCACGAATATGGAGTAGCTTACCAACGATATTTTATATAGAAAAGGTGATTAAATGTCACGAAAATACAGCGTTAATAAATATATAAGTGAAATAGCAGATAGGTTGTATGCAAATCAAACACTTTGTAAATATTTATATTATGATCAATCAAATCCTCTAGATCAACCCGATATAAGCAATACAGAAGTTTTATATACAGATTATGAAAATCAAAGACTAATGTTTAATCCTTTCACTCGTAATATCGAAGATTCACGCATGTCAAAACTATGTGTTTTATTAAATAATATAGAATCTGATCGTACAGGTTATTTTAAACAAATTAGCTTAGATTGTATAATAGCTTGTCATAATGAGTTATGGACAATTACTGTAGCTGATCAAGATATTGGTGTAAGACCATTATTAATTTGAGATGAATTAGATGCTACATTAGGAGAATACCAAACAAGAGGTGTCGGAAAAGATAAATTCGATTATTCAAGTTTGATATATTTTACTGATAATTATACTGGTTATAAGGTTTGCTATAGAAGCATATCTTTACCTATAAGAGCAGAATAGGAGTTTTAATATGAATTTAGAATTATATAGAGAAAGTATGGATTACAGAAATAACTTATTATTTGCTTTACCAATAGAGTGAAATGGTTTAAAAGTTTATCCATTAAAGCTTAAAGAAATCATCAATTATTCTTTTGAAAAATATAATAAATTTATTTCTATTATTACTTTAAATAAAACAGAGATTATGGATAGTCTTAGTATTCTAGAAGAAGTCAGTCTTTGAGATTTTATAATTCTAAACTTTGTTAGTGTTGATAACGATGAAGTGAAGGATTTGTTTTTACATATATTCTCTTTAATTTTTAAAGATAAGGTAGTGTTTTCTGTTGAAGGAGTTTTCTTAATTGGTGACACAGGAAAAACAATTGATGAAAGTAATTATACAGAGATATTTTCAATTTTAAAAGATCAAAATTGTGCAAAAGAAAGAGAAGAAAAATACTTAAACAAAAGAGAACGTGAATATCAAAAAGCAGTTCAATTAGCAAAACAAAAATATAAAAAAGCTTTAAAAGCTATGGGAAAAGAGGATACAGATTTATTAGATATTATATCTTCTATCTGTGCCAAACATCCTTCTTTAAATTTCTTTAATATTCAAGAATTAACAATATATCAAATGATAGATCAATTTAAGAGACTTAACATGATAGATGATTATTTCGTATCTATTGACTCTTTACTTGCTGGTGCAAATAAAAAAGATGTTAATCTAATTCATTGGTCAAAAAAGTACGAACAAAACTAATCTTTAAATAGGAGGTAAAACGATGTCAAAACAATTTGCCATTAAAGAAGTAGTTAACTGTTGGCTTAGAAAATATAGTGACGATTCACCTATCTGCTATGTGGACTATGCCAGTGATACTACATTCTCATATGAAGCTGAACGCTTGGATTTGCGTGGTGGACAAGGAAACTATATATTAGTGTCATTTGACCACACTAAGTCAGGTATGATGATGCTTGAAATGCCATTAGTTGATTTAGAATTTCTTTCTCAATTAACTGGTCAAGACCTTGATATTGGTGCAAGTACTGCTCCATATAGAGAGACACTTACAATAGCTAGTTCTCAAGCAACTTTAGCTTCTACACCAACATCTGGTTCTGTAAAAGTTTATAAGCTTGAAAATAGTAGAGATTATGGTACAGAGCAAACAGAAGGTTCTGCATCTAATCCAAATGAGTACGAAATTTCTGGTGGAGTTATAACTGTAAATTCATCTTCTATAGCTGACGGTGAAAAAATTATAGTTGAGTATACTTACTCTACACCAGCTACAACTAGAACAATAACATTTACTGCTAATAATTTCCCACCTTACATGACTATAGATGGTATAGGTACTTGGTTAGACGAGTATGAAGGTGCTGAAAAGACAGTAATATTCGAGGTTTTCAAATGTAAGCCAAGAAATAACTTCACAATTACACAAAAGTCAACAGAAGCAACCATTTTAACTATGGAATTTGACTTATTTACAATTGATGACAGTTCTGGTAACAAAGTGTATATGAAAACACACCAATTAACTGGTTAATATATTTAGGAGATTGACATAATGTCAGTCTCCATTTTTTTGCGTTATAGCCTATTTACAAATTAGAACAGGAGTGAAATAATATGGAAAAAACAGTAACTATAGCATGTCCAGTCCGAAACAGAGAGCAATACCTTCCCTTCTATTTAGATTGTATTAAAAAACAAACTTACCCAAAACAATGAACAAATCTATTCTTTGTAACAAATAATTGCACAGACAATTCTAAAAAAATTCTTAATATTTTCAAAAAAAATAATGAACATTTATATCCTTTGATTAGGATAGATAATATAGATAATGATAAAATACCTGATGATAGCAGTGATAGATATATAAGAAGTAAGACTAATTCTATTTATTCTTTTTTAGCATATTTAAGAAACTATATCACTTCTAATTGTAATACTAATTATTTATTATCCTGTGATAGCGACATAATGATGATACCAGAAACTTTGACAAGACTATTAAGTCATAATAAAAAATGTATATCGGGTCTGGTATGTAATGGTCATTTATTTGCTCAAATGTATAAAGTTAATAAATATAAATACACTAATGCAATGAAGAAAAATCCTGCTGGAAAATACGTTCATTTCTTAAGATCAGAATTAAAAGGTCTTATTGAAGTTGATGTTACAGGAGCGGTATATTTAATTCACAGAGATATTTATAAAAATTGTAAATATGAAGTTGATATACAAGGTGAAGATATTCCTTTTTGTAGATCAGTGCAAAGCATGGGAGAAAAACTTTATTGTGATACAGATTTGAAACTTCCGCATTGTATGAGTTTAGAACTTTTAGATGATTATAAAAAAGGTAATTTTGTTTATTAATTATTGACTTTATCTTATCGTCCTGTTAAACTCTATCATATAACTATTTAATATAAAACTATGGGATGCGAATAAGATTTTAGTCTAATGTAAACACATTAGGCTTTTATTTTTCTCAATTATACATTTTTATACAAATTCGACAAAAAACCTATAAATAAAATATAAATTGACATCGAATGTCGAAAATGGTATTATATATTTGAATTTAATCAAAAGGAGCGATTACATTGAAAACTGTTTTTGTACCGCCAATCTGCAACTGGAATTTTCTGAAACAATTACCACAACAAATAGCAAGTCAGTGATCTAAGAATGATTATACCGTATATTATTGTAATGAATTTAGCAATACAGCTAAAATTGAAGAAGTAGAACCTAATTTATTTGTTTTTCCTAATAAAGATTACGCATTACATTATTTACATAAGAATAATATTAAAATAGATATTTTTTATAATACAGCAGCAAAAAACCATGATTTTGTTGAAAAGGTTAATCCGAAGTATGTAATATATCATAGTTGCGACAGTTTCGATGAATGAAAAAAATTAGAAAATAGCATGATTACTAAGTCGGATGTTATATTATGTACTTCTGAATTTATATATGAATTAAGAAAGAAACAACATAATAATGTACATTTAATTAGAAATGCTTGTAACGAATATATGTTAAACAAAGAATATGTTAAATTACCAGAATTTAAATTTATAAAAAGACCTATTTGTACATTTTCGGGAGCTTGTGGAGCATGGGTTAGTACTTATTTAATTAGAAATGTAGCAAAAGAATATCCTACAACGTTTATCGGTATGCCCTTTGGAAAAGCTGTTCCAAAGAATGTTACATTTTATAAACCTGTAGATCATGTATCAATGACTAATTTTTTAAAAAATATGGATTTAGGTTTGCTACCTTTTAATATAAAAACAGAAATTGTTCAAGCTGCAAATCCAATAAAAATGTGGGAATATCTAGCGTGTGGATTACCAGTAGTAGCTACAAACTGGGCTGAAACAAATAGGGAAGAATTAAAAGATGTAGTATTTATAGCAAATAAAGATGAAGACTTTGTAGATATTGTTAAACAATATAGTGAGTTTTCTGATTCACATAAATTAGAATTAAAAAATAAATGTATAGAAGTAGCTCAAAATAACACATGGGAAAAAAGATTCGAACAAATAAAAAAGATAATAGGTGATGATATATGTTAGCTAAAGATATTAGAGTTTTATTATTAAATCCAGCACCAAGTTTAATCAAGTATGGTATTAAATGAGGTTTTGAGCAACATGGTTGTTTTGTTCATTTAATGGACGGAGAAGATGCAATTTATAATCTTAGGAATGATCATGTATCAATGCTAAAAAAAATAAGAAATGCAATTAATAAATACTACATAAATTTTGTCTTTAGTGAAGGGTTTTCCAATATGCCTATAAAGGAAATATCAGATATTTGCCATAATAATAATATACCATTTCATTGGTGGGCGATTGAAGACCCTGTCACACCTCACATTGGTGAGAATATTGCTAAAAATAAACTTGCTGATTTTGTTTGGACTACAACTATAGAATTTATTGATAAATATAAAAATTTAGGGGTAGATTCAGATTTATTATTATTTGCTTGTAATCCAGATTTTCAAAAACCAGTAAATGGAGAAGATAGATTTAAACATGATATAAGTGTTGTTGGTACAAATTATAGTAATAGATATGCTAAAGTAAGAGAGTTTTTATTTCCACTTATTGAAAAAGATTTTGATGTTAAAATCTATGGACTCTGGTGGGAAAATCCTGATGCTTTAGTAAACATCATTAAATATAAGGATAAAAATGTTTATT
>Ga0209536_100010387_pt1 | contig 13746 bp, 10 predicted proteins | sample DeeMarSeWOR28_12_FD_187461 | JGI IMG/M metagenome (GOLD analysis project Ga0209536, IMG submission 187461) | Marine sediment microbial communities from White Oak River estuary, North Carolina - WOR-2-8_12 (SPAdes) (version 2) | ecosystem: Environmental > Aquatic > Marine > Intertidal zone >...
CGAGCCGTCGGGCAGCCGCCAGCCATAATTCCCTTTCGGTATCGTTTCCCCCCATTTTGTGCAATAGGCTGTAACCGTATAGTTATAGACCTTACCGGATACCGCATCATAATCATTGTGGCTGCGGGCTCCGGCCAGGGTGGTGGCAATCTCCTCCCCGTCCCGGTATACCTTGTAGCTCTCGGTCATGTCGGAACTGCTGCTCCAGTTGATCTTGACCCGGTTGGTTGCGGTGCCATTGGAAATGGTGACGTTGGCGGGTTGTGCGATTAGCTCATACAGTGCTACAACACCAACATGTAGATTATCCTTATAGTCTGCATAGGGTGCACCGACCATCAGAACGAATTCATCCAGATTGACCGATCTGCCAAAATTACGATAATCGGGTTCCTGAAAAATATATTTTTCCTGCCAGTGATTTCGCTCATATCTATATAAGTATACAGAATATGTTGAAATTTCAGCGCCATCGCTTACGGCGATCATATCATTGTCGATTGAAATATTTACGCCGAATCCGGCCCATTCGGTTGGTTCTTCAGGTATAATCTGCTCTTCATAATTCCACTGCTGACCGGTACGGCGAAAAACTTCAATGGCCCCGCTGTAATTATTATAATTGATATTACCGATCAGGAGCAGATCATCCTGCAGTGCCATACTATAACCAATATCACTTGTTTCAAAGAGACTGGCGTATATTGAATAAACTCTTTGCCACTCTGATCCGTCAAACTCGTATATATGGACGGCTCCCGGGAAATCGCCACCTCCGTCTCGTGGCGAAGCCACCACAACCGTATTGCCATCGATCAGGGCATTGTATCCGAAATAATAGTCAACATTGGGATATCCATCAGCATAAAGGACTTTTTCCAGCACCCATTGACTTCCATCATATTTGAAAATATATGCCTTGTTACCTATTTCAGTACCTTCATATGGGGCGGATCCAACTATAATCCGATCGCCTGAAACATCGACGGAACTCCCGAAACGGATTTCGTCCTGTGCGCTCAGAATCTGTTCCTGAACCCAATTAAAGCCATCAAACCGGTAGACATATACCATGGCTCTGGCATTGCTCGTTCCGATGACCGCGACGTCGCCGTCAAGCGCGATGCAGCTGCCAAAATTCTCACCAAAATCTCCCGTTCCGGTTAATATTGTCTGCATGTGTTCCGGCCGGCCATCTTTAAACCGGTAATAGTCCACAGCACCCCAGCCGTCATTATAAATCGGGGTGCTTATGAGCATTGTCTCCCCCTGCTTGACCACCTGTCCGCCAAAATCACCGTAAGGAAATGCCTGTACCGGCGGCGGCAGGATCCGCCGGGAATCAAAATCCTCCTGACCCGTTAGAATTACCGGTATCATAAGCAGAATAAAAATATGTTTGAAATTCAGATTCTGTTTCGGATGGATAATCAGACTCTTCATGCCGGCCTCCCTTTTGTAATGCAGCGTACAATATTTGTGTGGAGATTGCGCATTGTTAAATTAATCACAAAACAAAGAACGATTTGCTATGATCCAAAACAACAATTAATACTATTACCCTTTTCCCCCGGCAAAATCTGATCGAATAACAGGAGAGGCAGAAAAAAATGACGAAATGTTGTGTCGTTCGATGTGCCTAAAGACGTCTGTTACAATTAATCCAAAAGGAACCGCAATCCGGGTATCAGAACCGTTTCATTCGTTCGGATTTTGTCTTATTAAATGTATGCCATATCTGCAACATGCGCAATAAAAACTTTACCGGCATATAATGCCTGTCGTGGAACACAAACTCCCCTGCAGCCATTCACAGCGCCGGAATATATGAGGTCGTGCAACACTTCCCCCTGCCTACAGACTTCTGCCGGCTGCCCCCTCTTCCCTGATCGGATCAAAATAGGCATGCAACGTCTCGAGTGTTGTTTTGTCGGTGCGAAGATCATGCACCACAAGACCCTTCTCCAGGATGACAATCCGCTCACATACCTCGGTCACATGGTTCAGATCATGGCTGGAGATCAGCATGGTCGTCTTTACATCCGACCTGAGTTCTTTCAGGATATGCTTGAGCCGGATAACACTGGTTGGATCCAGATGGGGGAACGGTTCATCGAGGATCAGTACTTTCGGTTTGCCGAACAGCGCAGCGGCGATGCCGACCTTTTTCTGGTTGCCTCGTGAAAGGGCGCGAATATATTTGTTCTGATTGAGGATTTCTCCGTTAAAAAAGTCCTTGAAACCGGCAAGGATTTCTTTGTACTGTTCAGAATCGAGTTTATGCAACCGGGCAACAAAGGCAAAATATTCCTCCGGCGTCAGGAAATCGATCAAAAAATGTTCGTCAAGGAAGGCCCCGGTATAGGACTTCCAGTGATCACTGTGCGCTACGTCCATGTCATTTGAAAACACCTGTCCCGTATTGGATTCAATTATATCCAGTATCAGGCTAAAAAAGGTAGTTTTGCCGGCACCGTTGTTGCCCACCAGACCAAAGCTCTCACCTTCCGGGATGACGAGTTCATGCAGATCAAGGACGGTGATACCACTGTATATCTTTTTCAGATTATTGGCTTTCAGCATTGCACTTACTCCGTTAACTCAATTCTGCCGGAAACCGGCCACCATTTTATATTTTTGCTTCTGGAGGCGATTCAGAATGAGGGTCATAACAGGTCTTTTTACTAACAGGCCGATTATCCCCAATCCGGCCAGCACCATAATTCCTGTATCATTGAATCCTTTTAAACCAAAAGGCAAATAGATCAGAATCGGTACAATCAGGACCGGTACGATGGTTGAATAATGTGCCGCACCTTTACCCTGCGTGCCGAATATACTCGCATTGAGATCGAGTCTTTTGCGGGTAAACGTCACCAGAAAGAACAGTATCAGAATATTCACGCCTATATTATACATGGTTAACGCAGTATTCACGTATACAATGACCGGTGAGATGAATATCAGAAGCAACATCAGCAGATAATTTAAGATTCCGAGAACGACCAACAGCACATATTTGGCATGCAGGTAGCTTTTAAAATCAATGTTACTGGTGATCAGAAACTCAAAATACCCGCTTTCCCAGGCCAGCATGAACTGACCGTAAAAAAGCAATAATATTCCGGTTAACAGGATTCCCATGTAAATCATCATGACATCCGCGAATACCGATCTTCGCGGGATTTTCCATTGAGGGTCGGCGTATGTGACAGTAGTATCCCGGATGACGGTCAGGGTTTGTGTGTCGGGATTAAGACTATCCCCCTTAGCTGTTTCTGTTGCCCAGGAACCAAGTGTATAGATATACCGAATCCGCGCCTGATCGGGGAAGGCAATTATCCGCTGCCAGCTGCTGTCCTGCTGCAATTGCATCGGAATACCCGCCGGCCGCCACTTGGTCAGGTTGGGATGATCCCCGGTAATATAGATCCAGGCATTCTCAGGCAGGGGAACGTTCGGCAGCCGGAATGTGACCAGATGATCGGCTGGCGAGGTTTTTGCGGAATGATCCCGATTAATCGTTACCGGGTCCGGCCGCGGATAAAACTCCAGTTCGCGACTGAGTGAAAAATAGATCAGCGGTGCAATAATCAGCGTAACGATTCCAACTGCAAAGGAAGCGCGGGTTCTTTTATTACGGAACAGCAACTTTAACTCCAGCTGCAAAAACATACCGGTCTCACCGAACAGATTTTCGAGAAAGTCCAATCCACCGGACGATACACGGGATCTGCCGGGCCGCACAGCCAGCCGGTCGAGGTACATGTGGCGGCGAAATGTCAGGTAGTTAAGCCTATATATCAATATAAGTACGATAAACGGTACACTCAGCAGCAGCGGATTTTCCAAAAGAAAACCAAACATGGCAGCCGATAAGCCGCTCAGGGAGAACAGATCAAGTTTGTCCGCAACCAGAGCGGCCGCCAGCAGCATAAAGATCAGAATTAACCTTCCGGGATGCAGCAGACTCTGCCGCTCAAGGTATACATGAAGCAGGCTGTTGCTGAGCATCAGCAAAAAAAAAGCGGCAAACCATGACCAGGCCGTTAACGGAGAAACCGCCGGTACTAACACCCTGAGCACAATCGGAATCAATATCAAAAGCGGCAGGATATTGAACAGGCTGATCAGCGAGCGTAAAATAATGAAATGGATTATGGATGAACGCCTGATAGGCAGAATTAAGTAGGATTTTACCGACAGAACGGGCGTCCGCTGCAAAAATCTGCGCAGCAAAAGGTCGACGGCCAGATAATAAAGCAGAACACCGTTGATCAGTTGTATCGGATCCCGGTCGGGATAGAGCTCGGCGATGAGAGCATCAAAGAATAATCCGAATGAGAGCATATTCAGTGCCATCAGGAGGATGATCACACCCCAGAAAATGGAAGCACCGAGACTGCGTTTCCAGATCACGGAACGTACCATTGCCCGCCAGGTATGGGAAAGCAAAATCCGAAACATTTTATTCTTGATCCATGCCAGGATGATTCTTTGATCAAGTCAATCGTTAAATTCTATCTACGCAGAATTGCGTTAATAGTTTAGACCATCATTTATTTTATGCCACTCCTGCCGGACAATGTAATTGTTTGCCCGTTAAAATGGGGCAATTTGTTTGCTAAAATATTATTCTTTAACGAAATGTGTTCCTCCGACAAAATTAATTTTGTGACTGCAAGATTTGATTTTTAAATTAAAGTTTATTTATACTTGAAATCTAACAAACATGAGGTGCTGATCTGATGAGATACATTATCCTAACTTCAATAAGTCTATTGCTATTGATCTCCTGCTCTACGAGAGATGATAATGCTGTATTTATATCGCTGGCTGACAATTTCATCGAGAAATTGCTGGAGCTCAATCCGGAATGGGCGACATCGCTCGGGGACCATCGGTATGATCACAGGATGGGTGACTACAGCCTCGCTGGCATCGAAAAAGAAACGAAGCTGTTCCAGTTATATCTTGACTCATTAAAAATGATTTCCCCCGTGAATCTGAGTCAGACCAATCAAATCGATTATAAAATTCTCAAAATGAATCTGGAATCGATGCTGTTCTCCCGAACGACATTACGGGCGTATGAGTGGAATCCGTTATCCTATAACATGGGCGGTGCGATTTATAGTCTGCTCGTACGGGATTTTGCTCCTCTTAAACAACGGCTGGAAAACGTAAAAAACCGCCTGCTGGCAATTCCAGAAATTCTTCAAGCCGCCAGAACAAATCTGCAAAATCCGCCGAGGGTTCATACCGAAACCGCCATCATTCAAAACAGGGGTAATATCAGCCTGGTAACAACCGAACTGAATAATTTTATCGCACAGGCCCCGGAAATGAAGGATATCCTCGCGCCGGTGCAGGAAGTAACATTAAGAGCCCTTGAAGCCTATGGAAAATGGCTCGAAGAGGATCTGCTTCCCCGTTCCGAGGGGGACTTCCGGTTGGGCGAGGAAAAATTTCGCCAAAAATTATATTTTACCCTGCAGTCAGATTTATCAAAGGAGGAAATTCTCACGAGGGCCCAGGAGGAGCTCGATAAAACGCAAAAACAAATGTATGAAGCAGCGGCTCTGCTTTACGCAAAATATTTTCCGGGAAAAGCCATTCCCGGTTCCGAAAATAAAAAAGAGGTGATCAAGGCAGTCTTGGATCGTCTGGCCGATGATCATCCCAATAATCAGACTATCGTTCCGATCGCCAGAGAGAAACTGGTCGAATGCACCGAATTTGTCAGAGTAAAAAATCTTGTAAGTGTTCCAGATGAGCCGATCAAGATCATCGTTATGCCTGAATTTCAGCGCGGTGTAGCCGTCGCATACTGTGACGCCCCGGGCGCACTTGAAGAAAAAGGAGATACTTTTTACGCCATATCGCCTACACCGGATGATTGGAATGCAAAACGGGTACTATCTTTTTTTCGTGAGTACAACAATTATATGCTGGATAATCTTACCATTCACGAGGCTGTCCCGGGTCATTACCTTCAATTGATACACAGCAATCAATTCAAAGCGCCCACAAAAATCAGGACCATTTTTGCCAGCGGTACGTTTATCGAAGGATGGGCGACTTATGCCGAGCAGCTGATGGTTGAGGCTGGATATGGGGGACCGGAATTAAAGATGCAGCAGCTCAAAATGCGGCTCCGGCTGATCATTAACGCAATCATCGACCAGAAAATTCATACCGGCGGCATGACTGAAGGAGAAGCCATGTCCCTGATGATTAATGAAGGATTCCAGGAGGAAGGTGAGGCCGCCGGGAAGTGGCGTCGGGCCTGTCTAACCTCCACGCAACTATCCACCTATTTTGTCGGCAATCTGGAGGTCAATGATATCCGCACCCGCTATGAAACCAAATATGGCCCGAATGTGGATATCAAGCAAATGCACGATAAGATACTGTCATTCGGCTCTCCCGCGCCGAAATTTGTCATGGAAATGTTAGCGATATAACTGCAGTTGAACCGGCTATACAAAAGCATATGGCCGGTTCTTTCCTAAACCACAGAGGGACACAAAGCAGTTGCGGAATCATCTAATTTCATTTAATAACATAACTGGAATACCCGAAAATCTGGTTTAGCTGGTGTATTGCAAAGGGAATGACTTCACACTGCACCGCAGTATTGGCTTCATAACCACAATTTTAGCAAAATAATACTTTGGGCCATACTTACCCGGAATTGCTCGATTTGACAGATGAAACCATTTTAACCTTTAAATCCTTAATACTCCGCTTCTTGGATTTTGGCACCTTAGCACTGGCAAGTAATTTGTCGATCAGATCCATCCGTCCGATATTTTTGAGTGTGTGCCGGATCCAGCTCTGATGTTCTCTTTTGTACCAGAAGAAAAACCGGTTCTGTTCACGCTTTTCCCTTTCAGTCCTGGCGGTGTATACCGGTTTAAGGGTATAAGGATGATAGCCGGAATAATAAATGACTGTCGCCACGGTCATGGGGGTTGGGGTAAAATCCTGAACCTGTTCCAGTTTGAAGCCCAGATTTTTTGTCTCACAGGCCAGATTGGCCATACTCTCCCTAGTGGATCCGGGATGACTGGAAATAAAGTAGGGTATGAGTTGTTGCTTTAAACCTGCCTTTCTTCCGACGCGGTCAAATTTCCGTTTGAAATCGTAAAAATACCTGAATGAAGGTTTGCGCATTATTTTGAGCACCTCCTCGGATGTGTGCTCCGGAGCAACCTTCAATCTGCCGGAGACGTGTCGCGTAACCAGTTGTTTGATATACCGGTCATGGCTGGGATCTTCGATCTGGTTATTCGGGCGGCGGATCAGCAGATCATACCGGATACCGCTGGAAATGAAGACTTTCTTAACCTTGGGATGCTTTTCCACAGCCTGGTAAAGATCGATCATCGCCTGGTGGCTGATATCAAGATTATAGCAGATAGTCGGATGTACACACGACGGGCTGACACACCTGTCGCATATCGACCGGTTTTTACCTTTCATTTTATACATATTGGCCGATGGACCTCCCAGATCACTGATATATCCCTTAAAATCAGGCATTTCAGTGATGACTTCCAGTTCCCTCAAAATCGATTCTCGTGAACGGCTTGCAATCATTTTACCCTGGTGCGCCGAGATGGTGCAAAAACTGCATCCCCCGAAACACCCGCGGTGCAAATTGATCGAATGGCGGATCATTTCGTAAGCGGGGATCGTTCCCCTTTTGCGGTATTTTGGGTGCGGCATACGGGTATACGGCAAATCAAACGACGCATCGATCTCGTCTTCGGTCATTGTCGGATGGGGTGGATTGATCACAATGAACCTGTCCTGGTATGCCTGTACTAAACGGTTGGCGTATTGCTTATTTGATTCCTGTTCGATATGCTTGAAATTAGCGGCAAATTTTCTTTTATCTTTCAGACATTCTTCATGTGAACATAATCTAATGGTATCCCATTTTTTAACCTTCGGTACACCGTGATCAGCCATTACGGTCGCAGTTGTCTGCGGAATTGTTGTCAAAGAATCAAACGGTACACCCCGATCCGTCAGACGCAGGATTTCACGGATGGGCTGCTCCCCCATTCCGTATACCAGCAGATCGGCACCACTTTCTATCAGTATGGAAGGTTTGAGCATATCAGACCAGTAGTCGTAATGGGTAACACGGCGCAGGGAGGCTTCAATTCCGCCAATAATCACAGGAGTATCAGGATAAAGTGCCTTGAGTATATTTGTGTAGACAATGGTCGCATAATCTGGCCGGAATCCTGTTTTCCCGCCCGGTGTATAGGCATCATTCGACCGGCGTCGTTTATTTGCGGTATAGTGATTCACCATAGAATCCATGCAACCGGCGGTTACACCAAAGAAGAGGCGTGGCACACCCAGCTTTTTAAAATCCCGCAGATCATCCTGCCAGTTCGGCTGCGGCAAGATGGCCACGCGGAAACCGGCAGACTGGATTACACGGCCAATTACCGCCGTCCCGAAAGCAGGATGATCGACATAGGCATCGCCGGAGATCAGGATAACGTCCAGCTGATCCCAGCCGTATGCTTCGACTTCCCTGCGCGTGGTCGGCAGCCAATCTGTAACCGGTCGTTTACTTTTGTCTGTCGTATTCATGCCTCTGACTCAGAACTCTGCCATAGATTATCAGGTAATTGGAAATTGTTAACGGTAAGGATATTTTCATTTTGGAGTTGGGGTTTAATGCTATAACGGCAGAAATAGGTTAAATATTTTCCATTCGCAAAATTTGACATACCATTTATCATTTAACATGGTAATCATGTATTAATTCAATTTACCCGGAAGGTTTAATGATTTGGCTGGTTCATCTCGTACTGCGTTGGATTTCGGTTCCATACCGGTACTTTCAAGATACTCATAGGTATCCTCAATTTTATCGATGAGTATCTGGATAGTAAAGGTGATTTCTTCATGGATGCTCTGTTCCATCTCCAATAATTTAGGTTGTTCAAGCAGACAATTGACGATGACTTTGCCGGTCAATTCAACCGCAGATATAACTTCCTGTAAATCAAATCCTTCAAGATAACGCTCTTCAGCCAGATGCTGACCATAGTCAAGGATATTCGACCGGTCACCGGTCCGGATATCATTCTCCAGCATATGAAACATATATTCTATCCGCATGAATAATGTGTCGAGATCCAACTTTTGATAAGTACTGAATTTTAATGCATTTTCCTTTGCGACGAATTGCTCAAATATTTCCTCGATTATATAGTTTGATTCTCGGAGCAGGGTTTCATAGATAATTAAATTCTTTCTTTCTATTAACGCATAGGCCCGTTTCATTTCATTCCTGTATTTCCATTCGAATGGATATCGGTTCATTTTATCGATCAGAAACAACAATCTTCTTTCCACGGTAAGCCGGGGTGTTGGGTGCCAGTTCAGCAAATTATAGGTGTACGTTGCATCCACTTTCATTTCCCAATCGATATACTTCATCATCCAGAACTTTTCGAAGGGCAGCTTCTTTTTTATTTTGCCAATTATATTGTTGATGATTATTCCAATTCCTACAATCAGTTTGGGAGTAGTAATGGGTGTAATCTGATGGAAGTATCGATATTGGGCAACAATATTAAAAATCTCCATATGGGATACACTCTGATTCGGACTGGCAATCAATTTATCGAAGTTAGGGGCGGTTTCAGAAAGTTTAATTACCGCCGAGAAGAATTTCATAAGATCACTGATATGCAAATACGGTACCGCAGAGAATCCTTTACCGGCCAATAACCGGCTTCGCCAGCTTCCTGATAACCAGCACGACAAAAACGAATATAAGGGTAAATATTCACACCAGTCACTGTAGATGGCCGCCTGCCGGACAATTGTACAGGGAAATTTATCTGAATATGATTCTACAAGTTTTTCTCCGGCTGCTTTGCTTAAAGCATATGGAAATTTGGCATCTGCAGCACTTTTTTCGGTAATTGTGATGCCCGGAGCAGTAAACTCGGTGACAGTCAGAGAACTCGCAAATATAAATCTTTTCAGTTTCAGTTGATCACAATATTTCAGAAAATTTTCGGTGCCCCGGACATTTGTTCGTTCATACTCAGTATTTTTCTGATTATTAAAATCATAGAAGGCGGCAAGGTGAAGAAAATAATCCGCTCCGCCATTCCGGGTTATATTTTCAACAATCTGTTTTACTTTTTGTTCATCGGCTATATCCAGCCTGATCCAGACAATATTTTTATGTTGCGCTATCCCGGCCGCATGTTGTGTCCGGCGGGCGATTGCATAAATGTAAAAGTCTTCCTTGAAAGCATCCAGAAAATGCCGGCCGATAAATCCCGAAGCCCCGCTCAAGATTAAAACTGGTTTACGTGTATTCATCACCATTTAAAATTTTAGTTCAAATCAACGCTATTTATACACAGGAACAGGTGCTCAATCAAAAAAGTAATACCCTGCACTCAGATTCAATCGGGAACCAGCAGTTTTGACAAAACAAAACAGCACCCGGTGTCTGGTCTATCATAATATAACAGCAGGAATTATTATTTCAAATATTAATTCATCTACCCGCCTGGCTCCGGCCTGATCGGGATCATTGCCCGTTGTTTTCCGAATATCCGGCGCAAATTTGCACCGGTGCTTTTCCCGGCGATTTGCCTGAAGCTGATTCATAAAATCTTTTGGATATCGTTCATAATATACCTGATCCATACCAGTAATATGTTTTAGACTGCTACGTTTGTCCTTAGGAAATTTAAATTGCTGCGGATGAATCGAAGAATAAAAAAACAAAATTACGATTCATACGTATGATATTTAATAGACAAATTGGCGACGCCGGTTTCCTATCAATCCATAGACCAGTTGCACACTGCGATTCCAGACCTTAGGATTTAAAGTATAAAATTTAAACATGCGTATGCTTGATTATAAAAATTATACGCCGGAACTGAAAACCAAGGGTTATACCGCAAAACCGCATACGAGATTCGATCCGTCACAACAACTCTTCGATATGCTCGAAATCATTGATCGTGTCGATGATTTCGATGCGAAACTCAAATTAATATCTCATAATGCGATTGATATTTTCCCGGCCGATTATGTCAGTATAATTATGGTAAATCCAAAAACACAGCATACCATGAAAACAATTGTCAAGACAGCACATCAGAATAAGTCGCCGCTCTCGCCGGTTCTGCAAAGCCGAATTCTGAGATGGGTCGCGAAGCGTAACAGCTCATTCGTGTGCCAAGATCTTACCAAGGAAAAGCGGTTATGTCTGGAACTTAGAAAAAGATCTGGTATACGCTCGGCGATGTGTATCCCGATAAAAAGGGATATGCACAGTATGGGGTACATGCTGTTTGGCAATACAAAGCATCCATCTGCATTTACCAATGATCATATTTCCTGGGCGGAAAAATACTGCCGGTTGATCGCACCTTATATATGTGATTTGCAGATTTTACACCACTATTTTAAACCACATACCGCACACGGTACGCTTCTGAAGAAGTACGAACCGTTCGGGTTGATCGGGCAGGGTGAAGCTTTTATCAATATGCTGCAATCAATGGAGGCGGCCGCAAAATGTGATGTCCGGGTACTACTGGAAGGCGAGAGCGGCACGGGCAAGGAACTTGTTGCGCATGCCATACACTATCTCAGCAGCAGGAGCAGTCGACCGCTCGTGGCGGTTGATTGCGGGGCAATTCCGGAACATCTGATGGAGAGCGAACTTTTTGGACATACAAAGGGTTCATTCACCGGTGCCACCTGTGACCGGAGCGGGCTTTTTGACGAAGCCAATCATGGGACATTATTTATAGATGAGATCTCTAATCTGCCCCTGTCCATGCAGGTAAAATTATTGCGTGCCATACAAGAAGGTGAGATCAGACCTTTGGGCAGCAATCAGAGTCATAAAGTTGATGTGCGAATAATTTCCGCTTCCACCACCGGTCTTTACGAAATGGTACATAAACAATTATTTCGTCAGGATCTTTATTTTCGATTACATGTATTTCCTATCTCCATACCGTCTCTGGCGCAAAGGCTGGAGGATATACCAGTTCTGGCTAATTATTTTATCGAGAAGTTCGCCACACAACAGGGTAAGCAGGCTAAAATCCTGCAACCGGTCCTGTTAAAATTTTTAATGAAAAAATGCTGGCCGGGTAATATCCGTGAGCTCGAGAATTTTATTGAACGTTTAGTTACATTACTTCCTGAAGACATAAAAAGCATTGAACTTCCTGTTTTATCGAAGGATTTACGGGATCTTTTCAAATTTGATGACAAAAATCCCGCAGGTGATAAAGGATCTCAGTCGCTGTATAAGCAGGTGGGAGAGTTTGAGCGGCAGATCATTCTTGAAAAGCTGGACCAAACCGGCTGGAACCGATCTGAAGCGGCAAGACAGCTGAATATTTCCGAAAGAACCATCCGTTATAAAATGTCAAAACTGGGTATAAACCATCAAAAATCCGGTTGACCTGCATTTAACATTTTACAGACTTTGTTTGTGTTTCATGCTCCGCCGTTATTTGGGCTTCATGGCATTTACCGGTCGGGAGAATGACCGCACAGCAATCTGTTCAGAAGTTTCATTCCCTCAATGCCGAAAAGTTCGACAAATTCTACCACATCATGCGACAATATTTGCCGCCATATGACTGCCCGGTATATATCGCCGGCTTAAGAAATTCGGTAAAATTGTCGATCTCACTCTGCAGATCGTACCGCTACCGAATGATCAACTATTTTATAATTCCAATATTTATAGAAGGTTAGGTCTAATTAAATCGCATCGGTTTATTTCTGGCATTTAATTTGAACGGAACCGCTGAAGATCATTGATCGCAACCACTAAAAGTGTCCCTGAAAGAACTATGAGATTGCAGAAAAGAATCAGATCATCATCCTGTAATTTAGTGTCACAAAAATGCATGACACCGAAAGTACGGCAGAATTTGCCGGTTGTTCGCAAACCACCTTAACTATTTGATATTTTTAACGTTAGGCGTAAAACATAAGGAGGAGGAAAAACTATGAAAACCTTTGGTATGTGTTGTCTTCTGGCGATGTTTCTGATCGCCTGTCAGGACACTCCGGAAAATCTTACCGGTGTTCCAAAGATCACATCACCAAGCCGCTATCAGTCGGGTACCCGTTTGGCTAAATTCGGTGACAATTCCGGTATAGCGATTATATTTGTTGATACCAAACAAAATCTCGTAAGTATACATAGTCTGCAGAAGGATCTGAATCTGGAAAATCCTATCTGTGTCGGCAGATTATCGAAAGTAATCGACAGTCAGGACATTGATATATTGCTTTCATTACTTGATTCCGAGGAGCATAACGTCTGGGTCGCCGAGATAGATCCAAATTATGAAAAAGAGGGCGGGTGCCAGCTGGGATTGTGTTGTAAAATGCTTAAAAGGTCAACAGTTACGTTTTCAGGCAAAGGCTTTATCGAATACAATGATTTTCCCTGGCGTGAGAAAGAAGATACGAAAGTCGTTGACCCCGGTGATGACAATGACCTTATTGGCGGTCTGGCAAAAGTACAGGACAATCAATTTGTAATGCGCGGGTTCGGTGAAGTTAAAGATCTGGAAAGCGGCACATTTACTGCTTATGAATCATTTTGTTCAATGCACCTGAATGTCGAACAGAGAAGTGAAACTGACATCGATACGAGAATTAAGGAACCCTTTGGTGTTCTTTATTAATGCGTATTTC
>Ga0209536_100010388_pt1 | contig 13744 bp, 19 predicted proteins | sample DeeMarSeWOR28_12_FD_187461 | JGI IMG/M metagenome (GOLD analysis project Ga0209536, IMG submission 187461) | Marine sediment microbial communities from White Oak River estuary, North Carolina - WOR-2-8_12 (SPAdes) (version 2) | ecosystem: Environmental > Aquatic > Marine > Intertidal zone >...
AAATGCCTATAGAGTTTCACAGACTAACTACGCCAACCTACCACGATGACACCATTGGTACGCTGGGTACCCACGATTACATCAATGACGGGTTGGCCAATGGAATACCGGGTGCTGTGCCCGCGCTGGCGGACGGCGCAAAAGGTGGCACTCCTCCCAACAGTCCGAATGCTGGCTCGTACTTTGTTGCCTTTGGTGAAGATCTCGTTTCCAGCAACCTGAATCGTCCTGCTCTCGCGCTCGCGCAGAATACTGATTATCTCGATGATGCGGTGCACAGAGATCTGGCAGTACCTGTCGTAAAACAGGTCAGTGTGACACCGGGAGCACATGAGTTCACTCTACCCGGCGACATCTTCGTAGGCATGCCGGGGACGGCGGACACCCCAGGTTCCGCAGGGAGTCTGGTAAGTCTCTACACGCCTTACTACGTGGAGAACTGGTACATTCCCCTGATTTCACCGACCGGCCCAGGCGGCAAACTCATAACCGTTCATGTAACGGGTCTACGCAATAGCCCATCTGGAAGCAGTGTTATAGGTGATCCTATTGCCGCTGGCGGCGATGAAGATGGATTTTTCACCGACCCTACTATCTATTGTGCCACCGCTTTCCCCCTCGATACTGTCTGGGCTCTCTGTTACGAGCGTGCCAACGTAGTCAATCAGACAGTAGATCAAAACACCAAGCTGGCGAATGCAGAGATGGGGCTGCATGACTGGTACGCCGCCGTTTACAATGCTGGGCGATGCGCTCATGCTTCGGGCCTTCCAGACTGGAAGGACGGCACCACAAACCCCTCGCCAGTCCTCGTAGAGAACCAGATCCGAAAAATGATTCTGGATCTGGTGAATGTAGCTGGCTCCAATCGTATCAACTCGCAGGACTATGCGGGTACCCAGCTTTCGCTGAGCGATGACGTTTCGATCTTTGCTCAGTCGGTAGAGATTGTCGATTTCATCAACGATATGTTGGACAGCCGCGCCAATACGTGGGGCGGAAGCCAGACGTTCAACGACGACATCGCGCCCAGGAAGAGCATCATAGATGTAGGTCAGGACCTCCGTGGATCTGTGTCCGATGCCGTCACGGCGCGCTACAAGCTGCAAGGTGCGCCTTTCGCTACATCTTGGTACACGCTACTTGAGGAGTACGAACAGGATGTAGGCGATTCTCTTTGCAAGCGGAGAAGGTACCTGATGGCGAATGACGCCGGCGGGCTTCCGGGTATTCTGACCACCTATAACTTTCGCTGGTCGCAGGGAGATCTGGGATTTTATTACGATGACAACACTAAGAGTGCCGAGATACATTTCGACAAGGAGTGGTATTACATATCCCCCGGCGTTACGGAACCGGTAAGTATATTCGCTGCAATAGGCTACCAGAGTGTAGTTGTTGGACTCAACTCCGCTTGGTACGAGCCCCCCACGACGCAGTGGATAACAGGGTACAGAGTCGGTATTACAAATGGCTTTTTGGCCTTCGGTGCCCTGAGTGGAGACGAGCGCATACTAAATCCGCATCATACGCAGCCGAATGTAGATAATAGGCTGTACGGCAAAAACGTATGCAAGGCGTGGGCAAAGATAGGCATACAATATGATGACCCCGATTTCTCTCCTTATGTAGCCGACGGGTTCAATGTTGCTTCCGTGGAGTATGGCGGCGGAGACTCCCGTTATTTGAGGATAAACTGGGTCGAGCCTTTTGAAGACACCAACTATATAATCGTACCCTCGTTTTACTACACGCCTTCGTTGCTCGGAGTGCTAAATATTGATTATACCGCCTTGGCTGTGAGCGTCACCACGACTTATTGTGTGCTGCGGGCTAATATCGTTTCTGCAGCTGAGGGACTCCCGACGTTAGTTGCGTGCTACGCTTTAGACTTTGATGACTTCTGTGATCCTACGCCCCCGCCGGATTGGGAGGGGTTCATATACATTGTTGCATACGGTGCGCAGCCGTAGGAACAGGGACCGCTAGATGGCCAGAGTAATACGCCGTATAAAACTAAGGGTAACCGTGAATGATGAGGGTATTCCTCAGTCAGCGATGGTGGACTATCTGGTTATGGAGGGCACTGCTAGTAAGGTCGCTACGTATAGCGTGCCTACTCCTGATTGGAATAAAATAGCCCATAATACGGGTGCTGCCGGAGAGTTTTGGCGGGACCTGATGGATGAGATCAAGGCAGCGGAGGGAATCTGATGCCCAGGGCGATAAACACAGCTATTGTTCAGTTCTACGGTGCTGACGTTGATGTTCCTCAAACAGTGAAGATCCACTACTGCGTGGAGAACGACGGTTTGAGGGAGCCCGATCACCTTTTTACACAGTCTGTGGATAAGAATCAGACTATGCTGGCGCTATGTCAGGCAGTTTTCAACACGGCGAAGACCAACGAGGGGATTGAGTGATGGATCAGATAGTTCAACAACTTCTTTCGACAGGAACAGTCATTCTGGCGTGCGCCGTTTTCATCGCCACGTTCTTCGTGAGGAGAATCGTTGAAACGGCTGTCCCAAAGTTGGCCAAGAAGGCCGACGAGAACGAGAAGGGCGCCACCTACGAAACAGCCTTCGCCCGCTGGTGGAACCAGGTGATCCTCTACGCCATCCCGGTCGTCTTCGGCGGCCTGGTGGGGATTATGAACATACCCTACGTTTTCGGTGAGGAGATCACCACCATGCCTGGCCGTTGTCTCTACGGCGCCGTCGTAGGCTGGTTCGCCAGCTTTTTCTACAAGCTCCTTCGCAAGGCTCTGGTCAAGCATGTCGGTGTGGAGGAGCCGGAGGCGCCGCCGGTATGACTTGGTGGACACTCAAAGCCCTCCCGTGGCTGAAGAAGTACTGGAAGTGGCTTCTGTTTCCCATCGGGATCCTCATCTTCATCGCGGGCTATGTCAGCAGGCCCAAGCCCAAGGTGTTGGCTCCTGAACTGTTGGATCATGCCGCCGAGAGGGAAAAGATCGAGAAGCGCACAGCAGGTCAGATAGTCGAGGCTAAAGAAGAACGGGACAAGAAGCTCGCTGAGGTAGAAAAGGAACACGCCGAGACGGTATCCAAGTTGAATGCCGAGCAGCGGGGGAAGATGCAGAGGCTTCGGCAGAACCCGGAGGAGCTCAACAAGTTCCTGCTGCAGGTAGGCAAGGACATCAGGAGAGGCTAGGGAGAACTGGTAGGTTCTCCCTCGGTCCCGTGCAGGACCGCGCCCTTCTTGCTATTCACGCGGCGGCCTGGGCCACTTTGCGGGGGTTCTCGGTGGTGTTGTACCCATCCGAGATGCCGATGAGTCCCAGCCGTATGTGCTTCGCTCTGAGCCGCAGTTCTTTCAGCGGCTTGGTCACGTTGCATCGGATCAGGTAGCGCAGGTCGAAGATGTCCTCGCGCACCTCGTTGATGGACTGCAGGTACTTGCCCTGATACCGGACGTCCGTCAGCGCCTCCGCGGCCGCGTTCAGCTCCTCCAGGATCTTCTCTCTGTCCCAGCGGCAGCGCGGCGTGCGGAGCAGTTTGATTATGCCGTTTACGCGCATCAGCGTGGGATAGATAATGCTCAGCAACAGGTCCACGTTTCACCTCCATAGTTGAAAACGAAGGAGAAGTGAGTGTGAGCCATTCGGTCCGAAGTCTCACACTCCAGTGCAGTCAGGGCGTCCGGCTGGTGGGGGGACCAGTAGACAGACCGATACCGAAGAACAGCACCTTTATCTCCTCCACTACTATTCTTATCCCTGAATCTGCGCGGGATTTGAGGCTAGAAAGAACTCGACCCGAGGGGAGTTCTTTCTTGGGCATCCGCCCTTTTGCTCCGCGACTACGCTCACTGAGACTGGTGCAGCTCGCGGAGCTTGTCGATTACCTTCAGCGCCCAGCCGCTGCAGTCGTCGACCTGGAAGTACTCGTCGCCCTGGACGCGCTCACCCGCCTTGAACTTGTCTTCGAGCTCTTTGGGGGTCAGGTCGTCGTAGATCGCGACGTCGAACCGGTCGGTCAGCGTCATCACGCTGGCGCAGCCGCGTACCCCGCCGCCGTTGGCCTTGCGCCCGATGATGCAGAGCTCCAAGCTCCGCGCCTTCAGACGCCATCCTTGGAGGACGGGGTCGGTTTCACGCGTGTGCCCGCCTCCCCACGGCGTGCCCTTCATCCAGAGCTGCTGGGGGCTGATCGCGAACTTCTTGAGGAACTCTGCCGTCATTCGTCACCTCCGTGAAAATGGGTTTCTTCCTCTCTATCTTTCTTATCCCTGTTTTTGCGGCTCCTTTGCTATTATGGAGGCGGGAGGTATCCATGTCTGACTACGACAAGCTCGTTGCCGAGATGCGGGAGGAGTTCCCGAAGTTCAAGATCGTCGAGAAGAAAGACAGCACGCTCATGAAGCTGTGCAACATCGGTCTGCTGATCATCACCTTCGGGCAAATGAAGACCTTCATGAGCAAGTTCACGACTACGGTGCTGTTCACCATCTACACGCCATCGGAGTGGGAAGACGCTGACCAGGTGGGTATCCTCAAGCATGAGCGCGTGCACATGCGGCAGCTGCGTCGGCACGGCATCTTCTGGTTTTGGCTGGGCTACTGCTTTCTCTGGTTCCCCACTTGCTTTGCCTACTACCGAAAGAAGTACGAGCAGGAGGCGTACGAGGAGACGCTCAGGCACCGGGCTCAGACTGGCGGCATGCGGTACCTCGAGCACCCGGAGTACCGGGAGTCCATCATCAGCAACTTCACTTCAGCGAAGTATTTCTGGACGTGGCCCTGGCGCAAGGATATCGAGGAGTGGTACGACGCGTGCGTGAGGAAAATACGGCTGGAGCTATTGGAGAGTCGGGGCTAGGACAAGTCCCTGCGGGATTCGAACCCGCGCGCTCCACCGGGGTTCTTATCCCCGTTTCGTCCGTAAGTTTGATACTCTAGGCCTGTGGCCGCCAAGGCAACAGAGTTCGCTCCGGGCATCCCTGCAGGCCGCGCGGTCGCGCCACTACCTTCAGTGAAGGATCCGGAGCAGTGGGAGTTCGCCATCCAGCGCCATCTCGCCGAGCGCGCTGGCGAACACTTCGATCTGCGCCTGGTCGACCCCAAGACACAGCAGGCGCACTCCTGGGCCCTGCGTCATCTGCCCAAGCCGGGGGAGCGCCGGCTGGCAGTGCAGCAGCCTACGCACACCGCCGACTACGCCCTGAAGTTCCAAGGCCACATCGAGAGCGAGTACGGCCGAGGCGACGTGGAGCTGGCGCGCCGGGACCGGGCGGAGGTCCTGCGGGCTGGCGACGAGGAGGTTCGGTTCAACCTGTACCCGGGCAAGGAGATCGAAGAGTATGCCCTGCGCCGCACTGGCGGCGATCGCTGGCTGCTCCAGAACGTGACCACCAGCCGGCAGGCCGGGCCCGGCCGGGCGCTGCCGTCCAGCAAGCCGGCCTACAAGACCAAGCAGCCCGACCAGCTGCAGGTCGAGGACCCGAACACGGAGCTGCAGGCCAAGATCGACGGTGCGCACGTATTGTACAGTTTCAAGAAGCCGGGGCAGACGCCGCGGGTGGTCAGCTACCGGCCGGCTGAGCGGGCCACGGGCGTAATCGAGCACACCCACAAGCTGCCAGGGTTCCAGGCGCTCAGGACGCCGCCAGCGCTGCGGGACACGATCCTGAGGGGTGAGCTCTATGCCGTCGACGAGGCCGGTAAAGCCCTGCCTGCGGCCCGCGTCGGGGGTCTTTTGAACGCCGGTGTCTGGCGCAGCCGGGAGAAGCAACAGCAGGAGGGCCAGCTGGTCCCGGTGGCCTTCGACGTCGTTCAGTATAGGGGGAAGAATGTAGAAAATGAGCCTTACGGGACAAAAAAGAAAATCCTGGACACCGTTTACAAACTGGCCCCCTGGCTGAAAAAGCCCAGGACGGCTGAGACTCCCTCCGAGAAGGCGGCGCTGATCGAGGACATCCGGGAGGGCCGGGAGCCCTCTACCGAGGAAGGTGTCATCGAGTGGCGCCTGGACCGCCCTGTGCCCGCCAAGAGCAAGTTCTTGGAGGAGCGGGATGTCTTTGTGCGTCGGGTCTTCCCCGAGGCCGGAACGAAGCGTCAGGGGACGCTGGCGGGCGGTTTCGAGTTCAGCACCAGCCCCCGCGGCCCCCTGGTCGGACGAGTCGGGACTGGGTTCTCACATGCCCTCAAGAGGGATATGCTTGAGAATCCCTCGAAGTACGAGGGCCTGCGGGCCCGGGTGAAGGTCCAGCGCGCGCCGGCCCACTACGCTCCGCGGGCTGCTGCTTTCCACAGCTTTCATCTCGACCAGGACATGCCCGAGGAAATCAAGACGGCCAAGAAGGAACGCTATCGGCCCGTGGCCGGGGTGCAGCTGCGGAAAGCCATACCCCTGTTGCGCAAGCTGCCCACCGATCCAGATGAGGCCAAGGCGGCCATCCGAGGAGGCATCGAAGTCAGCAGAGACATCTGGTCCCACCCTCAGGTGGCAGTTCCGGTCAAGAAGCTCGATCTCGAGCGTTTAGGTTTCAAGCCCACCCGCTGGCACATTCCCATACCAGGGGAGTCGCTGGGTGCCCACAGCTGGCGTTCAGGTAAGCTGCACGCGCACAAGTCCGGCCCGCTTTACCTGATCCACGAGGACGTAGCTTCACTCAAGGAGGGGCTCACCCACGCTTTTGTTGATGTGCCCAAGGCTGTGTGGTCCCGCATGACTGTGGGCCCTGCGGTGAAGACGGCGGCTGCGACTGCCACACTCCGCCCGCATGAGGCTGGGGGTATTGCCATCGAGAAACTGAGTGTGCCTGCAGGAGAACGAGGACAAGGCAAAGCCCGCGAGCTCATCAGCTACATCAAAGACAAGTACAAGGGCGCCAACATTCACATCCGTCCCAGGCCGTTTGGAGATATGCCGATGTCGATCGACCAGCTTAGGAGCTTCTACGAAAGCGAGGGCTTTCGGGCTACGGATGGAAGAGACAACATGATGCTGAAGAGCGCAGCCACTGCTCAAGCGCAAGGCTGGTGGCGTGGCGACCCGATGAGTCCGGGTGGGGTGAAGTTCAAGCGCGAGTTCCAAGGCATCACCATTCACATCGATAGGCCTAAAGGCTTCGTGATGATGGGCAAGGACGAGAAGGGCAACCCCTGGGCTCGCAAATACCAGTACGACTACGGTTTCATCCCTAGGGCCAAGGGCGGCGACGGTGAAGGACTAGACGTTTTCCTCGGGCCAGAGAAAAAGGCGGCGGAAGCTTACTGGGCCGTCCAGATGAAGCCGGATGGTTCGTTCGATGAGTACAAGGTCTTCCTCGGATTTCCCAATCGAGAGGCGGCACTCTCAGCCTACCGTCAGCATATTCCCAAGAAGCTTCTAAAGGGCATGGTCACGATGCGCCTCAGTATGATGAAGACGCTGATGGGTATTGAGCCTCAAGGGAACGCTCCAATCGAAGAGGCGGTCAAGTCCGCACAGATGTTTATGCCCTACTCTTCTACGGAACGACCTCAAGAGGGGCAGGTCATGATGGCGCTGCGGCAAATGCAGGAAATGGCGCGTCCGGTACAGGGATTTACCAGGCCGGGGCTGAGCAGAAATCTGGTGCAGGCCGCGCAAGAGCTGGCTCCATCCATGCCGAGTACACAGCTGGGATTTCTGATGCCCCAGCCTAGCGGGAGGTAACATGTACTGGTTGATCGTACTCTGTATTCTTCTGTTCACGCCGGCGGTCGATGCACAGGAAATCGTGACCATCCCTCCGGGGGATGACGTCATCATCAGCATCCAGAAGGGGGAGCCGGCGCCTTACGACGGCCAGCTGTTTAGTGTCGATACTTCGATTCGTTGGAGCTTCTGGCTGCAGCAATACAAGTTGAGGCTAAAAGAAGATGTGGAGAAGGAGCGGCGGGACTGCAAGATCAAGCTCGACTACAAAGATAAAGAGCTGACGTTGCGGGTGACGATGCACAAGGAGATCGAGAGAGATCTAACGGAGCGCCTCAAACGCTCGGAGAAGGGAAGACTGGAAGCCGAGGACGCCGCACGCAATCCATCATTCTGGCGCAGCTTCGAGTTCGGTTTGATTACCGGGGTAGTAATCAGCAGTGTGGTGGCTGTACTGACAGCCTGGGGCACCAACCTGATTTGAGGCTAAGGGAACTAGGTTCCCCTGTTGTCGGAGTCGCCGGCACTCGAGTCCCCTGTGAGGAGGAACTCGAATGCTTCGGCCACCCAGCAGAATCCCTGGTCTAGTAGCCTTTCGGCTTCTTCTAGGAGCCGGTTTATATCTTGCAGCAGTGGGTCGCTGGCCATGAAACCTCCCTTCTGCAGTTTTTATCACAGAAGGGAGGTGACACTTGCATCACTCGGCCAGCTCTCCTCTTAGTCTCTCTACAAAGCGAACGAGTTCGTTGGCGGACATGCCGATCATTAGCTTGGCCACCGCAGCGAAGGCATGGGCCAGCTGTTGAAAGGACTGCTTCTTTGTGAAGCCTTGCGCTTTACGAGACATCAGAAACAGCACTGCGTAACGGGCGAAGGTGTGGTACGGGTCCGGCACTGCGCGATGCTGGGTGTTAGCCCAGAACCCGCAGTAGCCACACTTGGTGCAAGTCCACCAGGTGGAACCTTTCTCCCATTCTATTTCACCGTCGCAGGAGGGAGGAGTGACGCCCAGCCACGTGGGGTCGAGGGCGCCGATCTCCCAGACCTGGCCTGCACGCCAGGGCTCTCGTTGAACTAGCTCTCGAATCGGGATGGCGTTGTCCATAGTCCTCCAGACAACGCCATTTTCAGGATCGCAGTTCTTGCCTTCTCAGCAGCTCGCGCAACGAATCCCCATTCAGCGGTGTGCTGCTCGTCAGTACTCCTAACTGCCTGGCCAGGTCGACCAGTTGAGATTCGGAGGCGCCTGCCAGGAACTCCTCCGGAATCTCCGTGGTGTCTTGCAGCTTCGGTAGCTCACAGCCCGGCCAGAGATCGGCCGCTACCCTTTTCCCAGGCCACCGCCCAGGCCCTCGAACCACTTCTCCGGCTCACCGTCGCGCAGGGCCGCGTCGATCATCTGAGCCATGGCCGGCATCTCCAGCCCGATGTGGGGCTCGGAGAGACGCATGAGCAGGACCAGGATGGCATTCTGCGTCCGGGTGACGGCGAGCACGTCAGCCTTGCTGGCACACTGGGACAGCCCGGTCTGCACGGCCTTCAGAGCGCTGGCGATGCCCGTGAGGGCGTTGGGGAGTGCCATGTTAGCTGGCACGGCTGCACCCGCGTTGGTGGGATCTGCGGCGGTGGTGGGCTGCCGAGCCACGGGAGGCTGAGCGGCGGGGGCTACGGCGGCAGGCATGGGGCGCATGGCTCCGGGCTGTTGCGGTACCGAAGCAGGCGCTCCCGGTGGCATCCCCATGGGCTGCGGCTGTGGAGGCATACCCACGACGTTGGGCGAGACGGGAGTGGGCACGCCGGTAGGCTGTACGGGAGTGGGCGCGGGCTGCACCGGGGCGGCAGCTACCGCTCCTGGGATGGGAGGAACGGGCTGTTGTCCCGGAGGCGGCTGCATGGGCGCTCCTGGAACGGGTACATGTGCGGCCGGCTGTTGCATGACGGGAGCCTGGGGCAACGGAGCGCCAGGCTGCGCGGGTTGCGGCATCTGGGGCTGAGCAGGCGCCTGGGGCTGCGGAGCGGCGGGCTGCGCCGGTGTAGCGGTGGCAGGAGCTCTACCGGCCTGGCCGTCGTACGCGGCCAGAGCGCGCTGCACGATCTGTGCCTGCTCCCCGGTATCGGGATTCTGTAGAAATGCGGTCTCCTGGGGCTTGTCGCCGCCGAAGATATTCAGCTTGAGCGCCAGCATGAAGAGCTGAGCACGTCCGATTAGCTTGAGTCCCTCCAGGTCGCGAGGGGCGGTCTCGATGCTTACCATCGTTGCGGGTCCGTTCATCTTTTCAAATACCTTTCTATCAAGAACTCGTTTGAAGGGTTAGAAACTATGCACGTCACTACCTGCGTGTCCAGGCATCCGAAGCAGGAAAGCGGGTCTTTGCTGCGGAGCGGGCACGTAACCTGATTTTGCAGCCGTGTCCAGTTGTCCAGTACAAATGCAGCCAGCGCGTGGCGCCATTCGTCGAACTGGTTTCTGCGCAGAGCCGGATCGATATCGTCGGTCCCAAACATGTGCATGTACATCAGCTCTTCTCTTGATGCGTTGGATGGAACAGTCAGACCCAGGGCTCGGCATAGCTGGTACAACTCAGTATGGTTGCAGTTGCGATAGATCTCGAATAAGTCCACTGGGAATCCAACCTTCTAGTTCGATGTTCCACACCCAGATATGAGTGTATTCGCGTCCTTCGCGTTTGAATGCCAGCTGACAGAAGAACTGGTTGTCATCGACGCCGAGTGCGGTCATTAGACAGTCTTCCAGTATCTTCACTCTATTGCTGGCGTCTTTTGTCTTATACCTGTTTTCCGCTTTGTCCGGCCAACCCTTGTTCAGGACGTTGGGCATGTCGAAGACCGCGGCCCAGCCTGTACACTCGTTGGGTTTGACGAGCATCATCTCGGCAGGGTACTCACGGGAGAAGAAGCTCGTCGTCTCGTTCTTGTAGCGCTCTCCCTTTTTCGACAGCTTTCTCTTGGTTTTGATGCCCTGAGGCGTGTGGACAGGGATGTCGCTATACGCCTCGTTCACCGATGGCGGTAGACCGATGATCGGTATGTAGATCACGGCAGACGCCCGGGCATCCCACCGGAAACCCCAGCGCGGAAGGGCTGCGCTGGCGGGGCACCGGCTTGGCTGTTACCAGCACCCCACTGCTCCCGTCGGATCTCCACGTTCCTGGATATCAGGGCGACAGCGGCTTCGTAACGCTTCAGCTCAGACTTGTAGACAAGTTCCTTTTGCTGTGTGTACTGCATGCGCTTGATCAAGTCGGAGTAGGAAGGGTCGCTGGCTACGTAGTCTGCCTGCTCTTGCAGCGTGGGCCGCTTATCGCTACTGGCTCTGACGCCCTCGATCAACGCTCTCCTCAGCGTTCTCTCCATTTCCGACTTGACGTTTTTCATCTGCAGCATCTCGGCGTCGGTTCGAGCAACTCGATCCCTCGCGTAGTCCAACCAGGCCACTGCGCAGCGGTACGCATCAGTGTATTCCCGCGTGTTTGGGGAGGTCAGAAGTTCCAACGTGATGTTCGGGAAAACGAAGTTCGGCCGGTCCAATGGAAGGAATCCTTCTTGTGCCAGCTCTATCTGAGCGATCGACAGTGTGTCCCACCTCGCGTTGAGGGCAGCCGTGTCCTGCTCAGTGGGGCCCATAACTCCGGGTATGTGTAGTCCTGGTGTCTGTGGTCCGTTCATGCTCTCCTCATTCCTGATGACAGTCGAAACGGGGTGCCTGCCCGTGGTCGGATACTGGTAGGGCTACAGGTGTGCGCGAAGTGGCACCACTTGCAGTAAAAGCCCTCAGTACGGTCGGGCAGCTCCCCGATCTGCGCCATGTGAGTGCATCTCGCGAATCTGATTTCGAGGTCGTTGTTCCACCGTGCGGCATCAAACTGAATGAGCCACGGCGGAGAAGACTCGGTGAAGTTGGAGTTGCCCTTGTTGTAGTAGAGGAACCACAACAGCGGTAGGTCGAGCGTGGCCATGTAAACCGTAGCTTGTTCCATGTGGTCGTTCTGCGGCGATTTGAGGTCAGCGTAATCGTCCGGGGACATGGTTTTGATTTCCAAGCCCACACGCAGTTCGGGCTGGCCGTCAGGGCCCATGAACGTGAAGATGCCGTCAGCCGACGACCGGATGTTCCATAGCTGCGCCGGACCCCCCAGTTTTGGACCGATCCGAATCTCGTCTTTGAACCTCAGCTGGCCTCCAGATTTCTCGGCGAGGCGGTGGAAGTCATGTTGCAGCAAAGAGTGCACTGCCGTACCCAGGCTAAAACGCATGAGCATGTTGACGTTGGCCTCCTGTACTGGAGGCCGTCGTTCGGTGCCCATGATGCAGTAAACGATCTGCCGCATGCACTTGGAGATTTCTGAAGCATGGATACCTTTGCTGCGTGTGCTGCCACCCCAGATACTCACGTCGTACTTGTGCGTGTCGGTCTGGCTCGTGGCGAGATGTTGTAAGTACATTCCGCTCAGGGTGCGTGCCCGTTGGATGTATGGCGTAACTACTTCCGGTGGCTGACTCAGGTCAGCGATCGTCAGCAAGGGCATTGATCATCCTCTCCCACTCTTTGTGGGGCATGAGCACCCAGCTGTCTTGCGTCTTGCTGGTGGCTCGGTCTTTGAAATCTATGACGAGAGCTGGCTTTTCGTGCCCTTGACACTCGCCGCGAATCTTGTCGAGGTCCTGTCGTTTCACTGAATAGATTGTGCCGTAGGTGAACCGGGCTTCGACGCGCACGCGGCCTTTTAGCCTGCCATCGCTCTTATACCCGGGAACGCAACCAGATCCCGGTTGGGTTCGGCCACCGATTCCAGCCATGATTTTTTCTTCTTGATGACGGGAGACCTTGCGAATCTTCCGGGCAGGAATCTTTCCCTTCACCGCCTCCGTAACGAAGCCATGCATCACTCGGTTTATTAGGCAGTGCACACAGTAGGGATCGAGTTCTGCTTCGATGTCCTCGATATTGAGCACGAGCTTGTACGTGGGGCCAGCACCACAGGCGCAGCACCTGCGATGCTGGTGGTCGTACTCGAAATGGGCAGCTACAGGTAGCGGCATTCGATGCCCCTGGCCGCCATGATTTCTTGCCGGAGCATCTGCTCCAGCCCGAAATCGACATTGATCAACTGCTTCAGCGTTGGCAGCCCCGGGATGCCTTCCATGAGTGCCGTGTTGTCCGATGCGCGCACCAGTACGATGGAGCCCTTGTACTCTTTGATGACTCCGCAGCGCATGCCCTCGATGAGCATGGTCTCGGCTCGATCAGCTCCGTAAGGAAGACTGAGGTCTGGACAAACATCATCGAAGAAGAAGTCGTACTCTCCGTGGACGTGCTCATGCGCTCCAGCCTTGCCTTTGCCGATGGACCAGTGCACTGATTTACCTACGGCGTACTTCACCTTCTGGTGCTGTTTGTCAATCCTGGAACCATTCCAGATGAGGATGTTCTGTAGTGCAGCGTGCTTCCACGCCCATGCGATTGGGACTTCCCAGTCCTTCATGTATTTTGCCCGCGGGCCTGCAGTGGCTTTGGCAGAGTTAGCGCGTGCTTGCGCGATGCCGATGAGCGTTGTGTAGTTGGGCTCGCCGAACTTGTTGAGCAATGGCGTGAGCTGCTTCACGAAGTCAGTCATCATCGTGGCGTGAGCCGCCCTCTTGTTTTCCTCGTCCAGTTCCTTGCCCGCGTTTGCAATCGGGATAAGGTTGCTGAGAGAGTCGATGACGATGACGCCGAAGAAGTTGCTCTCGACGGCACGCAGTACGGTATCGAGTGCCTCCTCACCGGTATGCGCTTGCACTATCAAAAGCTCGCCCACCGATTGAGTGAGCACGGACAAGTCGGCATCAGTAAGGGGTACCAGACCACGAAGGGCTCGCATCTGTTGCAGCTGCGGTATGTAGTTACTGGGCAGACCCACTTTCAGCCCCATCTTGGCGGCGCGCTTGAAGTCGAATCCCAGAGTGGGCTCGGCACATACCCACATTCCAGAGAAGGCGTCGCCTCGAATCAGCTGGTGCATCAGCATGCACTGCATGGCCAGATACGTCTTGCCTGATGCCTCGGGCCCGGCAATCTGGATGGGTCCTCCGGCTGGCGC